>Ga0302320_10004967_pt1 | contig 29996 bp, 24 predicted proteins | sample Bog_T0_3_FD_202130 | JGI IMG/M metagenome (GOLD analysis project Ga0302320, IMG submission 202130) | Peat permafrost microbial communities from Stordalen Mire near Abisko, Sweden - Bog_T0_3 | ecosystem: Environmental > Terrestrial > Soil > Wetlands > Peat | place: Sweden: Abisko, Stordalen Mire... | reverse complement strand
CGACCCTTGCCGCGCTGGCCTCGGAATTCGGCGGTCAACTGCGCACCGTGACGCTCGGCTTCGAGGAATACAAGGGCACGACCAGTGACGAAACGCTTTTGGCCGAGGAAGTGGCGCGGCGTTACGGCACAAACCATCAGACCATATGGGTGACCCGGAAGGATTTTGAGAATGACCTGGACCGGCTGTTACAAGCGATGGATCAGCCGAGCTGTGATGGTGTAAATAGTTATTACATCAGCAAAGCCGCCGCGCAGGCCGGATTGAAGGTAGCGCTGTCGGGTCTGGGCGGCGACGAATTGTTTGGCGGTTATCCCAGCTTCAGTGAAATCCCGCGCGCTGTCTCCGCGCTCCGGACGTTCCCGCAATGGCTTGGGCTGAGCCGCGCCTTCCGTGCGGTCACGTCACCCTTTTTGAGGCGCATGACCTCGCCAAAATATGCCGGGCTGCTGGAATATGGCGGCACCTATGGCGGCGCCTACCTGCTGCGGCGCGGCATGTTCATGCCGTGGGAACTGTCGGAGTTCCTCGACGCCGATTTCGTGCGGGATGGCTGGAACGAACTACAGACCGTGGCGCGGCTCAACGACACGGTCAAAGGCATCCATACGCCGCACCTGAAAATCTCCGCGTTGGAAATGACCTGGTATATGCGCAGCCAGTTGTTGCGCGACATCGACTGGGCCAGCATGGAACATTCCTTGGAAGTCCGGGTGCCGCTCTTGGACGTGCAACTGCTCCATGACACCGCACCCATGTTCACGCAAAATCCTCATCCCACCAAGCGTGACATGGCGCTGACGCCCAAGTCCCGGCTTCCCGACTCCGTTTTGAACCGCCCCAAGACCGGCTTCACCGTGCCGATCCGAGACTGGCTGTTGGAAGAAAATCAGAAAGCAAAAAGCAGAAAGCAGCAAGCGGGGGAACGTGGACTGCGCGGCTGGACCAGACTGGTTCACGCCCGTTTTGTTTCCGGCACCTCATCCGCAGCACTCCGCATTTCGTCCCGAGCCACGCGGATAGCCTCTGCCAGCCAGTCAGCGGCAAGCGACCGGATTAATGTTTCCGCACCGGCTCCTCACCGCATCCTGATTTTTCGCATCGGACAACTCGGCGACACAATCATTGCGCTTCCCGCAATGCAGGCCATCAGGAACCGGTTTCCCGACGCGCACCTGACATTGCTGTGCGACCGTCATCCCGGCAAATCTTTTGTGCTGGGATCCGATCTGCTGGGCCGGTGCGGCCTGTTTGACGAGTTCATGTCCTATCCGGTTCATGAAGAACAGAGCCTTACCCGGCCCTGGGCAATGGTTCCGCTTCTCGCCGCGCTTCGCCGGCGGAAATTCGACACCCTGGTGTATCTCGCCCCGGCGGTTCGTTCGGCGGCGCAGGTCAATCGCGACCGGAAATTTTTCCAGCTCGCCGGAATCAAAAATTTCATCGGCATGACCCATTTTATCGCGCAGCCTGAAAAAATTCCGGGCAAACCTTTACCACGCCTGCCATCGGAGGCGGATCAGCTTCTGAACCGGCTCCGCGCGGATGGTATTCCGATTTCCCAGCCGGGACAGGCCCGCGCCGATTTGGGTCTGGATATTTCGGAGGAAACGGAAGTAGCCGCCTGGCTGGCCGGTTTGCCCACCGACCATGATCATCCCTGGATTGGAGTGGGGCCGGGTTCCAAGATGCCGGCCAAACGCTGGCCGGAGGAACGGTTCCGCGAAGTGGTGGCGGATTTGATAAATAAAAATTCCGTCTGGCCCGTCATATTCGGCGGCTGCGAGGATTTTGAATTGGGGAAACGGCTAATTGCATCCTGGGGCTGCGGTTACAACGCCGCCGGAAATCTCTCCCTGCGTGGTTCGGCCGCGGCCATGAAGCATTGCGCATTGCTGCTGACCAATGACACCGGCACCATGCATCTGGGGGCGGCCGTGGATGTTCCCTGTGTTGCCGTGTTTTCCTCCCGCGCCGCGCATGGAATCTGGGAACCTTTGGGCGGCGGTCATCGCGTTTTGCGCTCCGACATTGAGTGCGAAGGCTGCGATCTCGTCGAATGCGTGGAGCGCAAGATGGAATGCCTGCAACGCATCACGACCGGTCAGGTGCTTCAGGAATGTCAGGCCGTGCTTGCGGAACGAGACGGTTCATTGACCGCGATCCGTTGATTTCCGCATTCAAAATTTGAACTCTCTTATAACATGGATTTGATACTTGAACCCGGCCGCGCCGAAAAAAATTACTGGCGCGACCTCTGGCGCTACCGCGAACTGTTCATCATCCTCGCCTGGCGCGATGTCACCGTGCGCTACAAACAGACCGTCATCGGCGTGGCATGGGCCGTCATCCGTCCGCTGCTCACTACCATTGTCTTCACCGTCGTGTTCAGCAAGATCGCCAAACTGCCCGCGCCCGCCGCCGTGCCTTACGCGCTGCTGGTGATGGCGGCCAATCTGCCCTGGCAGTTTTTCTCCACCGCCATGAGCGAGGCCAGCAACAGCCTCATCGGGAATGCCAACCTCATCTCCAAGATTTATTTCCCACGCCTCATCATCCCGGCGGGTTCGGTCATCACCAGTTTCGTGGATTTTCTGATCACACTCGGTCTCATGGCCGCACTGATGCTCTGGTATCAATTTGCCCCGGACTTCAGGTTGCTGGCACTGCCGCTTTTCATGGTGCTGGCGTTCGGGGCCGCCTTTGGCATCGGCCTCTGGCTGTGTGCGCTCAACGTGAAATACCGTGACTTCCGCTACATCGTGCCGTTCGTCGTGCAATTCGGTTTTTTCCTCTCGCCGGTCGGTTACAGCACCACGCGCGTGCCGGAAATCTGGCACTGGCACGGCATGGACCTGCCGGCGCGGCTGCTCTACTCACTTAATCCGATGGTCGGTGTGATTGACGGGTTCCGCTGGTGCCTGCTGCGCGGTGAATCCCCGCTGGACGTAACCACTGTGTTGACCTCCGTCCTTCTGACCTCCGTCCTCTGTCTTTCGGGAATCTGGTATTTCCGGAAAATGGAGCGGACGTTTGCAGATGTCATCTAACTCAAATCACAAATTTAATTTACAGTCTTGTTTTTAAAATTGATCTGCTTTCTTAAACGACTCCTCGCCGTCCTGCTGGTCCTGGGTATTTTGGCGGTGGCTGGTTACATTTTCCGCGCACCGTTGTTACGCGGCGCGGCCCGCGTCTGGGTCGTCAATGACCAGCTTTCCCGGGCCGACGTCATCGTGGTGCTCGGTGGCGGGATGGAAACCCGCCCATTCGAGGCTGCTCGCCTCTATCATCTGGCTCTGGCCCCGAAAATTCTGCTTACGGCCACCAAGCCCTTGCCCTCCGAACAACTGGGGGTGAACCCGCCGGAAATGGAAATTGCGCGCCGGATTTTGGTGAAAAAAGACGTGCCCGATTCGGCCATTGTGGTGGCACCCGGATTTGTCAACAGCACCTACGATGAAGCCATGGCCGTCCGCAACTGGGCGAAGACGAACCACATCAAACGGCTCATCATCGCCACAGATGTCTTTCATACGCGGCGGGCGGGGTGGCTGTTCCGCAAGGAACTCGGTCCGGCGGGCATCCGGGTGGAAGTGGACGCCGTGCCCGTGCGCGAATACACCCTGGCCGATTGGTGGAAGCATGATCAGGGCGTGGTGGCCTTCCAGAACGAGATCCTCAAATACGCATTTTACCGGATTAAATACTAACCCGACAAAAGCCATAAGCTGAAACGCTAAAATTTTGAAATGTGGGAGCAGAAGAAGAAATGCGAGGGCGATCCAAACACCGAGGTTTATCAATCATGCGGTTCCATGTAAGACCGTTTGCAACGGCCACCGAAGGTGTTACGCCGGGGAGTAAATTGCACCAGATCGAACCCTTCAAAACAACAGTGGTTTGTCACAAAGAAGAAGTGTTTTGTCATGGAATCAAAGTGTTTTGTCGCGAAACCTTTTTAAGTTGGGCTGCAAACGGGGCAAAAATGGGCAAAAAGGTCGTTTGAAGATGGATTTGTTGATTTTATCCTCAAAAAATGAAGCTGGCCGGGCACAATGCCATTTGATTTAAACTTTCTGTTTTTCCAATTTCTGTTTTTTATGAAGTGTCCACATTCAAGACAATGGCCGGATGCCCGAACAACGGCATTTAGATCGGAAATGACTTTGTTATGAAAAATGACGTCATCATTTCCGTGGAGAACCTGGGCAAGAAATACCGGATTGCGCATCAGGCCGAGCGGCAGCGCTACGTCGCCCTGCGGGATGTCATTGCACAAAAACTAAAAACTCCTTTTCAGTTTTTGCGGAGAAGTCAGAAGTCAGAAGTCAGAAATCAGAAATCAGACTCCGATCTCCGATCTCCGGCCTCTGGAAAGTCTTCCGAAGACTTCTGGGCCTTAAAAGATGTTTCCTTTGAGGTCAAGCGCGGCGAGGTGGTGGGCATCATCGGGCGGAACGGGGCGGGCAAGAGCACGCTGCTGAAAATCCTGAGCCGCATCACCGAGCCGACGACGGGGCGCGTGCATCTGCGGGGCCGCGTGGCAAGCCTGCTGGAAGTCGGCACCGGGTTCCATCCGGAACTGACCGGGCGCGAAAACATCTACCTGAACGGCGCAATCCTGGGCATGAGCCGTGCGGAGATACGCAAAAAGTTTGATGAGATCGTGGCGTTTGCCGAGGTGGAGAAGTTTCTGGACACGCCGGTGAAACGTTACAGCAGCGGCATGTATGTGCGGCTGGCCTTTGCCGTGGCCGCGCATCTGGAACCGGAGATTTTGATTGTGGACGAAGTGCTGGCCGTGGGCGATGCCGAGTTCCAGAAGAAGTGTCTTGGTAAAATGCAGGATGTAGCAAGGGGTGGACGCACGGTGCTTTTTGTCAGCCATAACTTGGATGCAGTCACCAAGCTCTGTTCAACCGCCATTATGATCCAGTCGGGAAAACTTGTTTTTTCGGGAACCACACAGTCAGTAATTTCCGAGTATCTCCGCCGTGCGCGTTCAAACCTTCCATTAAAATGCCTGCCTCAAGGCACTAATGGTTTATGTTTAACCCTTAATTATCCGACAACCGAAGCCCTGCTGACATCGGGAGAACCGGCACAAATCAGCTTAATCTGCGAAGCCGCTTTGGAGTGTCACTTACTGGAATTGGCCATCATCATTGATAATGACCGGGGTCAGCGTGTTGGCCTGGTGGATTTGAGGATTGCTGGAAATTCCATCGTCATTCGACCAAACACGGAAGAGATATTTAGCGTTCAGATTGATAACATGGAACTCGTGCCCGGTAGATATTCCGTGAAGGTTTGGGCTTCTGGTGATGGCATCTATAAAGATATCGAAATGGGGGATCTTGAAGTTTTAGAACAGCGGAACATAAATATGTTATCAGTTTATCCTAATAACATGAATGGGATTATTGCGTTCAAAGGGAATGCCACCAGGCGAACTGTTTGTAATTTGGCTTAAATCCGTTTTGTCAATTCTTGCCGATATTATATGAGCCAAAGCCGCAGATTTCCTTCGCTTGATGGCTGGCGGGCTGTAAGCATAGTGCTTGTGCTTGGCTCGCATAGCAAAAGCGTCATCGGATTTCCCAAAAGCCTGGATTCTGTTTTTAATTGGCTGTTTGACGGAGATTTGGGCGTTCGCTTCTTTTTTGTCATCTCCGGTTTCTTGATCACCTATTTGCTGTTACAGGAATTCAATCGCAACGAAACTGTTAGTCTGCGAAATTTTTACATCCGCCGGGCATTGCGAATATTGCCAGTTTATTTCGCCTTTCTTTTAGTCGTATTCCTTTTGCAAGTGTTTACTCCTTGGCACCAATCCCAGATCGCGTGGATTGGTAATTTAACATTTACAACGAATTTTATCGGGGGTTACTGGACTACTGGGCATTTATGGTCATTGGCAGTCGAAGAGCAGTTTTATCTGCTGTGGCCGCTGCTGTTGGTTTATTTTGGGTTGAAACGGAATAATTGGACAGTTTTTTACATTATAGGAATCCCACTCATTTTTGCTCCAGTCTGTCGGGTGATTACTTACATGAAACTTTCGCCGGCAGTGCTTCATCCATTATTCCAATATTTTTCGTTTCTCAATTATTTTGATTCTCTGGCGGTTGGTTGCCTTGTCGCAGTTTTCTTAAACAGGCACGAGCTGCAAATCGCTGCATTACTGAACAAGTTGAAGGGTCAAAGCATCTTCTTGGGTTTGGTGCTTATTTTAATTCCTTACACTTTTACAAAACTCCTTCGTTTTGGAATTTTCACTGTGCCACTGGGGGACACTTTTCAAGCGTTAGGCTTCGCGATTTTATTGTTGCAAAGCATTTTGTCGCCGCAACTGTTCAAGCCACTTAATTGGCCGGTGATAAAAACACTGGGCGTCCTCTCCTATTCCATTTACATCTGGCAGATGATATTCTGCTCAAATCCACAAAGCTTTGGTTTCTCAAATGTGTGGTTCATGTCTTTTCCGGGATGGCTTCTGGCCGCAGTCTTGGTTGCGGCAGCATCCTATTACGGACTTGAAAAACCATTGCTGGGATTACGATCAAAGCTACGGTCACGCAATATTTGATGAAACCGCTCGTTAGCATCATCATCCCCTGCTTGAATGCAGCGCCTTGGCTCGCCGATACATTTGAGAATTGTCTGAAGCAAACCTATTCCTCGATTGAGGTGATTTTTGTTGATAATGGCTCCACGGATGCCAGTTGGGATATTGCCAGGCGATTTGAAAGCCCCAGAATCAAGCTGGCGCATTGCGGTCGCAGGGGGGCCAGCGCCGCGCGGAATGAAGGCTTGTCCCTGGCCCAGGGTGAAATAATCCAGTATCTTGATGCGGACGACTTGCTGGCACCGGACAAAATCGCGATTCAAGTTGCCTGTCTTAAAGAAACCTCGTTTAATTTTATTGCCTCAGGCGCGTGGACTCGCTTTGTAGATGATCCCGAGAAAAGCATCTTTCGACCCGATCCCAACTGGAACGATTTTAATCCGCAGGAATATTTTTTGACCAGTTGGCGAAGGGGCGGTGACATGCCGGTGTTTAGCTGGCTCACACCAAGACAAATCATAGATAACGCCGGTGCTTGGGATGAAAACTTGACGATAAACGACGATGGCGAGTTTTTTTGCCGGATGATACTATCCGCAAAAGGAATCAAGTTTTGCCAGAACGCCAAGGGTTACTATCGCAGCGTAGCGGGAAGTTTAAGCGCACAACGCCGCCCTGAAGATATAAAGTCTCTTTTCCAATCAGCGCAGCTTTGCGTTAATCATCTGCTTAAGTCGGAAAATAGTCCAAGGATGCGTTCGGTCGCAGCCGATTTACTTCAAAACATTGTTTGCGCCAATTATCCAAGTGTTCCGGCCTTGATCCAGCAAACCGAAGCTGAAATCGCCCGTCTGGGAGGAAGCAACTATCAACCACGCGAAAGTGTTTTTTTTAATTTTTTTGCCGACGTGCTTGGCTGGAAGGTAGCCAGGTGGTTGCAATTCACATTCCGTAAAATGAGGGGTGTTTGATTACTCAATTTTGATAAGACAAATATGCAAGCCGTTTTTGTTTCCACTGCCAACGCCCTGCTTGGCCGGGATAGCCAGCCCAAGGGCGGGGTGCAGCTTTGCACCAATGAGTATCTTGCCGTATTGCGCAAAGCCGGCTTTGACATTTCTATTCTGGGTTTTGAGTTTGACCGGCGTTTGATTAACCGCCTCGACAAAAAACTCCGCCGCCGCCCGTATCACAACATCTTGCCGCCCGGACTAGATCAGAAGTTGTTTCAAGCTGTCACAACCGCCAGGGCAACGGTTGCGTTTTTAAACCTGGTGGATCTGGCCCCGCTGGCAAAACCCATTCGCAGACACTTTGGAAATAAGGTGAAAATCATCTTGCTATCACACGGTCAGGGTTGTGCCGACATCTTGCATGAAATTCGCGTGGGCTGCATGGATGCGGAGAACATTACAGCCTCAACGCGAAAGCTGGTCTGGTTGGCTGGGCATTTGATTGAGGAGTGTGATCAGCGCAAATACATAGACCATGTTTTCTGCCTTTCTGAATTTGATGTCGGATTGGAACGTTGGGTGGGCGCTCGAAGCGTTTCATGGCTGCCACGCATCGTGTCTTCTCATCCGCTTCCGTGGTCACCAGTGGCGGGCCGCGTGGGATTTGTCGGCACTTTGGATCATTCCCCGAACGCGGAAGGATTGGAACTTTTTTTGCGGGCTTTGGAAAAACGGGGTGCAAATGAAATCAAAGTCCGGGTGATCGGCGGACCGGAGCGTTGCGGACTGGAATGTGCCCGAGCGCACCCCAGTGTCGAGTATCTGGGACACTTGAACGACGACCAGCTTGCGACCGAGGCCGCTACCTGGATGTGCGCCGTCCATCCGCTCTTTTGCTACTCGCGTGGTTGCAGCACCAAGCTCGCGGTTTTGTTGGGCTGGCAAATTCCCGTGGTGACCACGCCGTCCGGCTGCCGAGGTTATGTGTGGAAACAGGGAACGATACCACGAGCCCAGACCCCGGATGAATTCGTGGCGCTGGTCTTGAAGGCCCGCAACCCATCGGAGGCCGCAGCCATGCGGGCTGAAATTGTGAAAGTGGTTGAAAGCAGTCCGATGGAAAGCGAGGTTGCAGATTTGGTTCGCAACCTGCCGGTTCAAGGTTTGGTTCCCTAAATACGGTGGTCGTTTTGTTTCAAAATTTGCAACACTCGGTTTTTCGCATGAAGTTTAGAAATGGGCGGTTGAATCAAGTTGCGGCCCAATCGCAATGAGAATTGGCATAACAGTTGATCCGTATTACCCCGTGCCGCCGCTCCAATATGGGGGTATTGAACGGATTGTTGATTTTGTGGCGCGTGGTTTGGCGGCACGTGGCCACACAATCACCATGTTCGCGCATCCTAATAGTAAAATTGTTGGTGAATTGATCGGGTATGGCGTGCCACCACATCAGGGTCGGATAATCCGGATGTGCGAATTAGCTCAACTTGGTGGCGCGTTGTTGCGCCGGCACCGGCAGTTTGACGTGCTTTTAAGCTGGGGTCGCTTGGCGGCATTAGTGCCAGTGTTACCATTCCGGCACCTCCCCAAGATCCAGCGCTATTGTCGCGACGCCGTTCCTTGGCGAAGTGTCACTATCGCTTCTCGTTTAGCTAGAGATTCAATTCGTTTTGTTGGTTCAAGTGAAAGTGTTTATATGGAGCGGTCTAACAATGTGCCGTTATCGGGTAATTGGCAGACGATTTATGATGGCGTTGAGGTGGAAAAGTATTTACTTGTGCCGGAAGTGCCGATTGATGCCCCATTAGCATTTCTTGGCCGTTTGGATTTAATGAAGGGGGTTCATACTGCAATTGCCGTGGCAAAAAAAGCCAATCGCCGCCTGATTATTGCCGGAAATAAGATCGAAAACGAGGCGGGATTGCGCTATTTCCGGCAAGAAATAGAACCCTACATTGATGATAATCAAATCAAATATGTTGGGCCAGTCAATGACAAACAAAAAAATGAACTTCTTGGACATTGTGCTGCACTGCTTTTTCCTACGTTGTATAAAGAGGGATTCGGTATCGTCATGGCCGAGGCAATGGCATGTGGTGTTCCTGTTCTGGGGCATCCTTGTGGGAGCGTGAAAGAAGTCGTTCGGCAAGGTGTAACAGGATACGTGTGCGCGAATGTTGCAGAATATGTTGAAGCAGTGAGAGAAGTTCATAAATTAAACAGGTCATCAATACGCAAAGAGTGTGAAAAGCGATTTAGCGCCACAAATATCGTAAATCAATTTGAACGGTTATGTTTAGATATGGTTGAGGCTAGCAACCGGATATGAGACGCGTCGCCATTGTCGCCGCCCATTTTGTGCCGAGTAACCTCGCTGCAGTTCATCGCGCGCGGCTGTGGAGTTTGCATCTGCGCGAATTTGGCTGGGAGCCGGTCATTGTCACCACGCATTGGAATTATTACGAAGAAAAGCCCGAACCGGACTTGTTGGAATTATTGCCCGCCGATTTGAAGGTAATCCGCACCAAAGCGTTCGGAACGAAACCGATCAGGCTGGTGGGCGATATTGGTATTCGGGCCTTTTGGTGGCATTATTGTGCGCTCGGTGAGCTGGCCCGGCAAAATAAAATGGACTTTTTACATATCACCATCCCTTCCAATTTTTCCGCCTGTCTGGGACGGTTAATCCATCAGCGTTATGGCACACCTTACGGCATTGATTATATTGATCCGTGGGTCCATCAGTTTCCGGGTTCAGACCAGCCCTTGACCCGGGCTTGGGGATCGGCACGACTGGCGGAACGGTTGGAACCGTGGGCGGTCAAGAAGGCGTCCCTCATCACGGGCATCAACCAGCTCTATTACGAAGGGATGTTGCAACGCAATCTCGAAGTGAAAAAGCGGGCGGTGCTGGCGGAGATGCATTATGGCGGCAGCGAAACGGATCATGAATATGTTCGACAGCATTCCAGACCGGCAAAGCTCTTCGCGACTCATCAAGGAAAATTCAATTTGATTTATGCCGGAGCCATGCTGCCCAAGGCTTATCCGGTGCTGGACCGTTTGCTGGAGGCACTGTTGTTGCTCCGACAAAAGCGGCCCCGTCTGGCGGAGCAATTCCATCTGTATTTTGTGGGCACGGGCAAGTCGCCGAATGACCCGGCAGGGTTTAACATCCGGCCCCGGATTGAAGATTTGGATTTGGCGGACTTTGTTTCGGAATATCCGCAACGTTTGCCTTACTTGGATGTTTTGAACCATCTTCATGCCGCCTCCGGTATTCTGGTGCTGGGTTCCACCGAACCGCATTACTCGCCGTCGAAAATTTTCCAATCCGTCATGTCGCGTCGCCCGGTGTTTGCGTTGTTGCATGAACAATGCACGGCGGTGCCCATCCTGCGCGCCGCTCAAGCCGGCCTGGTCATGACGCTGGATGAAAACTCTTTGCCGGCGGCGGCGGTGCTGGCGACAGCGTTGGAGGAATTCATTTATGGCAATGGCTATTCGGAAAACCAAGTCTGTTGGGATGTCTTTGAAGAACAGTCGGCTAGGGAATCAGCCCGATTGCTGGCAAAGGCGCTGGATGAAGCTGTCAAAGGGGGCTGGCATTAAGAATATGAACAGCGGAGCTTGAGTGTCATGATGCAGTTTGGTTGGTTGCTCTGTTTGACGTTTGAAGACAGTAAAGCGATTTTAAATAAGAATGAAACCATATATATCTTCAAAAAAGCAGAATGTAAAAAAAAGCTTTCCCTGGCTGGTTCCAATATACAGCTTCATTTGTTGGAACTTCGTTATCCGGCCAAAATACCGGAAATTGGGAATGGCGGTATTTACAGAGCACTACCAAAAAAATGGCTGGGGATGCGGTGAATCTGTTTCCGGGGAAGGATCAACTATCGAGCAAACTGCGGTCATCAGAGAGTCGCTGCCCAATATCATCAGAGATTTTCAAATTGAAAGCTTGCTGGACATTCCGTGCGGCGATTTCAATTGGATGAAACTATTGGAACTGCCGGTGCGATATACGGGCGCTGACATTGTGGGTGAAATTATCGCCAAAAACCAAAGACGCTTTTGCAATTTTGCTCGTTCCTTCGTCAGGTTGGATCTTACCGTTGACGCTTTGCCGACCGCCGATCTGATTCTGTGTCGCGACTGTCTCTTCCATTTATCCTACAATCACATATCTCAAGCTCTGTCCAACATCAAACGCAGCGGATCACGTTTTCTCCTCACCACGACCAACACGCGTCTGAACCAGAATAAAAACATAGTAACTGGCGAATGGCGGCGGTTGAATCTCCAACTTCCGCCATTCTCGCTCCCAACGCCGCTGCTCCTGATTGATGAGAAATGTCCCAATACGGCGTCGCCGGACAAGCACCTTGGACTCTGGCGAATCAGCGATCTATGATTAGGCACTGCTTTTCCAATCCTGCTTCCTTGCAATCCTGATTTTAACGGGCCTGAATATCTATGCGTCTTGGCATTCTCACCAGTCATCCGATTCAATACCAAGCTCCGTGGTTTCGCAGGCTGGCCAAGGAAGTGGAACTGGAGGTGTTTTTTGCCCACCGGCCCGATGCGGCGCAACAGGGTGAAGGGTTTGGGAAAAGTTTTAGCTGGGACGTGGATTTGTTGTCCGGCTACAAACATCATTTCTTAAAAAATGTTTCGCCCCGGCCTTCCCCCAGCCGTTTTTTTGGCTGCGACACGCCGGAAATCACAAAAATCATTGAAGGACTACAGGATAACGGACAACGGACGACGGGACAACAAGTCAGCGGTCAGTCGTCAGTGGTCAATGGTCAGCGGACTCGCTGCTTCGACGCTTTCATCGTTTGTGGGTGGCATCTTAAATCCTACTGGCAGGCGGTGCGGGCGTGTCGGCGGGTGGAAATTCCCGTGCTGGTGCGGGGCGACTCGCAACTGATGACACCGCGCTCCCGGCTCAAGACCTGGATCAAGGAAATTACTTACCGGCTGATGTTGCGGCAATTTGACGGCTTTCTGGTGGTCGGCCAGCGCAACCGCGAGTATATGTCACATTATGGCGTGCCGGCAGAAAAAATGTTTTTCGCGCCGCATTTTGTGGACAATGATTTTTTCAAACAAAAAGCTGAAACGCTGAAAAGCCAAAAAGCTGAAATCAGAAGTAAATGGGGGATTCCGGAAGAGGCGTTTTGCGTTTTATTCTGCGGCAAGTTCATTGCCAAGAAGCGTCCGCTCGATCTCGTGGAGGCCGCTCGAATCTTAATCGCAGAGAACGCAAAGGACGGCAGCAAACGACCGGTGCATCTATTGTTTGTGGGCAGCGGAGAATTAGGCGCTGAACTTCGAAGAAGTTGCCACGTAGTTTTCGACGCCGAAAACGCCTCCCTCTCCGCATCGGATGGGGAGAGGGTCGAGGTGAGGCGCGCTCCTCAACCATCAACCATCAACAACCAACTCCCTCCGGCCTCGTTCACCGGTTTTCTCAACCAGTCGGAACTTCCGGCAGCTTATGTGGCGGCGAATGTGCTTGTGCTGCCATCGGATGGTGGGGAGACCTGGGGGTTGGTGGTCAATGAAGCAATGGCCTGCGGTTTGCCGGCGATTGTTTCGGATGCCGTCGGCTGCGCGCCGGATTTGGTTGACAAAACGGGTTTTGTTTATTCGGTAGGCGATGTTGCAGCCTTGGTAGAATGTCTGGAGCGATTGAGTGGTTTGCAAGATAGCCACTTTGATTTTTCAACCGTCTTGTCTAAAAAATTAAGCAATTATTCAGTGAAGGTTGCCGTCGAGGGAACCTTGCAGGCGGTAAAGGTGCTTGCTGTGAAATGAAAATACTTACCGTCTGTAGTTCATGGCGCGTGTTCGGTGCGGAAACCATCACGCTCAAAATGTTGGAAGGGTTTAAGCAGCGGGGTCATGAACAAATTGCCATTACTTCCATCTGGACGGATGGCGAGATGAGCCAGCGGTTGCGCCAACTTGGGATTCGCGAGGAAGTGATGCCCTTTGGCGCGGTGGTGGCCAGCCTTTCACCAAAATACCTGAAATGGACGGCGGACGTTGTTGTTCGACTACCGATTTTATGGTGGCGCTGGTGGCGGTTGATGCGGCAATTCCAGCCAGATGTCATCATTTGGACAAGTTCAAAACAGGCGCTGCTGCTTCTGCCATGGTTAAATCATACACCCGCCATTTTAGTTGAACATGCGGAAGTTGCTCCGAGCAATGCCATCCTTTGGCTTTATCGGAAACTAAATAGTAGAGTCAAATATTTTGTGGCGGTTTCAGATTTTATGCGGGGTTTTTACAAAACAGTTGGGGTTTCCGAAGATAAAATTCGCGTAATTAAAAACGGTGTTTTTTTTGAGCTAGAACAGACAGCCTTCCAGCAGGCCGGCGATTTGAATAACCGAAAATTCTTGCCAAGAATCGGCATTGTGGGACGTATCGCCAGCAGCAAGGGTTATGAATGTCTGATTGAAGCCGTTCGCTTAATACACAATAAAGGAGTCAGGGTTGAAATATTCGCCTTTGGCAGCGGCACAACAGAATATGAAAAGTTATTGAGACAACAGATTGCCGTTGCCGGCCTTTCAGGCGTCTGGAAATGGATGGGCTATGAAGTAGAACGCTCTAAAATATATTTTAGCATGGATATCTGTGTCATGCCGAGCTGTAAAACTGAGTCATTTGGCATGGTTGCCGCCGAGGCTAGTGCCTACGGCTTGCCAGTAGTGGCCAGTCGAATTGGCGGGCTAACCGAAGTAATTGAAGAGGCCGTCACCGGCTGGCTGGTGGATCCGAATGCGCCGGAACAACTGGCGGACCGAATAACCTCGTTAATTAGTAATCCCGACCAGGCACGGCAGATGGGCATGGCCGGACGAGAACGGGTTTTTAAACATTTCACGGTTGAAAAAATGGTGATGGAGTTCGAGTCGCTGTTCAAAGAATTTGTCCCGCCTGCCCATGAATAATTTGACCACACCAAACCCACCGCAAAGCGGCTCTGCCGGTAAGGGCGAAATAACGCGCCAGCGCGGTGGCCGCCGGGGACGTGTGTCTGGATTCAGGGCTTTTCTTAAAACGATGCCGGCGATGCTCTGGTTTTTTGTCAGCCTCGGCATCCTTTGGGCCTGCTTCACCCCCAACGTGGTGCTGACACTGTGCAGCCTGTTGATGATTCCCTTGCTGTTCGGTCTGCTTTGGTTCGAAGGCGAGCCGTCGGTATTGTTTTTTGCGTGTTTCATGCAGTGGCTGCAGGCGACTGCAGCCATTTTCTATTGCGATGTTTTAGGGACAACCATGACTGATGACCTGACGGTGGGCGGAGTCAAGATTGAAGAGGCCACCTGGTTGAGCATGGCGGGAGTTTTGGTGTTGGCGGCAGGAATGCGGCTGGCACTGTTGAAGCGGGACAAAAAAGCCGTCCTGGAAGCGCGGCAGGAGGCATATAAGTTTCAAATTTACCGTATCTTCATTTATTATCTCGTCTGTTTTATTTTTTCCTCGGTTCTCAACCGGGTCGCCTTTGCCATGCCGGGTTTGGCCCAGCCATTGCTCGCGCTGGGCAATCTCCGCTGGGTAATGGTCTATCTGCTGGTCTATGCGGTGGTTTTGCAGCGGCGGCATTATGGGCTGCTGGGGGTTGCCGTGGGCCTAGAAGTGGTGTCGGGTTTCATTGGCTTCTTTTCCGGGTTCAAGAGCATTTTTTACATTATCCTCCTGGTTTTGCCGGCCTCGGGAATGGTCATCAAAGGATGGAGGCTGCTCCCGACCTTTATTCTGGCCCTGCTGGTGTTGGGGCTATCCATTTTCTGGACGGCCGTAAAACCGGACTATCGGGATTTCCTTAACCAGGGCACCGGTGAGCAGGTCGTCAACATGCCGGTGGAGCAACGCCTGGCCAAGCTGGCTGAACTGGCCGTTTCGATGACCCCGGCGACATGGGAACAGGGATTTGAAGACTTGATTCTCCGGGTCACCTATGTCCACTACTTTGACCTGACGATCCAGAACGTGCCGGAGAACGTCCCGTATGAACATGGGCAGTTATGGTGGGGTTGCATCAAACAAGTCTTCATGCCACGGCTGTTTTTCCCGAACAAGGCAGTTCTGGATGATTCCGCACGGGCCACCTACTACACCGGCACTGCCGTGGCAGGTGCCGACACAGGCGCATCCATCGGCATCGGTTATTTCGGGGAAAGCTACATTGATTTCGGCCCGGTCGGAATGTTCGCGCCCATCTTCCTGCTGGGAATTTTTTACGGCCTCATCTACCGGCTGTTCATCAGTCGGGCCAAACGCAAAGTCATCGGTTTCGCCATCGCGGTGTCCATCCTGCTGTTCAATGCGTGCGAGATCGAAACCTCCAACATCAAAATCCTGGGCGGCACCGTCTGCGTCTGCCTCGCCATGGCTTTGTTCTTGAGATTTGGCGAACAATGGCTTTGGAACGCGCTCACCCGCCAGCCCGGCGGGCTGCGGCGGAAAACTCAAAAACGCTAAAAACTGAAATTTCTACCACTGGACAACACAATCGCAAAAGCTGAAAGCTAAAATACTCAAGGCAGAATGACGGGGCGGCTAGATGTGAAACCCCGTTCGTACCATGTTTTAGACATATCAAAAATCGCATGTCTGATCTATGTCCTCTGGCCATAGATTTAAGTTTTTCACCATTTTTGCATCTCAACATTTTCCATTTGAAAATTGTTTACACCATTGCTGATCTCCAACCGGAAAGCGGCGGGCCGTCGCGTAGTGTCTCGGCGCTGGCCACCGCCGTGGCGGAGCAAGGCAACGAAGCGGAAGTGATAGCACTGGAATATGGCCGCGCAAAGTTAACGCCAAGGATTCCGGAAAAGCCCGTGCAAACAACGTTTGTGCCATGCCGTGGAGCGCTGGCAGGAAAACTAAAATGGTCATCCCGATTCAAGGTGACGTTGCGCGACCGATGCCAGTCCGAAGGGAATCTGATATTGCATGACAACGGACTGTGGCTTTCCACCAATCATACCGCCGCTGTCGTGAGCCGTGAACTGAAAATACCGCTCATTGTCAGCTCGCGCGGGATGCTGACGCAATGGGCGCTACAGCACAAAAGTTGGAAGAAGCGGTTGAGTTGGCAGCTCTATCAGCGGCGCGACTTAAAGTCCGCACAGTTATTGCACGCCACCTCGGCAGCCGAGGCCACGGACTATCGGGCTGCCGGACTGACCCAACCCATTGCGGTCCTTCCCAACGGAGTGGAGTTGACAGCGGGATTAAGAGAGTCAGAAGTCGGAAATCGAAAGTCGGAAGTCCGGACACTGTTGTTTCTTGGCCGCATACATCCGATCAAGGGACTGGTCAATTTGGTTGCGGCGTGGAAGACAGTAAATTGGAAATTGGATAAATGGCGGGTGGTGATTGCGGGGGGTGGCGAACCAAGCCATGTGGCAGATTTAAAGGCAGAAATCGCCAGTCGGATGGTCGAAAGTGATTTTGAGTTTGTCGGCCCCGTGGAAGGGAAGGCAAAATGGGATTTATATCGGAGCGCCGACCTGTTTGTGCTACCCAGTCATTCGGAAAATTTTGGTATCGTCATCGCCGAAGCGCTGGCGTGCGGGGTTCCGGTGATTGCGTCGCGCGGCACGCCCTGGGCGGAGTTGGAAACACACCGTTGCGGCTGGTGGGTGGACAACCGCCCGGAAACTCTCGTCGCCGTCCTGCGGGACGCCATGGGGCGAACGGATGTAGAACGGCAGGAAATGGGCCGCCGCGGACGGGAATTGGTCACGAACACATACAGTTGGAATGGTATTGCCAAGCAGATGAGTGCAGTTTACCGCTGGATGCTGGGGCAAGGTCCCAAGCCGGAGTGCATCGTATGATTGTCAAAATAAAACTGAAACCCTAAATTTAATATGTTTTCTCAAGCCACACCGCTGATCCTTACATTCAATGAGGCGCCGAACCTGCGGCGCACATTGGAGCAGTTGGCGTGGGCGAAGGAGATTGTCATCGTGGATAGTTTTAGCACGGACGAGACACTCGCCATTGCCAAGAGTTCTCCGCAGGTGCAGGTCGTGCAGCGAAAGTTCGATTCGTTTGCCGGGCAGTGCAATTTTGGGCTGGCGCAAATTAAAACGGAATGGGTGTTGTCGCTGGATGCGGATTATGTGCTGTCACCGGAATTGGTGGATGAAATTGGAAGACTTGATGGGAACGCCGAGGCCGCTGGCTACCAGGCGCGATTCAATTATTGCATCCACGGCTGTCGGCTGCGCGGCTCGCTGTATCCGCCGCGCACTGTTCTGTATCGCAAAGACAAGGCGCTCTATCACAACGAAGGCCACGGCCACCGGGTGCAAATCGCCGGCCTGGTGCGGATGCTGGCCGGCCGGATTAATCATGACGACCGCAAGCCGTTGGAACATTGGTTCAGGGAGCAAATCAAATACGCGGGGAAGGAAGCCAAACATTTGACGGAAACGGCGAACGCAGAGTTGAAGAAGGCCGATCGCATCCGCAAAAAAATCATTCTGGCCCCGGCGCTGGTTTTCCTTTACACGCTGCTGGTTAAAGGCCTGATTCTGGACGGCTGGCCCGGGTGTTTCTATGTCTTTCAGCGGACTCTGGCTGAAATCATTCTCGCATTGCTGCTGATCGAGGAAAAACTCAAAACAAAAAGCTGCCACGCTGACAAACCGCAATGTTGATAGCAGAAATTGATTTGGTCTCCGACCGGATATGAATTTGATCCTTGGACTGAACGCTTTTCACCCGGATTCGGCCGCCTGCGTTTTGCGGGACGGCAAGCTCGTGGCCGCCGTGGCTGAGGAACGGCTCAGCCCGCGCCATAAGCATGTGGCGGGGTTTCCCGGCCGCGCGGTGGCCGAGGTGCTGCGGTTAGCCGGCGCTACCATTGGTGACGTGGATTATGTGGCCATTGGCAACGACAGCAACGCCAATGTCCCGGCCAAAATCCGGCATGTGCTGAAATCACCGTTCAAGTCGGCGCGTGGTGTGGTGACCCACTTTCAACGGCGCGGCGAAATGCACAGTGTCCAGCGGATGATTGCGGAAGCCTGCGGAGTGAGCGAGGGGGACTGCCGGTTTCAAGTGGCGCGGGTGGAGCATCACCTGGCGCACCTGGCCAGCTCGTATTTTTCCAGCAACTTCGACGAGGCTGCCGGATTATCCTATGATGGTGCCGGGGACTTCACATCTGCCATGTTCGCCCGCTGTCAGGGGAACCGGATTGAAATTCTGGATCGCGTCCATGTGCCGCATTCGCTCGGATTTTATTACACGGCGATGTGCCAGTTCATCGGGTTCGACAAGTTCGGCGAGGAATACAAGGTGATGGGCCTGGCCGCCTACGGACAGCCGACATATCTGAACCTGATGCGCGAACTGGTTTTCGTCCGACCCAACGGCAAGTTTCAGTTGAACCCGCGTTTTTTTCGTTCCCTCGGAAAAAATCTGGAGGAATGCGTGGATACCACCGGTGAAATTGTTTTGCCACCGCTCTACACGGACGAACTGACAAAGCATCTCGGCGCGCCCCGCATGCGCGGCGAGGCACTGAAGCAGCGCGAAAATGACATCGCGTGTTCGGTGCAGGCTCGGTTTGAGGAAATCGTGCTGGTGTGTTTAACTTCATTGCACAAACAGGTGCCGACGGACAAACTGGTGACGGCGGGCGGTTGTGCGCTCAACGGCGTCTGCAACGCCCGCATCCTGCGCGATACACCATATAAGCAATCTTACATCCAATGCGCCGCCTCGGATGACGGCACGGCCATCGGCGCGGCCCTTTACGTGTGGAACACCATCCTCAAGCAGCCGCGCGCCGGACTAATCGATCACGCCTATTGGGGACCTGAACATTCCGAGTCGAAGATGGCAACGGCAATGCAACAGGCAGGCTTGCAATTTGAGCGGTTTGACCGGACGACGTTGTTGGAACGCGCGGCGGAACATCTAAACTCCGGCCACGTCACGGGCTGGTATCAGGGCCGATGCGAATGGGGACCGCGCGCACTGGGCAACCGTTCCATCCTCGCGCATCCCGGCTGGCCCGGCATGAAGGATCTGATCAACCAGAAGATCAAGCGGCGCGAGGCGTTCCGGCCTTTCGCACCCAGCATTCTCGCGGATGAGGTCGGCAATTATTTTGAGCAGACGGTCGAGAGTCCGTTCATGATGCACGTCGTAAAAATCAGGCCGGAGAAACGCGCGGCCCTCGCGGCGGTCTGCCACGAGGATTTCACCGGGCGCCTGCACACGGTCAAACAGACCCAGAACGCGCTTTACTACGATCTGATCAAAACCTTCTCGCAAAAAAGCGGCACGGCGGTAGTGCTTAACACTAGCTTCAACGAGAACGAGCCGATTGTAGATACGCCGCAACAGGCGGTGAACTGTTTTTTGCGAACAGACATTGATGTGCTGTGCCTGGGACCGTTTGTAACAACCAAGCCAGGAAAGTCAGTGAAGTCGGTTGCCAACTGAATATCCCAAACGGTGGCAAGAAGAATCTCCATGTCGGCGTCGACGAAATATAAAATCCGTGAAATGCGTCGGCGCAGGGGCGGGCTGTCTTTGTGACCAGAATTTTTAAATCCTTCAACTCCGAACAGTGGCAGGCACTGTTCTGGGTTTTTGCGGTGCTGGCTGCTTACTGGCTGTCGCTGATTCACCAACTTGGCGCGCAATGGTCAGTTTATGAACAATACAATTATGGCTGGTCCGTGCCATTTTTGTGCCTGTTTCTAATCTGGCAACGGATCCAGAAGCCAGAAGCCAGAAGCCAGAAGTCAGAGGTGACAAGTAAAAGGCCATTTCCGTTTTCAGTTTTCGGTTTTCAGATTTTAATCGTCTTGCTGGCGTTCCTTTACGCGCCCACGCGGTTTTTTCACGAAGCGAATCCCATCTGGCGGCTCACGAGCCTACTTTGGACGCTTGAGGTCATCGGAATCACATTGGTTGTCCTGCATATTACCTTCCAAGTTTCGCGCTCTGCGCTTCGCATTTCGCATTTCATTTTTCCCGTTTGTTTTTTTCTCGTGGCCGTGCCGTGGCCTTCCGGAATAGAAACCTTCCTGGTGCAGATGTTCACGCACCTAAATGTTTCCGCCACGGTCGAGGTGCTGGGCTGGTTTGGAATTCCCGCATTGCAACACGCTAACGTCATCGAGGTCGCGACCGGTAGCGTGGGCGTGGACGAGGCGTGCAGCGGCATTCGTTCGTTTCAGACGACGTTGATGATCGCCTTGTTCTTTGGCGAATTCCATCGGTTGAACATAGTGTGCCGCGTGGCCTGCGTTCTGGCCGGGTTTGCGCTGTCCTTCCTTTTCAACCTGGCCCGCACAACATTGCTGACGTGGGTCGCGGCAAAAAAGGGCGTGCCAGCAATCGCCAGTTGGCATGATCCCGCCGGGGTCACGATTCTGGTGGCCTGTTTTTTTGCGCTCTGGCTCATGGCAGTTTGGCTTGGCAGGAATGGACAACATTCAACATCCACGATCCTACTCTCAACGCCCGACCTTCAATCTCCGTCCAATGCGCCCCCAACCTTTAAACCTCAACTCTCAAGCATTCGCTGGCTGGCCATTGCGTTGCTCGCTTGGTTTTTGGTTGTGGAGGCGGGAATGGAGTTGTGGTTTCGCTCGTATGAGCGAATCGTTGCTGGCCGCGCCAACTGGTCGGTGAACGGCAAGGCTCCGGTATCCGGGTTGACGAAAGCCCAAGTCCCCGCCGGCATTCGCACGCAGTTTAACTTTGATGATGGCTTTCAGGCGGCCGGTAAAGATGACGCCGGAAACTTCTGGCAGCTATATTATTTCCGGTGGTTTCCCAGCCATTTGCTGAAAAACCGGGTCGCCGTCCAACTCGCCAAAACTCACGGTCCCGAAATGTGCCTGCCCGCCATCGGCATGACCCTGAAATCCGATTTGGGTATTATCACCGTGCCGGAAGGCAGCCTAACGTTTGCCTTCCATGAATTTGTGTTTCTAGCCAACGAACAGCCGTTACATGTTTTTCATGCCATTTACGAAGACCAGACCGGGACCACGGTCTTGGCCAATCGCCGCCAGACCACGACAAGCCGGTTGGCAGCGGCGCTGGCAGGCAGCCGCAACGACGGCCAGAGTTTTTTGGAAGTGGCCGTGGTCGGACCAGAAACGCCCGAGGCCGCTCGGGCCGCACTGCAAACGGAGTTGGGAAAAATCATCGTAACCCAACCGTGATTTTTTTACGAAACTGAAATTAGAAAGTGGAACACTTTTCACAATCCGTTTTTTGACATGAAAACACGCAGGATCTTGGTAAAAATTCTGGCAGGCTTGTTTAGTTTGGTGATTCTGTTTGGACTGGCTGCCTGGTTTTTTCCGCAGCAGGTTTTGACCGTGGACAGCGGACCGGTGATGGCCGACGCGATGGTGGTGCTCGGCGGCGGCGGTCCGCTGTCGTATTCACGCCCCGAACGGGCTTTGGAATTATTTCAGACCGGCACCGCGCCACTGATCATTTGCAGCGGCCTTGGCGACTGCAATGCCCGTAAGGAATATCTGGCCGACTCCGGCGTCCCGGACGCCGACATTTTATTGGAACCGAATTCCCACAGCACGCGGGAGAACGCCATTTTCACCATCGCCCTTCTGCACGCGCGTCACCTTAACCGCGTAATCATCGTCACCTCTTGGTATCATTCGCGCCGGGCGCTGGCATGTTTTGAACATTATGCGCCAGACATTAAATTTTATTCGCGTCCATCCTATGTCGGTTATTCGAAAACCGACTGGCATACCAAACGCGTCAACAGTTTCATCCGGGCCGAGTATTTGAAACTGCTCGGTTACTGGGTGTGTTACGGAGTGTGTCCGGTTAATCCATCGTGGGTTTGAAAATACTATTACTCAATCAGGCGTTTTATCCGGATTTGGTTTCCTCGGGCCAGCACTTGTCCGATCTGGCGGCGGCGCTGGCCGCGCGTGGACATCAAGTTACAGTGATCACCGGCCGCCGTGCATATGACGACCCGGAGAAAATCTTTACGGCCCGCGAGACATGGCGGGGAATCCAAATCTTCCGCGTCTATTCCACCCGGTTTGGCAAGGCGGCCAAGTGGCGGCGCGCGGTGAATTTTGCCAGCTATATTGCATCCTGCTGCGCCCGGCTGCTGTTTATGCCACGGCAGGATGTCGTTGTTGCGCTCACCACGCCGCCGTTGATCTCCTTCATCGGGGCATGGTGGGCAAAATTCTGGCGGGCAAAATTTTATTACTGGGTGATGGACTTGAATCCGGATGAAGCGGTGGCTGCGGGCTGGCTGCGCGCGGATTCGTTTATCGGAAAAATCTTGGAGCGCATGTCACGGTTCAGCTTGAATCAGACGGATCGGATCATCGCGTTGGACCGATTCATGAGCGACCGCATCGCGGCCAAAGGGATTTCGCAGGAGATAATCGCTGTTATTCCGCCATGGTCGCATGACAATGAGGTGCGTTTCGATGCCGCCGGCCGGGAACAATTCCGCAAGCTCCACAGTCTGGATGGAAAATTTGTGGTGATGTATTCGGGCAATCACAGCCCAGTGCATCCCCTGGACACACTGATGCAGGCGGCGGAAAGATTAAAGGATAATTCGAGCATCGTTTTTTGTTTCATCGGCGGTGGCAGCGAATTCGCCCGGGTGAAAAAATGGGCGGCGGAGACAAAGAATTCCCAGGTGCTGTTCCTGCCATATCAACCGCTGGACAAACTGTCCGCATCATTGTCCGCAGCCGATTTGCACGCCGTGGTTTTAGGTCAGGTCATGCTCGGACTTGTTCATCCCTGTAAAATCTACAACATCCTCGCGGTGGGAGCGCCAGTGATATACATTGGCCCGCAGCCCAGCCATTTGTCTGAAATTCTCGACCGGCTGGGTGACGGGCATCCTTGGGCGGCGGTGGCGCACGGAGAAGTGGAGCTGCTGGTCCGTCACATCCAGGAGCTGCAAGTGTGGAAGACCGGTGGTTCACGGACAGTCCTGGATGAAGTCGCGGCAACCTTTGCTAAAGATGCGTTGTTACCCCAATTGATTGCCGTGTTGGAAAACGCAGCGGCCAAACCATAAGACAGCCGCCTTGAATTATAAGCCGGATTTTTTAGAACATCATTGGCATGAGCGAGGAAAGAAAATATTTGAAGGCGTGGCTGATCGCCGCTGCGGCCGTCTTATTTCTAGTGGCCATGGGCTGGCTGGGACGAACACCTTACCACCATTATAAAGAGCGCCATTCCCTGAAGCAGGCGCAGGCGTTTTTCGCGCACGGCGATTATCGCAACGCCCTGTTGAGCGCGAGCCTGGCCCTGGCTCTAAATCCCAGCAACGCACCCGCCTGCCATATCATGGCCGACCTGGCCGACTTATCCCAATCGCCCGCTGGTTTGGACTGGCATCGCCGATTGGTCGAACTACAACCGACCACCGAGAACAAACTCGCGCTGGCGGCCGCCGGACTGCATTACCAGAACGCACCGTTTCCGCTCACTGAGCAAATCCTCGGCGACCTGGCCCCGACCGCCACCAATCTCGTCGCCTTTCAGAATGTCTCCGTGGAGATGGCCTTCAAGATGAATGATCTGACGGCGGCGCAGGTGCATCTGGAAGCCGCGTCCCGGCTGGAACCGACCAACCAACTGTTCCGGCTGAACCTGGCCATCCTGCGATTGACGTCCACGAATGCCGACCTGGCCGCCCTTGCACGTTTCCAAATGGAACAATTTAGTTCGGACACCAATCTTGTGGCGGTGGCGTTGCGGTCGCTGGTGACGGACCGGCTGGCCCGAAACGATCTGCCGGGGGCGGAGAGTTATGCGACGCAGTTGCTCGCCACCGCGCAGGTCAAGCTGTCCGACCGGCTGCAATATCTGGGCATCCTGCAAAAACTCCGCAGCCCGGAACTTGCGGCACAATTGAAATACACGCAATCACTCGCCGGCACGAACGGGCTGGCGGCGGCGCAAGTGGTTTCATGGATGACGGCCAACGACCGGCGACCGGAGGCTTATCAGTGGCTGACCAACCTACCGCCCGGCCTCCAGTCGCAATGGCCGGTCCGGCTGGCCTATGTGAATTATTACTATACGGAGCAGGACTGGACCGGTTTGCGCCGTTACACGTCCGGCAGCAACTGGGGTGAAACGGATTTTCTGCGCGCGGCCTTTTTGTCGCAGGCATGGTCACGGCTGGGCGACGGGTTGGTGGCGGACAGCATCTGGCAGACCGCAGTGGGTGAAGCCGGCGGCCGGTTCAGCGCCCTGACCGACCTGCTGGATTTAAGCCGTCGCTGGCAGATGAATGAAAGCGCGATTGACGATCTGCTGTGGCGCATCGTCCAGAATTTTCCCCGTGAACGCTGGGCGCAGCAGGATTTGGAACGCCGGTATTTTGCCGCCGGCAACACAGCCAAATTAAAACAGCTTTATACCCGCGAACTGGCCTTTTCTCCCGAGGACATCAGCCTGAAAAACAATCTGGCGGCCACAATGCTCCTGCTGAAAGACAATCTGCCCCAGGCTTACCAATTGGCGAACGACGCGTATGCCCAGCGGCCGGAGGATCCGGTGGTCGTTTCCACCTACGCCTATTCCCTGCATCTGCAAGGCTGGACGCAGGACGGTGTGGCGGCCTTGGAAAAGCTGAAACCCGAATCGCTAGAACAGCCTTCGGTGGCGCTCTATTACGGTGTCCTGCTCTCGGCGTTGCACGATACGAACCGGGCGGCCCCGTTTCTGGCGATGGCCCAAGCCAAGGGCCAGCTTCTGCCCGAGGAAATACAACTGCTTACCGCCGCCGGCAATTCAGATCCGATCCAGTGATGGTTAGAATTTGAAACCACGGCAGGATCAAGTTTTTACCGAAAATATTTCCCTTTTAGAGTTTCCAAGTCGTAGCCCTTCACTCCCTAAACCATTTTACAAAACCGGATTTTATTGGATAACATATTTGCTTAAGCAACATCATCGAAGCCAGCGCCAAACTGCCCGCATGAAATAATTCATTCGGGGGTTTTTCGTTTAAACCAATTAACACGGCAAAAATTATGTTTCGGCTAGGCAACTCGTGCATTGAATCTGGCGTGCCGTAAATGACGGCCTTACATGCGCCCATGCACTGCGCGGGCGAATAGCGAGATTCCCAGCCTGCCGCATGACTGGCAGCAGATCATCTTTCCAATCTATAATTTGTTGATGAACTGACGTGAGGATATTGACTTTATGGAAATATTTTTGCCCCTACAAATCGGTTGCATGGTTTTCTCCGGGATGCATCAAGCATCCCCCCACCCGGCAAAATCTAGCGCCGAAGTAATTTTTTCCGCAGCGCTTCGCCATCACCGCCGTAGCGCAGAGCGAGCCGAATGGCAGTTCCCAAATCACCAAGTTTTGGACAAACGCCAACCGCAATGAATGGCCGTCTTCTGATGGTGCATCCGGCAGGACTCGAACCTGCAACCATCTGATCCGAAGTAGGGGCAACTGTGTTTCAACGTGTCTCAACCGGCTGCACGATGTTACATCGAAACCATTGTCAATCCAGCGCATTCTCAAATTCCGCAGCTTACGGAGTCAGTGTGATACACGGTGCAACATCCGGCAACGCGATACTACTTTTGATACTACTCGCCGGACTTGCCCCGTCTTGGCACGTCTGCACCGTCAGCCTGATTCGTTGTGCCTGTTTGAGCAAATGATCTGAACGCACGTCCCCGTAAGTGTGCGCGATGATGGCCGGGCCGGTTCGGTCGCCTATCAGCATGGCAATCTCCGCGTCAGAAAGCCCGCTCTCACGCGCTTGGGTGACGAAATAGGAGCGCAAGCCATGCGGCGTGACGTGAGCAAGCCCCAAAGCCCGGCACGCCGCCGTAAGCCGGTGCCTGATGGCTGATGCGTCCCGCTTTTGGGTCGGGTCAAACGGTGACGGAAAAAGCAGATAGCCTTTTGCCCGCTTCTGCATCGCGCGCAGCAACGACTCCATTTCCGGCAGGACAGGCACCCACGGCGTTATGCCGCGCTTCTCGCGTTTGACGTTGACCACTTTTTGCCCCCAATCAATCGCATCCCATTCAAGCGGCAACGCCTCACCAATTCGCAATCCACTGTAAGCCAGAAAACAAATTATGTCCGCCGCGCCATGTTCATTTCGCGCCCGCAACGAGTATTCGATCTGCTTCAAACCTTCCGGCGTCGGCGCAACTTCGCGGCAATGCCGGATGTCACCAGCCACGCTATAACGCCCTCTGCCCGTCAGCGGATTGGATTTAAGCACCCCGCGCCGCACGGCAAGGTGAAACACATTCGCCAAAATCGTCAGCTCCAAATCCACGCTCCGCGTTCCCGCGCGCATCCGTTTCAACTTCATTCGCTCCGCGTTTGCATTAGCAAAAAATCCGCCGCTTGTCCGCCAGTCGCGGTAGCGGTCACAGTCCGCCAGCGTGACGGTCGCCGCCTGTTTGCCCCCGAAATGTTCCCGCAACGGCCTCAAGCATCCCTGCTCGCCCTGAATGGTTGCCGGACGTTTTGCCCGGCCTTTCCGCGTCCGCATCCCATCGGCAACGTAGGCGTCAATCAGTTCGGCGACCGTCACCCGTGCGCGATGCAGCACAACGCCCTTCGGCTCGATGCCGTTGGCGAGCATGAAGGCTTCGCCCTTCCATTTTTTCAGCCAAGCACGCGCCTCTGCCGGATTGTTGGTGCCAGTGGAGCGCCAGGTTGGTTTGCCGTTCACGCGAACGCGCGCAACGATGCTTCCGCCTTTCCAATAAAGCGACTGCCCCAGCCGTTCAAAAGTGCGCGGCAGTGTCGGTGTCGTCGGTGTAATTGAATTTTGATTGTGGTTTGTAGTGTTCACAATCTACGAATCAATAGGTTTTTGAAGTCAGTTCGCTTCCGGCGCGCCCGACAAATGACGCTCCACAAACTCCGCCAAATCACTTTCACGGATGCGCGTCACACCGCCCACGCTGACGATGCGCAAGCCGCGCTCCGCGTGCCAGCGCCAGACCGTGCTGCGAGACACTGCAAACCGATCTTGCACGTCCTTCAGTTTCAAAAAGCGTTCCTCGCTCATTTTGCCGGCCTTTCCGGTTGCGGCTGGAGCAGCCATTGATACGTCCCAGCGAGGCTGGGAACGCCTGCGGCTCGGCGCGTGCCTTTTTTCAGCAGCTTAATCAGGCCATAGCTTTCAAACTGCCGCATGATGCGTTGCGCTTGCGGCGGAAAAATCCCCAGCCTGTCGCCAAGCTGGTTGAATGACATATAAAACGTGCCGCGTTCCATGTCGGGCGTTTCGAGCAAAGCCAAGTCACGGCAAATACGAAATGTTTCCTGCTCATTCCCCGGTAGCGCGTCGTAAATGCCGCGTTCGTCGGCATTGAGAGTTTCGGTGTAAGTTTTGACAACGGATTCGAGCATGGCTTTGGCCTCCTTCATGTGTTGTTCGCGGGGATCGTTGAAAAGGGCACGGTTGCAATCGTAAAAACAGCCGACAAGTTCCAAGACGAACCGCGCGGCAACGGCGCGGTAGAGAAAAGGCACGGCCTGCACGATGAAATCATTCCGGGCGTGCGCCTGCGCTTGGTAACGTGGCTCAATCAATTCGGTGTAGAGCCGGACAAGGTTCGGATGTTTGGCGGTCAGCGAGTCCAGTGCTTCCCGTTTGACTTTGATGTTCGCCAGCACGGAAACTGCCTTGTTATGTAGAGATGCAGGGATGCAGTCATGCAGAGACGTAGCAATGCAGGATTCAGTATTCAGACGAATGGTGGGGGGGCGTGGCGGTGATTTCTCAAAACAGCCTTCAGGGAAAATAATTTCGTCAAACCGAATGTGGATCGGCGGGACTTCATTCAGGAATTTGTATTCTGTCGGCTCGGTTTCGCCTTTGCGTTTATCAATGGCTCGCCCGTAAATTACAGTCTGATTGCCGTCCGCACGCCACTCGCCAAGTTTTTTCCCGCCCGGCGTAAGCGTGGTGCTGGCCGGAAAGTAGCCGTCAATGAAAATCCAAAAATTGCATCCCCGGACACGCTTTGTCCGCGTCGTATCCCGCAGGCGCGAATTGTTTTCAAGAAATGGTTCAATGTCGGCGTCTAGATCAAAATCAATCGTGCAAAGTCCGCCAGACGCCTTGCCCAGCAAGACACCGATGTTTTTGCCCGCGAACGAACGAAGATAAATCGGGTCTTGCATAGACTCGCGCGTTCGTCGTTGCCAGTTTTTTTCAACCGGATTTTTTGTGAGCCGATAAATCGGAATTAAAACAACGTCGCCAAGCAACTGACGGATTTTTACAGCCAGATTCTCATTCACCTTGCACCGTCCTGCCGTATCCGGCGCTTTAGCACGTCGCTGATTTTCAGGCCGGGACGCCAACCGCGCCGGATCGCCATTTCAATTTTTTGGCGCGTTGACCTGCTGGCTTTTGAAAAGCGTAAATGCGTCTTCATTGAGTTCTGAAATTTCTATTCACAGGGCAATGTAGCAAATCAAATGACTAAAAAACCTCTTGAATAAATGAGGCAGAAGATGGGGTGTGTGTGATACACTTCCATGTAGAGTAACAGCGACCTAGTAACCACTTCAAATGCCCCTCTTGATTTTCCAGTGTATTTAATTTGTTAAGCAATTTGGAGACATTCAGATTTTAATTTAGTCTTCGGAAATACCAGAAAGTAGGTTGCACGACTCTCGTTACCCTATCTAGGAAATGTATCATTAAGCGCCCATGATGAAGGGTGTCGCATTCCTCACCGCGCACCATCCGATCACAGCACACTTTTTATCGTGTCAAATTGTTTTTAGCTTTTTTGGCAAAAATTAACTGTGTCTCACTTGCGCCAGGCCTCCGCATTCCCGCAAAATCGCCGTTGACTCAATTCCCTGCCGGGTGTCTCATCTGGCTGACATTTTGACGTTCTGGGCAGGACATCCAGAAAACCGCGAATTTTCGTTACGAAGACCTGCCAAGCACGCGCCCCATCGGGCGCGGCTTGGCGTATTCTTCGTGGGCGCTTCGCGGTGCCTCTGGATGGGTGCGTCGAGTTCGCGCCTTTTTTCTTCCTAAATCGTTCGCTACTTATTCATAGCACTTGATTATGAAGAAAATAAATTTACTGCTTATTTGCGGCGTTATTTGCCTCTCCATTTTAAGCCACCGCGCCTTCACACAAACGAGTGCTAATCCGGCACTTCATAACAACTGGACGTATCCGATGCAGGAGGCTCCCAAACCGACGCCACAATCGCCGGAGGAGGTGTTGCAAATTGGGATGCAACCGATTCAGAACGCGGTGAACATCTATGGTCAGCGGCAATTCGACATGAACATGCAATTGGAGCAACAGGTGTTCGCGGCACAGCAGCAGCAGGCACAGTTGCAGGCACAGGATGAAACCGGCTACCCGGCGGCCATCACACCCAACGCTTTT
>Ga0302320_10004965_pt1 | contig 29997 bp, 27 predicted proteins | sample Bog_T0_3_FD_202130 | JGI IMG/M metagenome (GOLD analysis project Ga0302320, IMG submission 202130) | Peat permafrost microbial communities from Stordalen Mire near Abisko, Sweden - Bog_T0_3 | ecosystem: Environmental > Terrestrial > Soil > Wetlands > Peat | place: Sweden: Abisko, Stordalen Mire... | reverse complement strand
TGTTGGCCCAATATTTTCGGTCATTGGCGCCGGGATATGCGCTGCACGCGGGCTGGAATCCGGTTGTTGTGCTTCTCAGCGTATTTTCGCCCGACTAAACCGCGTGGCTTATCGCCGCTACGCTCGATTGGAGAGTGGAGACGATGTCATACTATATTAAATAATGTCGTCCTATATTAAGCGGATAGCCCGGCTTCATTTCGCACGGGGTACCAGCATCCCTTGAATGTTTTCGCCTGTCCGGCCCGTTTGTGCCGGGGCGCCACTTGGTCTTGGAGGCTTTTCTGAATGTTCAGTTGTGAAGAAGCTGGCTCCAAGCCAGCCAGTGTGGCGGAGTGGAACCAGCTTCTTCGTCCTTACGCCGTGCCTGCCACGCTGCGTAGCCTGTCGCAATTGACGATAACTCTCGGTCTTTTTTTCGCCGGCTTCGTCGGCATGCTGTTGGTCGATCGATATTTCGGCTATTGGGCCGCTTTGCCGATTGCCCTGCCTACCGGACTGTTCCTGGTCCGAATTTTCATCATTCAGCATGATTGTGGCCACCATTCCTACTTTGGCCAGCGCTGGGCCTGCGATCTGGTAGGTCGATTGCTCGGTGTTCTGACGCTTACGCCCTATCACTGGTGGAAACGCGACCATGACTGGCATCATGCCGCCTCGGGCGATCTGTCGCGCCGCGGCCGCGGCGACATCGACACCCTGACTGTCCGCGAATACAAAGCGCTGCCGGCCTGGCGACGTGGCCTCTACAGGCTCTATCGCAATCCGGCCATTCTGTTTGGGATCGGCCCGCTCTTCCAGTTTTTGGTTCGTCACCGGCTACCGTTGAACTTGCGCAAGCATGACCGCAAATCGCTGATGAGCATCCTGCTCAACAATCTGGCCATCGCAGGTCTGGTCGGCACCGCCGGCCTGTTTCTCGGTTTTGGCCGATTCTCGGCAATTTGGCTGCCGATGATGGCCGTCGCGGCGACGGCCGGCATGTGGATGTTCTTCGTGCAGCACCAATTTGAGACAACCTATTGGGCTGAGCGCAGCGGCTGGTCATTTGTCAGTGCGGCGCTGAAGGGATGCTCCTATTACAGGTTGCCACGGCCATTGGAGTGGCTGACCGGCTATATCGGCTACCACCACATCCATCATTTGGCGTCGCGCATCCCCAATTACCGACTGCCTGTCTGCTTCAACAACATCCCCGCGCTTCGCGAGGTGACGGTCATCACCTTTTTGCAGAGTTTGCGCTGCGCCCGTTTGGCGCTGTGGTCCGAAGAGCAGCAGCGGTTGCTGTCATTCCGCGACGCGCTGGCCTGAACAAGACCGCCGGGGATCCGCAGTCCAGTGCCGTGCCCGGCCGGCGATCGCCGGATCACCGACCAGGCTGAAGCGTTGCCAGGTCGATCCTTTCATTGCCCCAAAACAGCTCTCCGCCGCGCATGAAGCTGGGCGCGCCGAACAGCCCCAACGCCCGCGCCTGTTCGGTTTGCGTCCGCAAAAGTTGTTTGATGTCCGGACTGGCCGCCCGCGCCAGCACAGCGGCGGCCGGCAGCCCAAGATTTTCGAGGAGTGCCGCCAACACGGATTGATCGGCGATGTCCTGGTCCTGCGCGAACGCAGCGGCGAACACCGCCTTGGAAAAGGGGGCGATCCGGTCGGGCGGCACGGCCAGCGCCACCCTCGCCGCCTCCTGCGACCGGCGCGGGAAAACCGACGGCGGTTGCCAGGGCAGGTCGAGCCGGGCGCATTCCCGCGCCATGTCGTGCCACATATAGGCGCCCTTGGCCGGGTAGAGATTGAAGGGCGAATCGGTCCAACCCTGCGCGGCGAACAGCGGCCCCAACAGAAATGGCCGCCAAACCACTCTCAAGCCGGCCGCCTCGGCCTTGGCTTCGATGGCGAAAGCCGCCAGATAGGAATAGGTGCTGGCGAAATCATACCAGAATTCGATCATGCCAGGCTCCTCACAGGAAACTGTAGGGATCTACATCGACTTGCACCCGCACCTGGCGCGGCAGTTTGACAGAGGCGAGCCAGCGCCGCAGATAGGCTTGCAGATTGACCTGCTTGCCGGCTTTCAGCAACAGGCGGTGGCGATGTCGCCCGCGCAGCAGGGCGAACGGCGCCGGAGCAGGGCCCAAAAGTTCGATCGCCGGATCGTGCGGCGCCTGGCGGGCCATCAGGGCGGCGCTGCTTTCCACCAGCACCGGGTCCTTCCCGGAGACGATCAGTGCCACCAACCGTCCGAAGGGTGGCCAGCCGCCGCTGCGCCGATCGTCCGTCTCGGCGCGGATGAAGCCGGCGGCGTCGCCACCGGCCAAAGCCTGCATCACCGGCGCGTCCGGCTGATAGGTTTGCAGCAACACCCGGCCCGGATGGTCGGCGCGGCCGGCGCGGCCGGCCACCTGACTCAGCAATTGGAAGGTGCGCTCGCCAGCGCGCAGATCGCCGCCTGCCAGGCCCAGATCGGCGTCGATCACGCCGACCAGGGTGAGCAGCGGAAAGTGATGGCCCTTGGCAACGATCTGGGTGCCGATCAGCAGATCGATGTCATGCGCTGCCATGCGCGCCACCAGCGCCGCCGCCGCGCCGGGGCCGGTGAGCAGGTCGCTCGCCATCACGGCCAGGCGGGCCTTGGGAAACAGCAGCGCCGCCTCTTCCGCCACCCGTTCGACGCCGGGCCCACAGGGCGTGAAACGGCCTTCCGCCTGGCAGGATGGGCAGAGCTGAGGGCGCAGAATGGCGTGGCCGCAATGATGGCAGAGCAGGCGATCCTGCTGGCGGTGATCGACCAGCCAGGCGGCACAATCGGGGCAATTCAGCCGGAAGCCGCAGCCGCCGCACAGGGTCAAGGGCGCGTAGCCGCGCCGATTGAGGAAAAGCAGAGCCTGCTCGCCGGCGTTCAGGCAGTCACGCACCGCGTCTTGCAAGGGCGGCGAAATCCAGCGTTGGCGCGGCGGCGGATGGCGGCGTAGATCGATCAGGGCAACGCTCGGCAAGCTGGCGCCGCCATGCCGGTTGGGCAGTGCCAGATGCGCGTAGCGACCGTCCGCGACATTGACCAGGGATTCCAAGGATGGCGTCGCCGAGGCCAGTACGATCGGGATGGCGCCCAGCCGGGCCCGCACCACGGCTATGTCGCGAGCGTGGTAGCACACCCCCTCGTCCTGTTTGTAGGAGGCGTCATGTTCCTCGTCGACCACCACCAGGCCGAGCCGATCGAACGGCAGAAACAGGGCGGAGCGGGCTCCCACCACGACGCTGGCGGCGCCTTCGGCGACCATTCGCCAGGTGCGCCGCCGCGCCGATTGGGTCACCTCGGAGTGCCACACCAGCGGCGCGGCGCCGAAACGGCGGGCGAAGCGGCTCAGAAATTGCGCCGACAGCGCGATTTCCGGCAACAGCACCAAAGCCTGGCGGCCAGCCGCCAAAGCGCCGGCGATGGCTTCGAAATAGACCTCGGTCTTGCCCGAGCCGGTCACCCCTTCAAGCAGAGTGACACTGAACCCGCCTGTCAGCTTGCGGCGCAGGCTGTCGGCTGCCGCGCTTTGTTCGGGCGACAGAACCGGCCCGGGCCGCATCGGGTCAGGCGCCGGCGCGGGCTCGACGCCGCCGTCCGCCACCGGCAGCAGGGCGCCTGCCCGCACCAAACCCGCGACCACCGACGGGCTCACGCCAGCGCGGCGGCATAGCTCGGCCGCGCTTGTCGCCAGCTGCGCTTGCGCCAACGCACTCTGGCGCGCCGCGGTCAGCACCAGCGCGGACGGCAGCGGTTCGGCTGCCCGGAGATGCGGCGCTCGCGGGCGGACGGCTTCCAGCGCGCTCGGCACGCTCATCACCATTTTCAGCACGGCGCCGGAGCGGGCCAAGCAATAATGGCCAACCCAATCGACCAATTGGCGTGAAATCGCCGGCAAGGGCGGCAGCGGCAAGAGTTCATTGACGGGCCGGCAGGCGAACTGCTCCGGCCGATCGGCAGCGGCGCCCCACACCACGCCGATCAGCAGCCGAGTGCCGAGCGGCACGCGGACGAACCCGCCCAGCGGCAAGGACTGTCCTTCGTCCACCTGGTAATCGAGGGGGCCGGGCAGTGGCAGCGGCAACAGAACCGCGACGCGCTGGCCGGGATTGAATGAATGCATACTTCACTCTAGCCAGAGCGGCACCACAACAAAAGGGGCTCGCTCCCGACCCGGAACGCTGGCATAAAATGGAGGCAACCATTCGGGAGCCCGGTAAGCAATGGCGCGAAGCACCGAGACCGTCGATAGCGGACCAGCTCCGCTTTTGAACGAAGACCATGTCGTGGCCTATCTCGGTGCGCATACCGATCTGCTGGCGCGACGGCCGGAGTTGCTGAGCGTTCTGACACCGCCATCGCGCTTCGGCAGTGAGCCGGTGGTCGATCTGCAACTGGAGATCATCCGCAGGCTCACGCAGGAACTCGATCAGATGAAAGGTTGCGCCGAACATCTGATCACCACCTCGCGCAGCAATATGAAGGTACAAAATCGCACCCACGGCGTGATATTGGCTTTGCTGGCGGCTGGCGATTTGGAACAATTGTTGCGGGTCGTGGCCGAGGACATTCCCGCTCAGCTCGACCTCGATATCGCGCTGCTGGCCTTCGAGCAGCCGGCCGACAGCTTGCCCTCCGGCATGGTGGCACTGCCGCCGGGGACCTTGGCCTCGGCGCTCGGCGTAGGCGACGTCATGCTGCGGGCGGAACGCCCGGAAAGTCCGCTGATCTTCGGCAACGCCGTCAGTCTCATCAGTTCCTTCGCCCTGGCCCGCGTCACTCCGGCGGGACGCGGCGCCGGTCTGTTGGCGTTGGGATCGCGCCATGAGCGCACCTTCCATTCCAGCCAAGGGACCGAATTGCTGGCCTTTCTCGCCGGCGTGCTGGAGGATTGTCTGAGCCGCTGGTGGCCAAACGAGCCGTGACGGTCGAACTCGCCGCGGCCATCGCTGCCTGGCGACGCTGGCTGGGTGACGAACGGCGCCTGTCGCCGCACACCCTGGCGGCTTATGGTGGTGACGTGGCGACGTTCCTGGGATTTCTGACACATCATATGGGCCAGCCACCCGATCTGGCGGCGTTGGTGGCGCTGGGTCCGGCCGATCTGCGCGCTTTTCTGGCCAGCCGGCACGGCGCCGGGCTGATGAACAGCTCGCAGGCGCGCGGCCTGTCGGCTTTGAAAAGCCTGTTTCGCTTTCTCGACCGGCAGGGTCTGGTGCACAATCCGGTGCTCGGCGTCATCCGGGCGCCGCGTCTGCCGCGCAGCCTGCCCAAGGCGCTGGCCGCCGACGAAGCGCTGGAGACACTGGCGGCAGCCGCCGAAATGCAGTCGGAACCCTGGCTGGCGGCCCGCGACGTGGCTTTGTTCACAATGCTCTATGGCTGCGGCCTGCGTCTCGGCGAAGCCCTGGCGCTCGAGCGCGGCGCGGCGCCGGCGGGTAAGGCGATGGTGATCACCGGCAAGGGCCAGAAGCAGCGTCTGGTGCCCTTGTTGCCGGTGGTGGTGGACGCCGTGGCGGCCTATCTTCAGCAATGCCCTTTCGTACTGTCGGCGACATCGCCGCTGTTCGTCGGAAGTCGCGGCAAGCGGCTCAATCCCGGCGTCGTGCAACGCCAGATGCGTCGGCTGCGGGCGGCGCTCGGCCTGCCCGACAGCGCCACCCCGCACGCGCTTCGGCACAGTTTCGCCACCCATCTGCTGGCCGGCGGTGGGGATTTGCGCTCTATCCAGGAGCTGCTTGGCCACGCCTCGCTCTCGACGACACAGCGTTACACCGCGGTCGATGATGCGGCGCTGACCGCGATCTACGACAAGGCGCATCCGCGCGCGCGGTAACGGTAGCAAGATCAGACCAGCACCAGCCAATGTCCGGCAAACCCCGCCGACGCCGGAGTCTGCGCGGTGACTTGCACATCACTCAGAAATTCGGGCGCAGTGCTGAAATCGACCAGCAGGGTGGCGTGCGCTTGCAGGTCGGCGGCTTGATAGGCAAGGCTGCCGGGCGTGAGGCCTTCGGTAAATTGGCCGATCAGGGCCTGATAATAGGGGATGGCTCCGGTCTCGGGCGCACGGTGCAGCAGATTGTTATAGCTGTCGGTGATGAATTGCGCCTCGCCGGCGGCGGTTTGGGCGTAATTATGGGCGCTATTGCCGCTATATTCGGGCGATTGCAGGAAATCTTCGGCAAGGGTGCCGAGCGACAGGGTGGGAGTCGCCACTAGGACGGCCTCGTAATAGGCCAGCCCGGCTACGTCCGGAATCCGCCCCAGCACGGCAGCATAGAGAGCGGCGACGTTGCCCCCGGTCGGAGCCGTGGCCGGACCGGGAGTGGGCGCTATGATCACGGTGGCATCGCTGAATTGCAGCGCATTGAAGTTGCTCACCTGATCGATGCTGCTGCGGCCGGTGCCGGTGTCGGTAACGGTAAGGCCCAAACCGTCCCCTAGGGTGATGATGGCATAGTCGCCGACAGGCCCGACGAACAGGGCGGTGTTGGCGTGGCCGGCCAAGCCGGTCAAGGTGAGATTGGGTGCCGCTGCAGTTTGGTCCAGGGTAAAATTGCCGGCGATCGCGTCGATGACGTTCGAGTCGCTGCTCACCTGTGCCGGCGTGGCCGAGAGAATCCCATACCCTCTGTCGGTCAGGGAGATGCCTGCGATCTTGCCGACGCTCTTCAGGCCTTGCAGCCCATCGAGATCAGCTGAAACATGCGCCGCCGTGTCGGAGACTTGGTATTGGATAAGATTGGCATTTTGTATTTTGTCCAGGACAGCGGAATCTTCGACGATTTGATAAATCGATAAAGTAAGCACGGGTGTGACAACGTCGGTAGTCTGCAGGCTGGCCAGTTTTCCTTGCGCATCGATCTGCTGCAGGCTGTCCAGATTGTTGACGATTTGCGCGCCAAGTCCCTGTACCGCGATGCTGGAAACGTAAGGCTCCGCCGCGGTCGCCGCGGCATCGGCGGGGGCAACCTCGGTCACTTCCACTGACGCGCCGCCGGTCAACAACGCCAAAGCATCTTTAAAGGAGTTGAAATCGGCCGTCGTCAGACTCACGACCGTCGGCAGTGGGTCGCTGAAGGCGATCGATTTGAGGGCACCTGCTTGCGCCATTGCTTCCAAATTATACCAGGAATAGGCAATGTTGACTGAACTGTCCAACACCGCGATCGGACTTGCCGCTTCGCCATAGCTATAGAGAAGGAACGCGCTGGAGGCCGACTCGGTCGCATCATCCGCCGCGACCCAGCTGTCGATGAGGGCGAGATCGGCGCTGGTGAACTGAACGTCATAGCCCAACGCACCGTTTTTGCTTTGCGACGACACCACCCCGACCACAGTGGGCAGGCCGTTTTGCGTGATCCATACCGGCCCGCCGCTTGACCCCAAACCCAAAGGCGCCGCGTTGAACAGGTTATAGCCCGCCTGGACCGTTACCGTTTGCGCTTGCGTCACCAGCTGGCCGGAGCTGCTGCCGGGATAGCCCGATATCTCGACCGGTCCACCGGCAAAATTGGCGGCAAGCCCCATATTGCCGATGTCAAACGGCCGGCTAAGATGAATTACCGCAAAATCGAACTGGCTCCAATAATTTGAAATTGTATCGTTTGGATCTGAAATATAATCGTAATGAACCAACACGCCGCTAGCCGATCCAAAAAACTGAGTGCGCGAGCTGTAGTCTGGCGTGACTTGAAAGTTATAATTTTGGCCGGAATCAGAACTATATACCACGTGAGCTGCCGTAAGCACTTCATCAGGAGAAATTAATACACCAGATCCCTGAATATACTCATTCCCCATCTGTGCCGTAATATAAACGATCGCCTGGTTCGGAACAGACGCGACGCCGTCAGAAGCCAATCCCATTACTAGATATGAATGGCGCGGCCGGCCACGCCCAAGGCCGCTTCCTTGATCGCTTCGGCAAGACCGGGATGCGCATGGCTGGTGCGCGCAATGTCTTCTGCGGCGGCGCGGAATTCCATGCCGAGTACCACCTCCCCGATCAGATCGCCGGCCGACGGGCCAATGATGTGGCACCCCAGCACTTCGTCGGTCGTGGCGTCGGCAAGAATCTTGACGAACCCGTCAGTGTCGCCGTTGGCGCGCGCCCGGGCATTGGCCGTGAAGGGGAATTTGCCGATTTTGTAGGCGATGCCGTCGGCTTTGAGCTGCTCCTCGCTACGCCCGACCGTGGCCACTTCAGGCCAGGTATAGACCACGCCGGGAATGGCGCCGTAATTGACGTGTCCGGCTTGGCCGGCCAATATCTCGGTGACCGCCACGCCTTCCTCCTCTGCCTTGTGCGCCAGCATGGCGCCGCCGATGACATCGCCAATGGCGTATATGCCCGGCACAAGGGTCTGAAAATGGGCATCGACCGGAATGAAGCCGCGCTTGTCGGTGGCAATGCCGAGTTCGGCCAGACCCAGTCCTTCGGTGCTGGGGCGGCGACCGATGGCGACCAGGACGATGTCGGCCGACAGTTCGCTTGAGGCGCCGCCTTGCGCCGGCTCGACGGTCAAGGTAACGCCGGACTTGCCCAGCCTGGCGCCGGTCACCTTGGTCGATAGTTTGAACTCGAGCCCTTGCCGCTCGAAAATGCGCTGCGCCTGCTTGGAAATCTCGGCGTCATGCTGTGGCAGGACGCGATCGAGAAATTCCACCATCGTCACTTTGGCGCCCAGGCGCTGCCACACCGAGCCCAATTCCAGCCCGATCACGCCGGCACCGATCACGACGAGATGTTTCGGCACCGAGTCCAAGGACAGCGCCGCGGTCGAGGAGACGATCCGACTCTCGTCGATGGTGACTCCGGGCAACGGCGTCACCTCGGAGCCGCTGGCGATGATGATATGCTTGGCCGAAATTCTGTCGGCGCCTACCGTCACCTGGCCGGGCGCGGCGATCCGCGCCTCGCCGACGATATAGCTGACCTTGTGTTTGCGAAACAGGAACTCGACGCCCTTGGTGTTGTCGCTGACCACCTTCAACTTGCGCGCCATCATCTTGGCCAGGTCGATATCGAGCTTGCCGACCGCGATGCCATGATCGGCAAAATGCAACTTGGCGTCGGCAAAGTGATGCGATGATTGCAGCAGGGCCTTGGAGGGGATGCAGCCAACATTGAGACAGGTGCCGCCCGGCGGCCCGCGCTTATCGATGCAGGCGGTGGCAAAACCAAGCTGGGCGGCACGAATCGCAGCGACGTAGCCACCGGGTCCGGCGCCGATGACAACGACGTCAAAGGAACTGTCAGCCATGTCCCCCACTCCTTACATATCGAGCAGGATGCGCTGCGGGTCCTCGATGCATTCCTTGACGCGGACCAGGAAGGAAACCGCCTCGCGGCCATCGATGACGCGATGATCGTAGGACAGCGCCAGATACATCATCGGCCTTGCCTCGATCTTGCCATCCGGCATCACCATCGGCCGCGCCTGGGTTTTGTGCATGCCAAGAATGCCGGACTGCGGCGGGTTGAGGATCGGCGTGCTCATCAGCGACCCGTAGACGCCGCCATTCGATATGGTGAAGGTGCCGTTTGCCATTTCCTCCATCGACAGTTTGCCATCGCGCGCTTTCTTGCCATAGTCGGCGATGGTCCGCTCCACTTCGGCGAACGACAGACGGTCGCAATCCCGCACCACCGGCACCACCAGCCCGTTGGGTGAGCCGACGGCGACGCCGATATCGTAGTAGTTCTTGTAAACCAGATCGTCGCCGTCGATCTCGGCATTGACCGCCGGCCATTCCTTGAGCGCGGTGACACAGGCCTTAACGAAAAACGACATGAAGCCCAGCTTGACGCCATGCTTCTTCTCGAAGCCATCCTTGTAGAGCGCGCGCGCCGCGTTCAGCGCCGTCATGTCGACTTCATTGAAGGTGGTCAGCATGGCGGCGGCGTTTTGCGCTTCCTTCAGCCGCTCGGCGATTCGCTTTCGGAGCCGGGTCATCCGCACCCGCGTCTCGCGCGGATCGGAGTCGCGCAGGGGTGCGGCCGGCTTGGCAGGCGCGGGTGCTGGTACCGCCGCCAAAGCCGCCAGCACGTCGCCTTTGGTGATTCGGCCGGCCTTGCCGCTACCGGAAACCTCGGTCAAAGTCTGTTCCGCCATCAGCTTGGCGGCCGAGGGTGCCGCGATCGGCTTGGCCACCAGGGGGGACGGTATGGCGGCAAGCGGGGGCGGCGGCACCTTGGCGACCCTGCTGACGGAAGCGGCCGCGCCTTCGGCAACGATTGTGCCGAGCACGGCGCCAACCGCGACATTGGCGCCGACCAGCGCGCTAATGTCGCTCAGCACGCCGCCATCGGGCGCCGGCACTTCGACCGTGACCTTATCGGTTTCCAGCTCCACCAGCCGTTCGTCGGCGACGACACGGTCGCCCACCTGTTTAAACCATTTGGCGACGGTGGCTTCCGAGACCGACTCGCCGAGAGCCGGGACCACGATATTGGTGCTCATCGCTTCACCCTTGATTTCCAGATCCTGCTCAAGCCTTGGCCGCCTGCTTGTCATTCTGCACGGTGCTGAGTTTGGTGACACGCGAGAAGGGTTGCGGCAGGCGCTCGACCGCGGTGACCAGCGCCTGCTCCATCAGCAGAGCCTGTTCCTGAACATGGGTTTTGTGCGAACCGGTCGCCGGCGCCGCCGCGGCGTTGCGGCCGACATAAAAGGCGAGCCCGGTGGGATGGCCGATTTCTTCGAGAATGTAGTGCAAGCGGCGATCGACGAACATCCATGGCCCCATATTGGCCGGTTCCTCCTGGCACCACACCAGTTCAGCGTGATTATAGCGCTGCAACTGGGCGATCAGGGTCTCCTTCGGCCATGGATAGAGCTGCTCGACGCGCAGCAGCGCGACATCGTTGATGCCACGCTTGGCGCGCTCCTCGAACAGATCGAAATAAACCTTGCCAGAACACAGCACGACGCGGCGAATTTTGCCGTCCGCCAGCAGTTTCTCGGTTTCCGGCAGCACCCGGCGGAAGCGGGAGCCGGGTCCGAAATCGGCCAGCGGGCTGACCGCCAGACGGTGACGCAGCAGCGATTTCGGCGTCATCACGATCAGAGGTTTACGGTAATTGCGTCGTATCTGCCGCCGCAACCCATGAAAATAATTGGCTGGCGTGGTGAAATTGCAGACTTGCCAATTGTCCTCGGCGCAGGCCTGCAGATACCGTTCCCAGCGCGCCGAGCTATGTTCCGGTCCTTGACCTTCCATGCCGTGCGGCAACAGCATGACGAGCCCGGACATGCGCAGCCATTTCGATTCGCCCGAGGAGATGAACTGGTCGATCACCACCTGGGCGCCATTGGCGAAGTCGCCGAATTGCGCTTCCCACGCCACCAGTGCGGTCGGTTCGGCCAGCGAATAGCCATATTCGAAACCCAGCACGCCTTCTTCCGACAGCAGCGAGTCGATGACCTCGAAATGCGCCTGGCCAGCGCGGATGTGATTGAGCGGCACATGGCACGCCTCGGTCTCCTGATCGTAGAGCACCGAATGGCGCTGCGAGAAGGTGCCGCGGCCGCTGTCCTGGCCCGACAGCCTGACCGGCGTGCCCTCGATCAATAGGGTGCCGAACGCCAAAGCCTCGCCGGTGGACCAGTCGATTCCCTGCCCGGTCGCGATCATTTGTGATTTGGCTTCGAGCTGGCGCTGGATTTTTTTGTTGAGGGCGAAATTGGCCGGAACCTGGGTCAGCGCCTTGCCGACCTCGACCAATATTTCAGTGGCGACGTCGGTGTTCTCGTCGCGCATTTCCTCTTCATCGGTGGGGGAGCGGAGGCCCGCCCATTTACCCTCGAGCCAGTCGGCCTTGTTGACCTTATAGGATTTCGATGCCTGGAAATCCTCTTCCAGTCGGGCCTGGAAAGCGCTGCCGATATTTTCCGCCTGCGCCTCGGTCAGCACCCCTTCGCCTACCAGTTGCGTTTCATAGACCTGCCGGGTGGTAGGATGATCGGCGATCACCCGGTACATCAGCGGCTGGGTGAAGGCCGGCTCGTCGCCCTCATTGTGACCATGGCGGCGATAACACACCATGTCGACCACGACGTCGGTCTGGAATTGTTGCCGGAATTCGATGGCGATGCGGGCGGTATGCACCACGGCTTCGACATCGTCGCCATTGACGTGGAAGATCGGCGCCTGAACCATCTTGGCTACGTCGGTGCAATAGGGGCCGGAACGCGAATAGTGCGGCGTCGTGGTAAAGCCGATCTGGTTGTTGATGACGAAATGCAGGCTGCCGCCGGTGCCATAGCCTTCCAACTGGCTCATCGCGAAACATTCCATCACCACGCCTTGGCCGGCGAAAGCGGCGTCGCCATGGATCAGCAGCGCCATCACCGAGGTCTTTTGGTCATCCTTGCGCTGCGACAGCTTGGCGCGCACTTTGCCCAACACCACCGGATTGCCAATTTCCAGATGCGAGGGATTGGCAATCAGCGACAAATGAACGATGTCACCATCGAAATCGCGGTCGGCCGAGGTGCCGAGATGATATTTGACGTCGCCCGACCCTTGTACGTCTTCCGGCGTCGCCGGGTTGCCCTGGAATTCCGAGAACAGCGCGGCATAGGGCTTTTTCATCACATTGGTGAGCATGTTGAGGCGGCCGCGATGCGCCATTCCCAAGATCACCTCGCGCAGTCCAAGCTGGCTGCCACGCTTCAGGATCTGCTCGATGGCGGGTACCAGAGCCTCGCCGCCCTCAAGGCCGAAGCGCTTGGTGCCGGTATATTTGATCTGCAGGAATTTCTCGAAACCCTCGGCCTCGCTCAGCCGCTCGAAGATGGCCAGTTTGCCGCGTTCGGTGAAATTCACCTGGTTCTGGCCGGTCTCGATGCGGCGCTGGATCCAGGCTTTCTGCAAGGGATCCTGGATATGCATGAATTCGACGCCGATGCTACCGCAATAGGTCTTTTGCAGGGCGGCGACGATGCGGCGCAAATTGGCGCTTTCCATGCCGAGCACATGATCAATGAAAATCTCGCGGTCGAGGTCGGCGTCACTGAAGCCATAGGAGTGGTAGTCGAGTTCCGGATGCGGGGTGCGCGGCTGCAATTGGAGCGGATCGAGTTTGGCCTGCAGATGGCCGCGCACCCGGTAGGAGCGGATCAACATCAAGGCACGGATCGAGTCCAGCGCGGCGCGGCGAATATCCTCGGCCGAGGCACCGGCTTGCTTTGCCGGCTTGGCACCGTCCTCCTCGGCGGCGATACCGACCACCTGATTGGGCTGATGACGCCAGGGCGCGCCCCTAAGTTCGGCCAGCACGGCCTGGCCGTCGTCATTGAGGCCGCCGAAGAACGCGGCCCAGTCGGCGTCGACCGAATCGGGATTCTCGCAATAACGGCCATAAAGTTCGGAAAGATAGGTTGCGTTGGCGCCAGTCAGAAAAGAGGCCTGCTGCATCACGAACAAACGGCGCGGCTATTCGCCGCGTCCCTTCTCACGGGCGGTCCGGAGATCGGACGGCCCTGTCATTATAGCAAAACTCTGCCGCGATTCCCACCTTCAGGGGATTACCGGCTGAGCCGAGCGACCATCGTGCTGCCGAGTGAGGCCGGACTATCGGCGACGGTGATCCCGGCGCTTCTCATGGCTTCGATCTTATCGCTCGCACCGCCCTTGCCGCCCGAGATAATGGCGCCGGCATGTCCCATGCGGCGGCCCGGCGGGGCGGTAACCCCGGCGATGAAGCCCACCACCGGCTTCTTGGACTTCGAGCGTTTCAGCAATTGGGCGCCCTCCTCCTCGGCACTGCCGCCGATTTCGCCGATCATGATGATCGCCTGGGTCTCGTCGTCGCCCAGGAACATTTCCAGCGCATCGACAAAATTGGTACCGTTGATCGGGTCGCCGCCGATGCCGATGCAGGTGGTCTGGCCCAGGCCGGCAGCGGTGGTTTGGGCGACCGCTTCGTAGGTCAGCGTCCCCGACCGCGAGACGATACCGATTTTGCCGCGCAGGTGAATATGGCCCGGCATAATGCCGATCTTGCATTCGCCCGGTGTTATCACGCCCGGGCAATTAGGTCCGATCAGACGAGTCCTGGAATTTTGCAGGGCGCGTTTTACCACCAGCATGTCGAGCACCGGAATGCCTTCGGTGATGCACACCACCAGCGCGATCTCGGCGTCGATCGCCTCCAATATGGCATCGGCGGCGAAGGGCGGCGGCACATAGATCACGCTGGCATTGGCGCCGGTCCTGGCTTTGGCTTCCGCCACCGTGTTGAAGACCGGCAGATCGAGATGGGTGGTGCCGCCTTTGCCCGGAGTCACGCCGCCCACCATCTTGGTGCCATAGGCGATCGCCTGTTCGGAATGGAAGGTGCCCTGCGCCCCGGTGAAGCCCTGGCACAGTACCTTGGTGTCGCGGCCGACCAGCACAGCCATTATGCGGCCTCCTGCACGGCCTTGACCACCTTTTCGGCGGCGTCGGCGAGGTTGTCGGCGGCGATGATCGGCAAGCCGGATTGCGCCATGATTTTCTTGCCCAATTCGACATTGGTGCCTTCCAGGCGAACCACCAGGGGCACGGTGAGACTGACCTCGCGCGCCGCCGCCACCACTCCTTCGGCGATTACGTCGCAACGCATGATGCCACCGAAAATATTGACCAGAATGCCTTCGACATTGGGATCCGACAGAATCAGCTTGAAGGCGGTGGTCACCCGCTCCTTGGTGGCGCCGCCGCCGACATCGAGGAAATTGGCGGGTTCCGAGCCATACAACTTGATGATGTCCATGGTTGCCATCGCCAGCCCGGCACCGTTCACCATGCAGCCGATCTTGCCGTCCAGCTTGACATAGTTGAGGCTGTGGCGCGCGGCTTCCAGTTCGGCCGGGTCTTCCTCCGACTCGTCGCGCAGTTCCTCGATATCCTTGTGGCGAAACAGGGCGTTATCGTCGAAATTGACCTTGGCGTCGAGCGCGATGACCTCGCCCGCGCCGGTGACCACCAGCGGGTTGATCTCGACGATGGAACAGTCGAGATCGACGAACGCCTTGTACAGCGCGCCAATGAATTTTACCGCAATATTGACCTGTTTGCCCTCCAGTCCGAGCCCGAAGGCGATCTCGCGGCCGTGAAACAGCTGGAAGCCGGCCACCGGATCGATCGCCACCTTGAGGATCTTTTCCGGATGGCGAGCCGCCACCTCCTCGATCTCGACGCCCCCTTCGGTCGAGGCCATGATGGTGATATGCGAGCTGGCGCGGTCGATCAGCATGCCGAGGTAAAGCTCGCGCTTGATGTCGCAGCCTTCCTCGATATAGACGCGCTTGACTTCCTTGCCGGCCGGGCCGGTCTGGTGGGTGACCAGCACGCCACCCAGCATCCGCTTGGTGTTGTCGCGCACCGCCTGCACGGTTTTGACGACGCGGACGCCGCCGCCCTCGCTTTCATGGCCGACAAAACTGCCCTTGCCGCGTCCGCCGGCATGAATCTGCGATTTGACCACCCAAACCGGACCGCCCAGTTGCTTGGCGATCTGTTCGGCTTCTTCGGCAGTGTAGGCGACACCGCCTTTCAGGGTGGCGACGCCATATTTGGCGAGCAGCAGCTTTGCCTGATATTCGTGGATGTTCATGGTCGGGACTCCCGATGCACCACCGATTATTTGGGCATCAATTCCTTGGATTTTTCGATCAGACCCTTGACCGAATCGACCGATTTGGTGAATTCCGCCTGCTCTGCCGCGTTCAATGTGATCTCGACGATCTTCTCGACTCCGTTGGCGCCCAGCACCACCGGAACTCCGACATAGATGCCGCTGAGCCCATAGGCGCCGTCGACCCAGGCGGCGCACGGCAGCACGCGGCGCTTATCCTTGAGATAGGACTCCGCCATGGTGACCGCCGCCGCGGCCGGCGCATAGAAGGCCGAACCGGTCTTGAGCAGGCCGACGATTTCGGCGCCGCCGTCCCGCGTGCGCTGCACGATCCGATCCAGTTTTTCCTGGCTGGTCCATCCCGCCTTGACAAGGTCGGGCAACGGGATTCCGGCCACCGTGGAATAGCGCGTGAGCGGCACCATGCTGTCGCCATGGCCGCCCAGCACGAAGGCGGTGACGTCTTCGACCGAGACCTTGAATTCCTCGGCAAGAAAATATCGGAAGCGCGCCGAATCGAGCACGCCGGCCATGCCGACCACCTTATTGTGCGGCAGGCCGGAGGCTTCGCGCAGTACCCACACCATGGCGTCGAGCGGATTGGTGATGCAGATGACGAAGGCGTCGGGGGCATGCTGCTTGATGCCGGCACCGACCTGGCTCATCACCCCGGCATTGATGCCGATCAAATCGTCGCGGCTCATGCCCGGCTTGCGCGGTATGCCGGCGGTGACGATGATCACATCGGCGCCGGCGATCACCTTGTAATCGCTGCCGCCGCCATAAGCGGCATTGACTCCTTCGATCGCGGTCGATTGGGCGATGTCGAGCGCCTTGCCTTGCGGAATGCCGTCGGCGATATCGAACAGGACGACATCGCCCAATTCTTTCAAGCCGATCAGATGCGCCAGCGTGCCACCGATATTGCCGGAGCCGATCAGTGCAATTTTCTTGCGGGCCATGAGACGCCTCTCGCGTGAGGGTTCAGACAAAGTCTGGAAGGGCGGCATGTGGTAGCGCTTTTCGGCAGGAAGGGCAAGGGGGGAAACCCGTTTGGTCAGAAGCCTTGCAGCAGCAGATCAATCGCATCGACAATCAGGGTGTGATGTTGATCGAGCGTCGCCACCGGCTCTTTGAGGGCTGAATCAGGCACGGCGGCATGGAATTGAGTGACCATCTCCATCCTTGCATCGCCGATCCCAAATTCAGGATTCAAGCCTTTCGCGGCGATCGGCGCGCCGGCCGGCCGCAACAACGGCACAACGATTCGCGTGTTCAGAAGGCTCATTATATTGGCTTGCACATCGAGCAGATAGCCCTGCCCATCCCGATCGCGATAGACATCGAAGCGGGCCATCAGAATTGTCGATATTTGGCGAGCGGCACTCCATTTTGTTCGACATAGGCGTTCGAGCTTGGCAGGGCATCGGCATTCTCCTGCAGCCAAAGCTCCGCCCGCTTTCCGGCGATTGCGCGAACGAGACCCTCTTCGGCGGCTCGGGACAGGTTGATGTGCAATTTTTTCGCATCGGCCAGAAGCGCTTCACTGATGGACAGGTTGGTCGCCTTTCTGGGCGCTTCAGACTGCCGACGCGACGTGACGCTCATAAATTGCTGCATGATTGAGAACGTAATATAGGCGCATCTGGAGGGTGGTCGCAAACGCCGCCTCATTCGCCGCCGCACGCGGCCTCACGGCAGATGCGGCTGCTCCAGATAGGCCGACGATTGCATTTCGATCAGCCGGCTGACGGTTCGACGGAACTCGAAAGCGCCATCGCCTTCGACATAAAGCTGTTCGGGCGGGACATCGGCGGAACAGACGAAGGTCACCTTGTGCTCGTACAGACTGTCGATCAGGGTGACGAATCGTTTGGCGCTGTCGCGGTTGGCGGGCGACAGACAGGGCACGCCCGCCAGGATGACGCTATGGAAATGGGTGGCCAGGCTGAGATAGTCGGCCGGACCGAAATTGCCGCCGCACAGTTCCTCGAAAGTGAACCAGGCGACTCCCTGCGCGGCGCGCGGCACTGTCCAACGCCGGCCCAGCACGGCCAGGCTTTGCACTTTGGCCGGCGCGCCATGGCTCAGCCTGAGAAACGCTTCGCCGAGCGGCCCATCGCTGCCGGCGATCGGCATGATATAGACCGACGGACCCTTGTCGCGGCCATAGCGGTAATCCCGCACGCTGTCCAATTGCAGCAAATCGAGGCGCTGCTGCAACAGCGCGATGAACGGCAGGAAGCGCTCGCGTTGCAGCCCGTCCTTGTAGAGTTCGGCAGGCGGTCGGTTCGAGGTGATAACCATCACCACGCCAAGCTCGAACAGCGCCTGAAACAGATGGCCCAGGATCATCGCGTCGGCGATGTCGGTAACCTGCAATTCGTCGAAACAAAGCAGCCAGGAACGCTGGGCGATGTCGCGCGCGATATGCGGGATCTGCGCCAGCCGATCGCCGTCCAGCTGCAGCTGCCAGGCGAAGATGGCGGCGTGCACCTCCTGCATGAAGGCGTGAAAATGGACGCGGCGTTTGGCCGGGGTCGGTGCGGCGGCGAAGAACAAATCCATCAGCATTGACTTGCCGCGTCCCACTTCGCCGAAAATATACAGTCCCTGCCTGATCTGACTGGCTTCCGAATCGCCGGCATTCCACTGCAGCTGCTGCGGCGAACGCTGTCCGAAGCCGAAGCGCGCCAGCCAACCCTGGGCGCCCTGATCGGGACGATAGGCGGTCAAGGCCTTGGTCAGGCTTTCCAGTTTCTCGACCGCCATCGCTTGGGCGCTGTCGGGAATCAGAGCGCCATCGGCCAATAATGCGCGATAATGAGCAAGCGGTCCTGGCATCACCCGTCGCGTGTGATCGTCGCACTCAGTTCAGCCAGGATTTCATCGGCCTTGTCGTTATCCACCTGGCAGGTTCCGGCCGCCTCGTGACCACCGCCGCCATAGTTTAGCGCCAGCGCGCCGATGTTGGTCTTGGAACTGCGATCGAAGATCGATTTGCCGATGGCGAATACGGTGTTTTGCCGCTTGACGCCCCACAGCACATGAATCGAAATGTTTGTTTCCGGATAAAGCGCATAGGGTAGAAAGCGATTGCCGACATAAATGATACTTTCCCGGCGCAAATCGATCACCACCAGATTTCGGTGCAACGTGGCGCAGCGGCGAACTTGTTCCTTGAACTTCTCCGCCTGTTCAAAATAGAGATCGACCCGTTCCTTGACATCCGGCAGATTGAGAATCTGCTCGACAGAGTGATCGCGGCAGTAATCGATCAGATCCATCATCAGCTGGTAGTTGGAAACGCGGAATTCGCGGAAGCGACCCAGACCGGTGCGAGCGTCCATGATGAAGTTGAGCAGTGGCCAGCCTGATGGCGTCAGGATGTCGGCACGCGAGAATTGCGCCGAATCCGCCTGGTCGACGGCAGCCATCATGGCGTCGAAGCCACTGCCGAATGCCGAGATGCCGCCGTAATAGTCGAAAACCACACGGGCCGCCGACGGCGCGCGGGAATCGATGACGTAATTTTCCTTTTCGCCGACCCTGATCACTTCCGACAGATGGTGGTCGAAGGCCAGATGCACGCGTTCCACATAAGGCAGATTGGTGGTGATATCGCGCTCGGTGATGGCGATGACGCCATCCTGCATGTCCTTGGGATGGACGAAGATAATGTCGTCGATCAGATCAAGCTTTTTCAGCAGCACGGCGCAGACCAGCCCATCGAAATCGCTGCGCGTCACCAGACGGTATTTCTGTTTGGTCGGCATGGGTGTCCCTCGACCTCAGCGTACAAGCGGGCGTCAGCATAGTCCGGCGTCCCCGTGTCGACAACAGTCGGGCGGTGGGCTAAGCTGGCGGCGCGATGAAACCGACGCAGGGCCTCTTTTTTCTGCTTGTCTTGACCGGACTGGGCGGCTGCGCTCCGGAAGAACCCTATATTCTTTCCGATTATCGCTTCCATCAGCGCGGCATGGTGGTCGCCTGCTATAATGACGACACCGCCACCGTCACGCAGGCGCAGACGCTGGCCGAAGGAATCTGCCAGCAATATGACCGTACCGCCAGACTGCAATTGCTGCAGCCCTACCAATGCAGCTGGTCGGCACCGACATTGGCCACCTTCACCTGTGCGGCGCGGCCAGGCGAAACACCGGCGCCGATTTTGTTGCATAACGCGCCGATGCGACACGACACGCCGCTGCCGCCATGGTAAGACCGCGCCTCCATGCCTGCTGTTGCACTGCAGCATTCTGAGAGTCCGATGATTTTGTCCGCCTTGACCCGTCTGCGCCGGGCGCCGCTATCCTTTGCCGAGTTCGTCGCCATGATGGCAGCGACCATGGCGATCTACGCCTTGGCGATCGACACCATGCTGCCCTCTTTGCCAGCGATCGGCCGCAGCTTCCGGGTGGGTGACGATAATCAGCTGCAATGGGTCGTCACCCTTTTCGTGATGGGCGGCGGCTTCGGGCAATTGTTTTATGGGCCGCTGGCGGATCGGCTGGGCCGTCGCCGCGTGCTGCTGTTCGGTCTGTTTCTCTATGTCCTGCTGTCGGCGCTGGCCGCGCTCGCCACCAGCCTGCCGGCCTTGCTGCTGCTGCGCGTCACACAGGGGCTGGCGGCGGCGGCGGCTGGCGTCATCCCCCGATCGATCGTCCGCGACCGCTTCGAAGGCGCGCGGATGGCCAAGGTGATGTCGATGGCTTTCCTGGTCTTCCTGATCGTGCCGGTACTGGCGCCGACGATCGGTCAGGCCTTGCTGCTGATCATGCCATGGCAGGGAATATTCGGTTTCCTCGCCGCTTATGGCTGCGCGGTCGCGCTTTGGATCGGCTTGCGCCTGCCTGAGACCCTGCATGTCGACAATCGCCGCTCGCTGACGATGGTCCATCTGCTGGAGGCCGGCGGCCAGGTGCTGTCGGAGCCCACCTCGATCTTCTACACTCTGGCGACCACGGCCCTGATGGGGTCGCTGATGGCCTATATCAGCACGATGCCGCAGATCTTCAACACGCTGTTTCAACGCCCGGCGCTGATGCCGACCGTGTTTGCCCTGTGCGCCGGCACCATGGCGGTCGCTTCCTTTTGCAATATCCGGATTGTCGAACGGGTCGGCATGCGCGGAGTCTCGCATCGCGCCTTGTTCGGTTTCGTGGCGGTCTCCGCCGTGCATTTGGCGGTCGCCCTGGCCGGACGGGAAAGCCTGATCAGTTTCACCATTCTGCAGGGAGCGACGATGGGCTGTTTTGGTCTGGCGGTGTCCAATTTCAATGCCATAGCCATGCAGCGCATGGGCGCCATCGCCGGCAGCGCCGCCTCGCTGCAGGGCGTGATCAGCACCATCGGCGGCGCCCTGATCGGCTCCCTGATCGGCCATCAGTGGAACGGCAGCATCACCTATTTGCCGGCCGGCTTTCTCATTTGCGGTATCCTGGCGCTGGTCCTGGTGCTGATCGGCGAACGCGGCAGGCTGTTGCGCGACCCGGTGGTCAGGCAGGCCTGATCGCCGCGTCAAGTGATTTTGACGGATGCACTGTCATCGCAACCGGCACTGCACCCTGCCCGCAGTCCCGATATCAAGCACCGAAACCGCGGGCATTTCCAATGTCTATCAAAAATCGAGGTTGATCGGCTTGAGGGGATGCGGCGGGGAACCTGATGTCGGCGAAGACTCTGGCCCCACCGGATCCAACGAGAATCGCCGCGCCCATACCCTTCCAGGGCCCACCAGCAAGAACCCGAAATGGATGGTCGGTGCGTCGGGCAGGACATCGAAAACAATCTGTCGATCTGTCCAGCCAACGCTTCCCCGGATCGCTCCCTCGTTTTCGCGGTTCATCATATTGTCAAAGCGAAGAGAGGTCCCAGGCGACTTGTCAACGCGCATCCAGAGTGTGCCTGCGCCCGCGCCTTCGCTTCGAAGGCTGGCCCTCAATCGGATCTCTTTAGCGCGGAATTCCCCGGCGGGGATGCTTGGCATCACTGTGGCAAAGTGCTGCTCGCTGGCGACTGCAGCGGAGTCCCCTGGATTATTGCTTTCGATGAGGGCAACGCCGGGCACCAGGGGATCAAGTCCGGCCCGATATTCCGCCGGAATGCCCGGGCCTGTCACAGCCCAACCTTTGGGGAGAGGCGACAGGCGCGGTGCCTGTTTCGTTGCGGTAATGATGGCCGATAGCGTGTCTCAGTCGGCACAACCGAACTGGCGGGCGACAAGTTGAAGGCAGTCACTGTGGGATAGGTCAATCTTGCGAGCGATCAAGCCAAGTCTTAGTGCTTTGGCCATCTCTTTTGCGTCATAAACAGTTCGCATGGTCTGATCCTTTGCAGGGGCGAACATACAAACAAGTCAGGGCTCGCAGTGCTGACGGATCGCCCCAATCCTGGGTCAAACCGGAATCAGACAAAAGCCATTCACCATCCCAAGGGGGCGCGAGCGGCAGGCTGCCAGGGCCTTCAGAATGCAATGTACCACAAACGCAGCAATGGGGGACCTATCGGTTAGGTCCAGCCGCATGCGTCAGTCACAGAGTTGCGCGATCGCGCGGCGTTACGTCTCGTTGACATCTGTCTTGTCAAAATCGTTACCTTTGAACAACAAGGACTTTCCCAGGTTTTTTGCGACCGCGTAGGCAAAACAATCTCCAAGATTGAGTTGCGCGGGATGTCCTTTGCCTTTGCCGTATCGTAAGAAGGCGTCGAGGGCGGTGTCAGCCTCTTTGGCGGTTATTGGCACCACGCCAACTTGCGCCGCGTCAAGGAACTCTGCCAAATCCTGCTTTGTTGCTTCCACACTTGAATGGTGCTTGCGGCAGATGCCCAACACTGCTTCGAACATCGCGATCGGCGAGGTAATGGGCGTTTCGGCACCGCCCAGTCGTTCGATCAGATCATCAGCTTCCGGCTCTCGAGTCAGGATCGCGACGATTGCAGACGCATCGACAAACATCATGATTCTCCGCTGACTTCGTCATAGAAAGCCTTATCGGCTTCCTGCCCAGTAGCCGGTCGCGACAGCACGCGATCCTGAAGCGGGCGAAGGCGGTCGCGAAGTGGCACCGCTTCGTCGCGGCGCCGCAGTTCGTTTTGGAGCGCGAGCTTTACGGCTTCGGTTTTGTTGGTATGGGTTCGGTTAGCCAATTTCTCGGCAAGCCGATTCACTTCTTCGCTACGAATATTTAGAGGCATGGCGGCTCCTGTGTATACAGAGCCACAATACCGTCTTCGCGCCATCGCAACAAGCAACCCTGTTGGTCGCCCGTCGCTGACCCGCCGGATGACCTTAACTGCAGCGTGCCTTAAGAAATCGAATCCGTAAAATGTTCGACCACCGGAAATGGGTCATAGAAGTGGTGGAGTAGGGCTTTCCATCGCTGATAACGCTCTGATCCTCTAAAACCTAGGGTGTGGTCTTCCAGACTGTCCCATCAGACCAACAGCAAATACCTTCCAGCCTGTTCTACGCAGGGCCGGAGCTCAGCAACCGACCTTATTGCCGCCGCTCGGCGATCATCGACTTGATGCCGGCGATGGCCTTGGCCGGATTGAGGCCCTTGGGGCAGGTGCTGGTGCAGGCCATGATGGTATGGCAACGATAGAGGCGGAACGGATCCTCGAGCGCATCCAGCCTTTCACCGGTGTGGTCGTCACGCGAATCATTGATCCAGCGGGCTGCCTGCAGCAGCACCGCCGGCCCGAGATAGCGGTCGCCGTTCCACCAATAGCTCGGGCAAGCGGTCTGACAGCAGAAGCACAGAATACATTCCCACAACCCGTCCAGTTGCGCGCGCTCGTCGGGGCTTTGCAGCACTTCGGCGTCGGGCGGCGGCGGCGTGCTGCTCTGCATCCATGGCTCGATCGACACCAATTGGGCGTAGGGTACGGTCAGGTCCGGCACCAGATCCTTGATCACCGGCAAATGCGGCAACGGATAGATTTTCACCTCGCCCTTGATCTCGGCGATCGGTTTGAGGCAGGCCAGGCTGTTGGTGCCGTCGATGTTCATGGCGCAGGACCCGCAGATGCCTTCGCGGCAGGAACGCCGAAAGGTCAGGCCGGAGTCGATCTCGTTTTTGATTTTGATGATGGCGTCCAGCACCATCGGTCCGCAATCGTCGAGGTCGATTTCGTAATGATCGGTGCGGGGATTGGCGCCGCTATCGGGGTCATAGCGATAGATGCTGAACAGCTTGACCCGCTTCGCCCCGGGCTGGGCCCGAAAGGTCCTGCCGGGCATCACCTTGGAATTGGCGGGCAGCGCGAATTCGACCATGCTTAAGTCCCTACCCTCAGTAAATGCGTGCCTTCGGCGCGATATAGTCGACCTCGTCGGTCAAGGTATAGGCGTGCACCGGGCGATAGCTCAGGCTGACCTCGCCCGCCGCGTCGATCCAGGCCAGGCTATGCTTCATCCACTGCGCGTCGTCACGCGCCGGGTAGTCCTCCTGGGCGTGCGCCCCCCGGCTTTCCTTGCGGGCTTCCGCCGACACGATGGTGGCCTTGGCGCAGGCCAGCAGATTTTCGAGTTCCAGCGCCTCGACCAGGTCCGAATTCCAGATCAAGGAACGGTCTTCGATCTTGAGATCGCTCAACTGCGCCGCCACATCGTTCAGTTTGGCCACCCCTTCCGCCAGGGTCTTGTCGGTGCGGAACACCGCCGCGTCGTTCTGCATCACCTTTTGCATGGCGAGACGAATTTCCGAAGTCCGTCTGGTGCCGTCGGCCAGCCGCAGGCGGTCGAGGCGCGACAGCGCCAGCTGGCCGGCGTCCTTGGGCCATGGCTTGTGTGGCGTGCCGGGCACCAGCAGTTCCTTGGCGCGCAAGGCCGCGGCACGGCCGAACACCACCAGATCGAGCAGCGAATTGGTGCCGAGACGGTTGGCGCCATGCACCGAGACGCAGGCCGCCTCGCCGATCGCCATCAAGCCGTCGATGGTGGCGTCGGGATCGGCGGCGCTGGGCCGCAAGGCTTCGCCATGCAGATTGGTGGGCACGCCACCCATATTGTAATGCACGGTCGGCAGCACCGGGATCGGCTGTTTGGTGACATCGACGCCGGCGAAAATCTTGGCGGTCTCGGAAATGCCGGGCAGCCGCAGTTCCAGGGTTTCGGCGCCGAGATGCTCGAGATGCAGGTGGATATGGTCCTTATCCTTGCCGACGCCGCGGCCTTCGCGGATCTCCATGGTCATGGCGCGCGACACCACATCGCGCGAGGCGAGGTCCTTGGCGGTCGGCGCATAGCGTTCCATGAACCGGTCGCCCGCCGAATTGGTCAGATAGCCGCCCTCGCCGCGCGCGCCTTCGGTGATCAGGCAGCCCGAGCCATAGATGCCGGTGGGATGGAACTGCACGAACTCCATGTCCTGCAGCGCCACGCCGGCGCGCGCTGCCATGCCCTGGCCGTCGCCGGTACAGGTGTGCGCCGAGGTGCATGAAAAATAGGCGCGGCCATAACCGCCCGAGGCCAGCACCGTCAGATGGGCCCGAAAACGATGCAGCGTTCCATCCGCCAGATTGAGGGCTACCACGCCGCGGCAAGCGCCGTTAGCGCCCATGATCAGATCGATAGCGAAATATTCGACGAAGAACTCAACTTCATGCTTCAGACATTGCTGGTAGAGCGTATGCAGGATGGCATGCCCGGTGCGGTCGGCAGCGGCGCAGGCGCGCTGCACAGGCGCTTCGCCGAAATTGCGCATATGGCCGCCGAACGGCCGCTGATAGATCTTGCCTTCGGGGGTGCGCGAGAACGGCACCCCAAAATGTTCCAGTTCATAGACCGCCGGTACCGCTTCGCGGCACATATATTCGATGGCGTCCTGATCGCCCAGCCAATCGGCGCCCTTTACCGTGTCATACATGTGCCAGCGCCAATTGTCCTCGGCCATGTTGCCCAGGCTGGCGCCGATGCCGCCCTGTGCCGCGACGGTATGGCTGCGGGTCGGGAATACCTTGGTGACGCAGGCGGTCTTGAAGCCGGCGGCCCCCATGCCGAGGGTGGCGCGCAATCCGGCGCCGCCGGCACCGATCACCAGGACATCGTAACTGTGGTCGATGAAGCTTGTCGCGGCCACTTCCGTCAGGCTCCCATCACGGCGACGCGCAGCGCCGACACTACGGCGAACACACCCAGCAGCATGGTGGTCATCTTGATCAGGATCAGCGCGGCGGTGCGGGCAGTGCGGTCCTGCACATAATCCTCGATAACCACCTGCACGCCCAACTGGGCGTGATGGAACAAACAGAACAGCAGCAGCACCAGGAGCGTGGTGTTGCCCGGCACCGACAGCCAGGCCTGCAATTGGGCGTAATGGCCGCCGGCCAGGCCGATCGCCTGGACGATGAACCAAAAGGATAAGGGGACCAGCGCGATTGCCGTCAGCCTCTGCTGACTCCAATGGCTCGAGCCTTCCTTTGCCGACCCCAGACCACGGACGCGGCCGAGCGGCGAGCGCAGGCTCATGTCGGCGCTCCCATCAAGAAAGAAGCCCGATCGACCAGGTGCCGACCGTCAACAGGGCGGTGCCGACCAGAACCCAAAAATTGGAGCGACGCACTACCGCCAGCGCGAAGCCGCGACCGCTGTCCCACAACAAATGCCGGATGCCGTTGCACAGGTGATAGTAAAAGGCGACCGAAAATCCGAACAGCACCAGCAATCCGAACCATGACCCCAAAAAGTCGCTGACCTGGTCGTAAGGCTCGGGTCCATAGGCGGCGCTGCCAAGCCAGACCACCAGCAGCAGGCTTCCCGCCGCCAGCGCCACGCCGGTTATCCGATGCGTGATCGACATCAGTGATACCAAAGGCAGATGGTAAACTTGCAGATGCGGTGAAAGCGGCCGATCGGGGGAGCTCATCGGGCTGGCCTTTGCAGGACACAATGCGCGGCGATTCATAAATCGCAACGGGTTAACGGTGTAATCCCTGGGGCGGGACCTGTCAATCCGGGCTAGGAGCCTGTCCGGGTAATCGAATGAGAAGGGCAGCAAGGTAATTTTGTGCAAGATTAGGAGCAAAGCGCGCAGCGATGCAGCGCATCGGAAGCGTTTTGCGACGCAATATTGCGCAAAATTACCCGCATTCGCGGCCATTCGCATGACGAAGACAGGCTCCTAGTCGTCGAATTCGGCGATCACGCGTTCCACTGCGCCGGAGAAAGGCGCGCTCATCACCGTCAGAAGCCGGCCGTTCAACACCACCGGCACCGGGCGCGGCGTCCCGGCGCTAATCACCAAACTGGCATGTTCGGTGGCGGGCAACCCGTCCGGCAGATCGTCAGGCAAGCGGCCGTCGATGGTGACGATATCGCGGCCGCGGCCAAGATAGCCCTGCGGCCGCACCAGGGTGACTCGTCCTTCGGCCTCGTTGCCGGCCGGCGCCAGGCGGATGTGAACCAGCGACGACGAGCGCGGGAACGGTGTGTGGGTGATACGGGTGGCGGGATAGCCCTCCGCTTCGGCGTCGAACTCGTACGGAACGTCCGGTCGGGCTGGAAAGGGACCCCATTTGCCATCAGCACCGGTGCGTTGCCGCCACGCCGGGGCGCCCAGCCGCGCGCCGCTCGCAGGGTCGATCTGATAGATCGTCAGGCGAACACCGGCCAGCGGCAGATTGGTCGCGGCACCGTTCTCGAAGCCGCTGATCATGCCGCCGAGTTGCGGCGTCGGTTCCGGGATCGGGTCCAGACTGGCGGGCTCGGTGCCGGTAATCGTCCGGTACATCGCCGCGAAAGCCAGGCGATGGAAAGCCAATTGGCGGTGGTCGAGCCCGTTCAGCACAATGTTTTCGGCACCCTCGAGGGCCGGTCCGTCGCTGCCGACGAAGGTTGGAAGCCAAGGATAGCCGAGATACTTGCCGGTAGGCTGGGCGAATTTGTCGGCATGATCGCTTCGCAAGGTCACGAATCGCACGCCTTCATCGGTTTCGTGCGGATGATTCAAGCCACGCAGAAACGGACCGAGGCCGTTGAACTCGAAATCCCATCGGAACGGCAGCGCGAAGACGCCGTGATTGGCAGACCCGCACAGGATGGCCATCGCCACCTTTGCTTGGCCGCCATGGCGGATGAAATTGCGGATGGCGTTGCCGCCGCGCGACGACCCTACCAGAATCAGGCGGTCCTGTTGGCTCGCCGCCAGCATCCGGTCGACCGCCGCCGCCAGCTCGGTGCTCTGATCGTCGGTGCTGCTGCGGTTCGGCTCCGGCTGATGATCCGCCGCACGCGCGTTGGGGTGGGTGAAATCGAGGGCGGCCAGCAACGCCGGGGGGTAGCCGTTGCTCTCAAAGCGCCAGATATCGGTCATCCACAGCGCGGCGCTGTCGCCATTGCCATGCACGAACAAAATCGGCAGGCGGATGCCGCCGTCGGCCCGCGCGCCGTGCGCCATCAGCAAGAGCATCAGCAGGCACAGGCGGAAGGCGCCGCTGATCACAACCGCCGCGGCATCAGCACGGTGTAGTCGATCTCCAGCACGAGCTGTGGATGCGGCTCGCCGTCGCCGCCCGGGAAATCGGTGCAGGGATGATTCTTGCAGGCGAAGCTTTGGATCCGAAGCGCGCCGAGATCGCGCCGGTCGGGAAGCTCCCAGCTGGCTGCGATGCGCGACCAGGCGTAGATGGTGTCGCCGGCGAAGGTCGGCGCCAGATGCCGGCCGCTATTGAGGGCGGCCAGTTTCACCGCGTTGCCGAGCCCATTCCAGGACAATGCGCGGGTCAGGCTGATGATGTGGCCGCCATAGATCAGCCGGCGGCCGAAGCGGCCCTGGCCTTCGCTATGCTGGTTGAAATGCACTTTGGCGTTGTTTTGATAGAGTTTGGCCGCCAGCATGTGATCGGATTCTTCGATCGTCATTCCGTCGACATGGTCGATCCGTTCGCCGGCCTGATAATCCTGCCAGAAATAGTGCGACCCGGACAGGGCGCCGTCGAAGGCGGCGAAGCTCATCCCGGTCGGCACCTGCAGCTGGTCGGCTGGCACAAAGGGCGCCGGCTCAGGCAGTCCCGGCTGCGGCGGCGGGCTGGCCGGATCCTTTTTCTTGACCATCACCTGGCGCTGATAATCGAGCACCATTTCCTGCCGCTGATTGACGCCGATGGTGCGTACCGCGACGATACCGGTCTGGCGATTGGAGTTCTCCCTAAGTCCGATCACCGTCGAACGGGCCGACAAGGTATCGCCGGGAAACACCGGAACGCCGAATCGGCCCTCGGCATAGCCGAGATTGGCCAACGCATTGACCGACACATCCGGTACGCTTTTGCCGAACACAATGTGAAACACCAGCCAATCGTCGAGCGGGGCGTGCAACAATCCGCACTGGCGCGCGAATGGGTCGGCGCAATTGAGCACGAAGCGGCTGCCGGTCAGCGCGAGATAAAGCGCCGCATCGCCCGTCGTCAGCGTGCGCGGGGTGGCGTGACGCAGCACCTGGCCGCTGTGGAAATCCTCGAAATAGTTGCCAGGATTGGCTTTGCTCATGCTGCACCGCCGTCTTGCATCAGCGCAATCTGGCGCGCCAGCCCGACCACGCGTTCGGCGTCCTGCACATGCAGCTGCTCGATCAATTGGCCATCCACCACCACCACGCCGGCACCGTCGCGTTGCGCCTGGGCAAAGGCGTCGATCACCCGGTGCGACCAGGTCAGCGCCGCCGCCGAGGGGGCGAACAGGCGATTGGCGGTGTCGATGGTCTTGGGATGGATCAAGGTCTTGCCGTCGAATCCCATCTCGACGCCTTGCCGGCAGGCGCTCTCGAAGCCGTCAGCATCGGCGAGGTCGAGATGCACCCCGTCAATGATCGCCAGACCAAAGGCGCGCGCCGCCAGCAGGCATTGGCCGAGCGAGACCAGCATCGGCAGGCGCATGGGCGTGTGAACAGCATGCAGATCCTTGGCGAGATCCGAGGTGCCCATCACCAGGCCGGCCAGGCGCGGCGTCGCGGCGGCGATTTCGGCGGCGCGCAGAATGCCGAGCGGCGTCTCCATCATACACCATAGAAGCAGCGAATCCGGCGCTCCGGCATCCGCCAGTGCCGCTTCTGCCCGCCGCACCATGTCGGCACTTTCGACTTTGGGCAACAGTACGCCATCGGCGCCCGACCGGGCCGCCGCAGCCAAGTCATCCGCCCCCCAAGGCGTCGCCATGCCGTTGACCCGGATCAGCGTTTCGCGTCGGCCATAGCCGCCTTGCGACAGGCAGTCGATCACCGACTGACGCGCCGCCGGCTTGACGGTCGGCGCCACCGCATCTTCCAGATCGAAGATAAGCGCGTCGGCGGGCAGGCCGCGCGCTTTTTCCAGGGCGCGTGGATTGGATCCCGGCATATAGAGCACCGAGCGG
>Ga0302320_10004964_pt1 | contig 29997 bp, 21 predicted proteins | sample Bog_T0_3_FD_202130 | JGI IMG/M metagenome (GOLD analysis project Ga0302320, IMG submission 202130) | Peat permafrost microbial communities from Stordalen Mire near Abisko, Sweden - Bog_T0_3 | ecosystem: Environmental > Terrestrial > Soil > Wetlands > Peat | place: Sweden: Abisko, Stordalen Mire... | reverse complement strand
AAAGTGCTCGAAGAGCATCGAACCGCGGTCCGCAACATTCGCCGCGACGGCAATGACGCCATCAAGAAGGCGATGAAAGACAAGAAAATCTCCGAGGACGAAGAGCGCGGCTCGCTCGAACAGATGCAGAAGGTCACCGACGACGAGATCAAGAAAATGGAAGAGATGCTCCGGGTTAAAGAGAAAGAAGTGATGCAGGTCTGAAGCAGAGTGCAATTGAGTGTGCATTCATGATGTGCAGGAACCCTGAGGGTGCCCCTAACCTTCCGTTGGTTAGGGTGGGGGTTTTGCTTTCGATGATTGTGGTTCTTGATTCTTCCGGGTGCTCTCACGGGCTTCCGTGCCAGCGGCCGGCAGCGAAGCGTTACCCGTCCCGCGATCTGTGCTTCAATCTCTAACCGCGAGCTTTGAGTGGCGGGAGAAAAAGCGCTTATAATCTGGCATGTCCCGCGTTGTTCATTCTGTCTGCCCGCATGATTGCCCTGACGCCTGCTCCGTTCTCGTTACCATTGAAGACGGTCGCGCGACTCGCATCCAAGGCAATCCCGATCATCCGGTCACTCGCGGATTTCTGTGCGGCAAAGTAGCTAAATATCTAGATCGCGTGTACTCACCTGATCGTCTGCTGTATCCCATGCGACGGATCGCCTCCAAAGGCAACGCCGGAGTCGGCGTCTTTGAGCGCATCACTTGGGATGAGGCGCTGGACGAGATTGCCGCGAAGCTGATGACTGCGGCTGCGGAGTTCGGTCCTGAATCCATTCTGCCGTTCTCCTACGGCGGCACCCTCGGGCAGATTCACGGCAACGGCATGGACCGGCGCTTCTTTCACCGGCTCGGAGCGTCGCAGCTGGACCGCACAATCTGCTCCGAAGCAGGCGAAGTTGCCATTGAATCCGTGCTTGGTGCGAAGCTCGGCGTTGCGCCTGAAGATTTTCAGCACTCGCGCTACATCATTGCCTGGGGCGCAAACATTCACGGCAATAACATCCATCTTTGGCCGTTCATCGAAGAGGCCCGGCGAGGCGGCGCGAAACTCGTGGTCATCGATCCGTTCCGAACGCGTACGGCGCGCCTGGCCGATTGGCATCTGCCAATCCGTCCCGGAACCGATGTGGCGCTGGCCTTGGGGTTGATGCACTGCATCATCGAAAACGATCTCCATGACAAAGCCTTTGTGGATGCCCACACCGTCGGGTTCGATGAGCTGCGGAAACGCGCCGCTGAGTACACGCCGCGCCGCGTGGCGGAGATTACGGGAATAAGCGCGGAAGACATCGAGCGTCTGGCGCAGGAATACGCCACCGCGAGTCCTTCGGTAATCCGGCTGAATTATGGCGTGCAGCGCTCGGAGAATGGCGGCATGGCCGTTCGCGCGATCGCCATGTTGCCCACCATCACGGGAGCGTGGAAGATGCAGGGCGGAGGGATGACGCTCTCCATGTCCGGGGCCTTTGAGTTGAACAAGCAACGCCTGCGCCGCAAGGATCTGATGACGGCGGCACTCGGCCGTCCGGCCCGCATCCTGAACATGAATCAGCTCGGCAAGCTGTTGCTTGACGCAAGCCTGAATCCTCCGGTGAAAGCTCTCTTCGTGTATGCCTGCAATCCTGCGGCGGTTTGCCCAAACCACAATCTGGTGGTGGAAGGATTGAAGCGGAAGGACCTGTTCACCGTGGTCCACGAGCAGTTTCTTACCGACACAACCGATTACGCCGACATTGTTTTGCCTGCAACCACGTTTCTCGAGACCAAAGAACTTGTCACCTCCTACGGACACCTGTATCTGCAACTCGCCGATCAGGCCATCGAAGCCGTCGGCGAATCCTGCAGCAATGCTGAGTTGTTCCGCCGTCTGGCTGCCCGCATGGGGATGGACGATGCCTGTCTCGCTGCCAGTGACGATGAACTGATCGATGACGCGCTCGACACAGACCATGATTTTCTCAAGGGAATCACGCGAGAACGATTGCAGCGCGAGCACTCTATCGCGCTGAATCTTCCCCTCACTGACGGCACCTATCTTCCCTTCGCAAACGGATTCGCCACGCCCAGCGGCAAAGCAGAGTTGTACAGCGAATCCCTGGCGGCAGAGGGACTTGACGGGGTTGCCACATTCAGTGCCCCCACGGAATCCCGTCATGCCCGGCAGGCGCGCCAATTCCCCTTGGAGCTACTCTCGCGCAAGCACGATAATTTCTTGAACACTACTTTCTGCAATCTGCCCTCGCACCAGAAGATGGAGCGGCGCTTCGAACTCCAGATGAACGCCATTGATGCCAGTGCCCGCGGCATCGCCGAGGGCGACGCCCTGCGCGTACGCAATGACCGCGGCGAGGTGAATCTGCGCGCGCGCCTGGATGACAGCGTGCCCCCAGGCGTGGTCGCAGCCTACCTGGATTGGGCGCGCTCTTCCCCCGGCGGAAGGAACGTCAATGCCCTCACCAGTGACCGTTTGACCGACATGGGGCGCGGCGCCACGTTTTACTCAACGCTGGTAGAGGTTGAAAAGCTCTAGAACCGCTCCACGGATTTACCAAGGTGGGATAGCGTATCGTTGCGCGAAATGGCGTTGAGAGCACATGACCCTGTATAATTGGACCTTCCGCGCCCAAGATTTACGCATGAGGGTCTCGCCATTCTTCGCACTGATTACGTCTGCGCCACGCCTCGTTTGAACCGCCCCTCAGCACGCGGGCTGTTCCGTTTGCTTCGCTTTTGCCTGGTTGTCATGCTGCTTGCCGGTATGGCGTTCGCGCAGCAGGGAATCATTGAAGACATAAGGGTTCACGGCAATCGCCGAATCCCCGCCGAAACCATCCGATCCCGCATGTTTACCCGTCCCGGCGACGTTTATGATCCGGCAGGCATTGAGCGCGACTTCAACTCGTTGTGGAATGCGGGCTATTTCGACGATCTTCGCATCGAGCGCGAACAGAGTCCCAAGGGTTGGATTCTTCACGTTTACGTGAAAGAGAAACCGACGATTCGTGAGATCAAATACATCGGTCTGAATGCGGTCTCCCAAAGCGATGTGCTCGACAAGTTCAAGGAACTCAAGGTCGGCCTGAGCCAGGAAAGCCAGTTTGATCCAACTCGCGTGAAGAAGGCCGAAGTGGTTTTGAAGGAACTGCTAGCCGCACACGGCCGTCAGTTTGCAACCATCACCACCGAAGTTCGCCAGATTCCGCCCGCCGCCGTCGGCATCACCTTCAACATCAAGGAAGGCCCGAAGGTAAAGGTCGGCAAGATCACCTTTGAGGGAAACAAGAAAGTCGCCACGCGCTACCTGCGTGCCGCAATGCATAACTCCAAGCCAATCGGCATTCCTCACTCGATCATTCTGGAAAACCTTTTCGCTCACACCTTTGACGCCACCAAACTTGGTGAAGACGCCGAACGTGTCCGCTTCGCCTATCAGGACAAGGGATACTTCAAGGCCATCGTCGAAGATCCGAAGACGAAGATACGCAACGTCAACAATGTTGCCTGGTACTTCCCAATCAAAGAGCAGCATGGCAAGGCCGTGGATATCACGGTTCCGGTGGAAGAAGGCGACCGTTACCACCTCAAGGAAATCACTTTCAGCGGCAATAAATCCATTACCAATAAAGTTGCCCTGCGGCGTCTATTCAAAATCAAGGACGGCGACTGGTTCAATCGCACCCTGATCAGCAAGGGTCTGGAAGATCTCCGCAAAGCGTACGGCTCGCTTGGCTACATCAACGAAACCAACGTTCCGAACACCGAAATTGACGAAGAACACAAGACCATCACGATGAAGGTGGATATCGACGAGGGCAAACAGTTCTTCGTGCGCCGCATTGAGTTCACCGGCAACACCACCACCCGTGACAAAGTGATCCGGCGTCAACTCTCACTCGAAGAGGGCCAGGTTTACAACTCACGTATGTGGGAGGTCAGCCTGCTGCGTTTGAACCAGTTGAACTACTTTGAGACTCTGAAGCCGGAGCAGGATTCCGAAGTCCACCAGGACGTTGCCGAAAACACCGTGGACATCAACCTGAAGGTAAAGGAAAAAGGTAAGAACTCCATCGGCTTGAACGGCGGTGTCAGTGGACTTTCAGGAGCTTTTGTCGGCCTCAACTACCAGACCAACAATTTCCTCGGCCTCGGCGAGACGCTAACCTTGTCAGCTTCGCTCGGAGCCTATCAGCGTGATGCCACCTTCGGATTTACCGAGCCCTACTTCCTGGATAAACCCATCCAGCTTGGATTCACGGTCTTTACTAGGAATTTCAAGTACAACCAGGCGCGACAGGCCTCCATCTCCTCTGGACAAAGGCTGAATCTGCCGGCCGCCTATCTGAATTCGCTGCAGAACTATGCACAGCAAAGCACCGGCTTCACGGTTTCCTCCAGTTACCCGCTCCACCGCTCTTTCAAACGCATCGGACTTACCTACTCTTGGGACACTTCAACCATCACCACCTACACGGATGCTTCGCAGCAGTACTTTGAGTATTTGGCATTCCGCAACGTAGGCGGCCCCAATGCCCTGCAGGGCATTCAGACCAGCAAACTGGTCCCCAGTTTCAGTAGCAGCACCATTGATAATCCGATGCGCCCCCACTCCGGACGCAGCTACTTTATGGGCATGGACATTGCCGGTCTTGGCGGAAATGTGGCCGACATCCGTCCGATTGGCGAATTCAAGCAATTCATACCGATGAAGGGACTGCACCCGAAAAAGGAAGGCTTGCAGACGCTCGGATTCCGTCTCCAGGGATCGTTCATCACCGGCTATGCAGGAAAGACAGCGCCTCCCTTCGAACGCTTCTTCCAGGGTGGCGACACCGATCTGCGCGGCTTCGATATTCGCGCCGCTTCACCCATTGCCCTCATCGCGGACAAGACCGCCGTAGCTTTGACCAACCCGGACGGCAGCGTGGTGCCGGCGGATCCGAACAACCCTCGGTTGGGAAATTACAACGTGACCGTCCCCATCAATCGCCTCGTCTTCCCCGGTGGAGACACCAGTCTCGTCAGCAACGTCGAATACCGTATCCCCATCGTTGGACCTGTAACCATTGCTCTCTTTGCTGACACCGGCATGAACATGGCCGTTCGTCAGTCCCAGTTACGCTTGAGTGATCAGCAGACGAACGCGTTGGATACCACTCCCTTCGGGTGTCCCTCAGAGATATTGACCTACGGTGGCAACAGCGAAGGCGTGACCTGCGCAGGCACCCAGTTCCTGAAATTCGGTCAGAACCTTGTGCCTGTGGCCCACACAAACTACGTGGTCCGCATGTCTACCGGTGCCGAGTTGCAGGTGATCTTGCCGGTGGTGAATGCGCCCTTCCGTATCTATTACGCTTACAACCCGTTCCGTGTGGACACCCAGGCGCCGTCTCAGAGCTTGATTACGCCCTCAATGTTCCCGAATAACGGTAACTGTGCCACAAGCACTCCTGAAGCATGCCTTACGGGCGCGGGATACAACACATACAAGAATGCAATCGCGACCTACAATCCGGGATACAGACTCTTGGAGCCGCGAAAGACGTTCCGTTTCACCGTCGCTACTACGTTCTAACTGGAATCGCGGAAGGTGGTTCCGTCAAAGCAGCCGGGCGCGCTTTTCCCGGCGATGATAACGGCAGACACACCGATCTCGAAAGTGCTCGAATCAGTTTTGTGATGACCGGGGAAAAAGGCGTCGTGCAGTGTTGTTTGACGCTCTTTTTCTCACAACCTATAATCTGGAACATCCGTCAGAGGAATTTTTCGATCAGGGCTGGAGCTAAATACACAAGGCTCGCCCGCCTGCTGAAAGGTTTCTGCGGAATCTGGCTCCTACAGGAGTTGAGGCTAATTTCAATGAATCGCAACTTTGCACGCTTCATCCCGGCCGTAGCGCTGGCACTCATTCTCAGCGTTTCCGCCCTCGCCCAGTCCGCTCCTGCGGCTGCTGCCGCTCCCGCCGCTGCTCCTGCGGTCACCAAGGTTGGCATCGTCAATCTTCAGGCTGCCATCGTGAATACCAACGAAGGTCAGCGTGATTTCGAAGCCCTCCAGAAGAAGTTCGATCCTAAACGAGGCGAGCTCGAAGGTCTCAAGAAGGAAGTGGACGAACTCCAGAAGAAATTCAACACCCAGGGCGACAAACTTAATGACGAAGCGCGCGGCGAACTTCTGAAGCAGATTGACGTCAAGAAGAAAACTCTGCAGCGCAGCTATGAAGATTCCAACGCCGACTTCCAGGCACAGCAGGATGAGATCGCCAACCGAATCGTGCAGAAGATGGTTGAGGTTCTGGACAAGTTCGCCAAGGATAACAGCTTCACCGTAATCCTTGATGTCTCCGGCCAGGCCAGCCCGGTTCTTTGGGCTGCCTCCTCGGTGAATGTGACCCAGGCCGTTGTGGAAGCATACAATGCTCAGTCCGGCATCGCAGCTCCGGCAAAGGCCGCTGCCCCCAAGCCAGCTGCCGCTCCTGCGACCACACCGAAAAAGTAACGAAAGTAACGTACGAAAGCCGCCCTCAGCCGGGCGGCTTTTTTATGCTTGGAGGCCAGACCCTCCATTTTCGGGATGCCTTCATGGCAGAAAATAGAAAGACGATCCTAGGTGTGGAAAAGTTGTGGACAATGGAGACAGAATGAATTGTTAACAGGAGTTTACATAAGAATTCGCCACAATCACATTTATCTATATCTGTTAACTATATTTATAATCTTAACGTTACAAGAAATATTAAAATGTCCTTGACGAAAAGCAACCAGACTTTTTCATATTTTGAATCTGCACGTTTTGCACACATCTATATTTGCAAATGTATCGTCAATCGGTAATTGGATCCTGGAATTGCTAAGGTGAGTAGCTGCTTCTATCTGGTTTCCTGCCCGCATCGTCCGCACCTCAGAGGCTCAGCTTTCATCGCTGGAAACGCGCAGCACGGCCAGGAACGCTTCCTGCGGAATGTCTACTTTGCCGATGCGTTTCATGCGTCGTTTTCCTTCTTTTTGCTTTTCCAGCAACTTGCGTTTACGTGAGATATCGCCACCGTAGCATTTCGCGATCACGTTCTTGCGCAGCGCCGCCACCGTTTCGCGGGCTACGATCTTCGCTCCAATCGCCGCCTGGATTGCAACCTCGAACTGCTGTCGCGGGATGAGTTCGCGCATCTTTGAAACCAGCGCCTTGCCGCGATCATGCGCGTGATCGCGATGAATGATGATGGAGAGCGCATCCACCGGATCGCCTGCGACCAGAATATCCAGCTTCACCATCGGCGACTCCCACCAGCCGGAGAGGTGATAGTCCAGCGAAGCATAACCGCGTGAAACCGTTTTTAGACGATCGTAAAAGTCCAGCACGATCTCGTTCAGCGGAAGCTCATAGGTGATCATCACGCGGCTTGATCCGACGTATTCAAAGTTTTTCTGCTTGCCGCGTTTCTCTTCCACAAGCTTCAGAATTCCGCCAACATATTCTTCGGCGGTCAGAATCATTGCAGTGATGATCGGCTCTTTGATTCTCTCGATCAGCGTTGGATCGGGCCAGCGCGACGGATTATCTACCTCAAGAGTGTCGCCGTTAGTCAGCGTCACAAAGTAGCGCACGCTGGGAGCCGTAATAATCAGGTCGAGATCGTATTCGCGCTCCAGCCGCTCCTGGATAATATCCATATGCAGCAGGCCCAGGAATCCGCAGCGGAAGCCGAAGCCAAGCGCAGTGGAACTTTCCGGCTCGAAGAAGAATGAAGCATCGTTGAGCCGCAGCTTTTCAAGCGCGTCGCGCAGCAATCCGTGCTCATGCGAATCAACCGTGTAAAGGCCCGCAAATACCATCGGCTTGATGTCTTCAAAGCCCGGCATGGCCTCAATGGCCGGGTGATCCGCGTCCGTGATGGTGTCACCGATTTTTACGTCGCCCACGGTCTTCATGGTGGCAAAGAAGAAGCCAACTTCGCCCGCGGTAAGTTCGGCAATCTCCTGCGGCTTGGGCGTGAGCACGCCCATGGAATCGACAAGGAATGTCGTTCCCTTGGCCATCAGCTTGATCTTCTGGCCCTTGTAAAGACGCCCGTTGACCACGCGCGCAAGCACCCCAACGCCGCGATAGCTGTCAAACCAGGAGTCGAAGATCAGCGCTTGCAGTGGCGCATCGATGTTGCCCTTGGGCGGCGGTACGCGTTGAACAATCGCTTCCAGAACTTCGATCACGCCCACGCCCGTCTTGGCGCTGATGCACAGCGCGCCGGAAGCATCGAGCCCCACCGCGCTTTCGATCATCTCCTTGGTGCGTTCAACGTCAGAACTGGGCAGATCAATCTTGTTGATGACGGGAATAATTTCGAGGCCGTGATTGATGGCGATATAACTGTTGGCAAGGGTCTGCGCCTCCACGCCTTGCGTGGCATCCACCACTAGCAGCGCGCCTTCGCAGGAGGCGAGTGAGCGCGAGACCTCGTAGGAGAAGTCAACGTGGCCGGGAGTGTCAATCAGATTGAGTTGGTAGGTCTGCCCGTCCTTCGCCAGGTACATCATGCGGACGGCGTGCGCCTTGATCGTGATTCCGCGTTCGCGCTCAAGCTCCATGGCGTCAAGAACCTGCTCCTGACCCGCCATTTCACGGGCGCTAAGCGATCCCGTGATCTCAAGCATGCGGTCAGAGAGCGTGGTTTTGCCGTGGTCGATATGCGCGATAATGGCGAAATTACGAATCGAGGTGCGGTCCATGCTTTGCTTTCAATCCAAACGCCCGCACGAATTGCGAGGCTGCTGCGAAGTTATCTCCTCATTTTACCATCTACGATGAGCTCAGCGTTTCAGCCGCGAATACATGGGACTTGCGGCATATTTCGGAGCTTTCAAGCGCGGCCCCCTCCATTCCATTAGAGCAGGAACAAAGTCAGCCAACCCTCGTTCGATAAGGTGGAATACCCTCACCGTGCGCCCTTCCGGTAGACTAATTTGGTTGAGCATTGAAGGAGGCTACTTTGCCAAGACGTATCGCAATTGTAATGGGACTGCTGTTGATGACCGTTGCAGGCTTCGCGCAGATTCCCACGGCGGGCAATGTGTTTGTTGGATACTCGCTGAATCGCGCCCAGGACGGTTGGAGCAATGCCGCCAACCTGAACGGCTGGGAGGCGTCCATGGAAGGCAAGATCGCGCCCTTCGTTGGCATGGTGCTGGACGCGGGAACGCAATATGGCACCCTGCAGATTCCCGCCGTACACATCACCAACAACGCAGGGCTGATTCCTACAACATCGCGAGTCGAAACGCTCATGGTGGGACCGCGGGTGTCAATGTCGGTTGGAAGGTTTAGACCCTTTGCCCATGCCCTGCTCGGGTACGGACATCTTCACGAGGATGCGAGCTCGCTGCAATACTCGTATCCCGAGTCATGCCTGGTGAATGCGATTGGCGGCGGCCTCGATTACCGCGTGATCCCGCACGTCGCATTGCGCCTTCAGGGCGATGACCTTCAGACGCGCTTTCGCGGCGGCCGGCAGAACGATGCAAGGATGGCAGTAGGAGCCGTGCTGAAGTTCTAACACAGCGCGTGCTTGCAGGATGCCCCACTCAAGCCATCTTTTGGCTTGAGTGGGGCTATTTGAGACTACCGCCGGTGCCCCTTCTAGCCTTTCTTTTGCGACTGTGAGAATCACCGCGCTTCTCTGTAGAAAGCGATCAAGTCCAGCGGCGGCGGGGTGTGCCCCATTGCACGCAAGAACCCGGACACCTGGCCGCGGTGATGTGTTCCGTGATTCACAATCTGCAGCACAATTTCCCAGGTGGGAGTTACGAACCCATCGCCCTTTATGCTCTTGTAGGAAATATCGCTTTGAATGGACTCCTCTGTCAGCCGTGCGCCCCATTGTTTCCAGCGCTCAAGTAACGCTGGCCAGTCACTTTTCAGCACGGCCAAATGCATATCCCGCTCGGGAACCATGAAACGCGCGGGAGGATTTCCTTCAACCCGATTCAGCCAGAGTCGATCTGCGGCGTACACATGCACCAGGGTGCCAAGCACATTGTGATCGGCGGTGGCAAAGTCTCTCACCAGTTCCTGAGGGCTCAGCCCACCAGCGGCGTCAAGCAACTTGCCGCTGGCCCAAGCGGTGTAGTTCAAATTGTTTCGGAGTACGTCAACTAACGTCGGCATAGGTACATAAGTCTACATCTGGAACGTGCGGTCGTGAGCTGCACGGCAAAAGCAATGCCCCGGAGTGAATTCCGGAGCATTGTTTACTGGCCTGCTGAATGCAAATGTCTATTCGTACGCCAGGGCTTCGATGGGATCTTTCTGGGCCGCGCGCAGCGCAGGATAAAGGCCGCCGAGAAGCGCTCCGATGATGGCAAGGATTGCAGCGCGAACAACCCAGTGGTTATCCCACACCATTTTGTGAAGCGGAAACTTGTGATTGATGGCCATGGCGCTCAGTCCGGTTAACGCCAGGCCGAACAAGACCCCGCCAACCGCCAGAAGGAAGCACTCACGAAGAATCACGTTGAGCACATACCACTTCGTGGCCCCCAGCGATTTCAGAATTCCAATCTCTCGCGTTCGCTCCATGACGGCTGTGTACATCGACTGAAAGATGACGATGAAGCCGATCACCAGCGCGATTCCGATAACAATGTCAAAGAACGTCGCCAGAAAAGGAATATTGTTGACCGTCATCAGAGAAGCGTACTCTGCCAGTGAGCGCGAAACGTACTGCTCCATGCCGGGAACCTGCTTGATCGCGGCCACAACCGCATTAGCGTTCTGCGGCGAGTCGGTCTTAACGTAGAACATGCTGGCCTTGCCGGCCGAGCCGAGCATGTCCTGGAGAGTGTCCATCGGAAGATAGCGGCGCGCACCCTTGCCGTGCTCAACGATGCCGCAGATGCGGAAGCTCTGGCTGAGAACCTCGAAATGATCTCCCACCTTGGCATGATGCTGCTCGGCGAACAGGTCGTCCACAATCATGTCATACGGGCCTTGGAATCCGCCTCCCGAAAGATATTGAAAGGGACGCCCGAGGTTGTCAAAGTTGTTGGGCGATTTCGCATTGAGGTCGATGCCGTCGATCACCTCCAGATTTCCCGTGGTGATCACGTGCATGACGATGGGAGCGACAGCAGTGACATGCGGAATCGTTCGCAGCTTGTCAGCCACCTTGATGGAAACTGGCGCCCCCGTGATTCCCGTAAAGAAACTGGAGCCAGGCGGCGATACCATGACGTCAAAGCCGATTCCCTTTTGGCGGTCGGCGTTATCGTTGAGCATGCTCAGGCAGAGTCCCACAATGAGCAGGATGAGCGTAACTTCGATGGCAATCGCGAAGACGCTGATGAGGGTGCGCAACGGACGATGCACCAGGTTGGAGAACACCATTTTATTCACATCTATGAGGATAACAAATCATCCAAAGAAGTCAGAATCGCAAGGAGAGAACGATGTTTGAACGGAAAGCAAAAACCGCAATTGGAAAAGTGGAACACGGAAAGTTAGCGCTGTGCGCGCTGGCCGTGGGAGCCGTGGCCACCGGCGCGCTCGCCCTAGGTGCCATCGCCGTAGGCGCAATGGCAGTCGGGCGCATGGCGGTGGGCAACGCGCGCATTAAACGGCTGGAGATTGATGAATTGGTGGTTGGGAAGCTGACGATTCGGGAACGGTGATCTGGTGAATGAAGGCGACGGCGGCGTCGAGAATTTCGCTCACCGTTTCAGGCGATGCAGCCTCGCAGTAAACCCGCAGAAGCGGCTCTGTCCCTGAGCCTCGAATGAGCAACCAGGCTTCTGCGCCGTTGCCGTGAGTCGGAGCGTCGAGAAAGAACTTGAAGCCGTCCAGCTCCTCTGTGCGCTGCACTTTGAAAGCTCCAATCCTTGCGGGCCGGGCCGCCGCCCGCCGCAGTGTACTCTGCTTGACCTCTTCGGTCAGGCGAAGATCGCGGCGTCCGTAGTAGTGACGCCCATATTTCTGTTGCAGATCTTCCACCAGCTCTCCCATGGTCTTGCCCTCTTCGGCCATCACGTTCGCCAGCAATAGGGCGTTGAGGGTGCCGTCGCGCTCGGGAAGAAAACTGGGAATGCCGATGCCGCCGGATTCCTCTCCACCGATCAGAATCTCTTTGCCGCTGAGAACCAGTTCAGCGACGTACTTGAATCCAACGCCGTGCTCGATCAGTTCGCGGCCATAAGCCCGCGCAATGCGATCCAACATACGCGTCGTGTTGAAGGCCCGCGTGATCGCCCCCGGCCATTTCTTGCGCTTCAGAAGCCACTCCAGAAGAACCGCGTAGCACTTGTGAGCATCCACGAATGCGCCGTCTTCCGAGACCGCTCCAATGCGGTCGGCATCGCCATCGGTGGCCAGTCCCGCGTCGCAATGATGGGCGGCCACAGCCTGCTGAAGTCCCGCAAGGTGCGGCAGGATGGGCTCGGGATTGATGCCTCCGAAGAGCGGATCGATGCTTCCGTGAATCTCAATGTGCGGCACGCCGAGTTCGTTGAAGATGTCGGAGAGGATGCCGCGTCCCGCTCCGTACATCACATCGACCGCAAATTTCTGGCGGGCCTGCGCGATCAGCTTGAGATCGACGAACGCTTTCACCGCCGCAATGTAATCGGTCTTGAAATCCGCTTCCGCCACACTGCCGCCCTTCGCGGAGATAGTCGGCGCATCAATAAGAGACTCGATCCGGGTGATGATCGCCGGAGAGGCTGAGCCGCCGTAGCTCGCCTTGAACTTTACGCCATTCCAATCCCATGGATTATGGCTGGAGGTAATCATGACGCCGCCCGCCGCACCCAGCTTCTTGACCATGTAGCTAAGGGCCGGAGTGGGTGTAATTTCGCGCGCAATCTGTACGGGGATGCCGCTGGAGGCAATGGCTTCGGCGGTGATTTCCGCAAAGCGGCGCGAGCCGAAGCGGGTGTCATAGGCGATCAGGATTCCGTTGGACGGAGTCTCATATTGGTGAACGTAGCCGGCGATGGCATGAGCGACACGGCGGACATTCTCAAACGTATAGTCGTCGGCGATCACGCCGCGCCATCCATCCGTGCCGAAGTGGATTTGCTGAGACATTCCGAAATCCTTCAGCTATACCAGCTTGGAATTTTTCTGCTGGTCGAGATACTTCACGATCTTGCCGACCTCCTGCGAGCGCTCGAGCGTGGTGATGAGCAACGCGTCACCGGAATCCACCACCACCAGTCCCTCGACTCCGATGGCGGCTACAAACTTGCCGGGCGCGTGAAAGTAATTGCCGTGCGCGTCCAGAACGAAGCGGGAGTCGGCGGCGATCACATTGTCATGCTGCTTGCCTTGGGAGAGGCGATGTTCAAAGTGCGCCGCCCATGAGCCAAGGTCGTTCCATCCCCAGTTCGCGGGAATGCAGAAGATGTGGGATTCCATCTCTCCGGCGGCGGAGCGAGGTTCGATGATTCCGTAATCCACGCTCTTGTCCTGGCATTTCGGATAGAGCTTGCGGAGAGTTTCGTCAAACTTCCTGGTCCCCCAGGTGGCGGCGATTTTTTCCAGCAGCGCGGCAGTCTGCGGAAGGTACTCGCGCATGGCGTTGACAAGAGTGTTGGCCGACCACAGAAACATTCCGCTGTTCCAGTAGAAATTTCCAGCCGCCAGAAATTCTTTGGCGACGGATTCTTCCGGCTTCTCGCGGAAGCCGCGAACGCAGGTGACGTTTGACTGCTTCGCCCCCTCGCCGTAGTTGGAGCCCGTCTCGATGTAGCCATATCCGGTCTCCGGGCGGGTCGGCTTGATGCCCATCACCACAATGTTTTCTCCCGCTGCGGCAATTCCAATTCCGGTTTGCAGGTCCCTGCGGAACTGCTTCTCGTTCGCGATCACGTGGTCCGCCGGAAAGAGTCCCAGCACTGCATCAGGATTGTGGCGATGCAGAATGAACGCTGCCAGTCCTATCGCGGGAGCCGTGTTGCGTCCCGCGGGTTCGGCCACAATCTGCTTGCGTGGCAGGCTCTTGAGCTGGCGGCCAATGCTGGAGCGCAGATCGCCATTCGTGATGATCCAGAAATTTTCAGCCGCCGCCAGGGGCAGCAGGCGAGCCACGGTCTCCTGAATCATCGACTGCTCGGAATTGAGCGGCAGCAACTGCTTGGCAAATGCCTTGCGGCTCAGCGGCCAGAAGCGCGTGCCGCGCCCTCCGGCGAGAATGATTGGATAAAACTCCGGCTTACGGGTCTTGGCCAAGGTGCTCCTTGAATCAGTGATGAGTATTTGAGTTGTCAGCAGTATTCAACATTGTGACCGGCTCCGCCACGCTTTGCGATGGCAGGCGCATCCGCAGAATTTCCGCGCTCCACTGCGGACGGATTGTGACCGCGGGCGATGATGCCGGGACGATCACGGCATCCCCGCGCATCATGGAGAGCGAGGGCGCTCCGGAACATTCGACAACCGCTCCGCCATCCACGCAGACCAGCACCTGCACAGTGCTTAGACCCGACTCCGGCGCGAGAGCTACAGGAACGGCGAGCGGATACCTTTCCACGACAAAGCTCGGCGCGGCCACCAGCACTTCATGCCCGTCCACGGACTGCGGAGTGACAACTCCGGCGTGGGTTTTGTCGCGTATCGCAGCCATGCCCAGTTCGAGGTGAAGTTCGCGCGGGCGTCCATAGTCATAGAGGCGGTACGTAAGATCGCAGTTCTGCTGAGTCTCCACCAGAATGGAGTTTGGTCCAATCGCGTGAACCGTGCCGGCATCCACGTAGAGCATCTCTCCGGCGTGAACGTCGAGCCAGTTCAGCATGTGCTCTGCCTGATTCGCCTGAATCGCCCGGCGGAACATTTCACGATCGATGCCGGGACGAAGACCAAGGCCCACGTTTGCTCCGGCAACCGCCCGAGCCACGTACCAGCACTCGGTTTTGCCGCAAGCGTGGCCGGTCTGGCGCGCGCGCTCATCGTCCGGATGCACTTGGACGCTGAGTTTTTGGCGCGGAAACAGGAACTTGATGAGCAAAGGAAATCGCGTGGGATCAGGCGACGCCTCTCCCGTGAAAGCGGAACCATGTTGCAGCGCCAGGGAGCGCAGGGTTTGCCCCGTCAGCGGTCCGCTGAATACCTGGCAATCTTCTCCAGAGAGCCAGACTTCTCCAATGGGATTGCCCTCAACCACCCGGGTGAAGTAGGGGCGCAGATCGCGGGTTCCCCACACGCGCTCGTGAAATTCGGGAAGAATCAGAAATGGATACAGTGGCAGCATGATTCAAGCGCTCTGAAACAGAGTATCTCAAAGCTATGTACTTGGATGGAAACCGCGGAGAAATGGGTGCCGGGTGGCAGCCCATTCCTCCGCAATTCAGGTTACAGAGAGCCGAAGAACGTGCCTATCCGCTCCAGTCCACGGTCAATCGCTTCCGGAGTCGTCGCGTAAGAGAGGCGAATGTGACCGGGCAGGCCAAACGCCTCGCCGGGAACACCCACTACGCGGCCCTCACGCATCAGCCGCGCGGTGAGCTGCATGGTGTCAATTCCGGCGCGGGAGGCGATGGCGCTGACATCCGGGAATGCATAGAACGCGCCCTCGGGCATGTTGCACTTCACGTCTGGAATGGCGCGCAACCCGGTGACAATGCGCTCACGCAGTTGGATGTATTCGGCGCGCATGTCTGCCACGCACTGCTGTGAGGCGGTGACCGCTGCGAGTCCGGCCTTCTGCACAATGGAGGTCGGGTTGGAGGTGGACTGGCTCTGCAACTTCTGGAGCTGGCCGACAACGGCCTTGGGTGCCAGCGCAAAGCCCAGACGCCATCCTGTCATCGAATAGGTCTTGGAAAGCGAACCCATCAGCAGCAGCGAGTCTTTGTACTCGGTCAGCGAGCCAAGCGAGAACGGACGGCCGGTGTAGTCCAGATAGACGTAGCACTCATCGCTCAGGACGTAGATTCCACGCGCGGCCGCAAGCTTGACGATGGCGGTCAGATCCTCCGGGGCGACCACCGCGCCGGAGGGATTGTTCGGCGAGTTCAGCAGGATGATGCGGGTGCGCGGCGTGATCGCCTTCTCCACCATCGCAGCCGTCAGGCGGAAGCCATCCGCAGCGTGAGTAGCCACGAACGCGCACTTGCCGCCGCAGTACTCCACCATGTCTTTGAATGAGACCCAGTAAGGCACGGGGATAATGACCTCGTCGCCGTGATCGATCAGCACCTGGAAGGTGTTGAACAGGGCGTGCTTGCCGCCCGTGGTGACAATCGTCTCTTCAAAGGCATAGTTCGAGCCGAAGTCCTGCTTGTGGCGGGCCACAATGGCTTCGCGAAGCTCCTTGATGCCGGCAACCGCCGTGTACTTGGTGAAATTCTTCTGGATGGCTTCAATCCCAGCCTGCTTGATGTGCTCAGGGGTGGCGAAGTGCGGCTCGCCTGCCCCGAAGTCCACCAAATCCACGCCCTGCGAGCGCAGGATCGTTGCTTCATTGTTGATAGCCATGGTGGCCGAGATTTCAATGCGGCCGATGCGTGCCGTAAATGGGGTAGCGGTAGTGGACACTCGAATTCCTTTCGATTGCGTACTGATGAAATAATGTGCCCCGGTGGTGCTGGAGCCGCGGAATTTACCTGGGTGCCAGCGGGGCGACCCCGAGGCGGGCGCGAAGCTGCGTTTCAACCGGTTCCGGAATCAGGCCCGCAAGCGAGCCGCCAAGCGAGGCAATCTCACGCACCAGGCGAGAACTGAGATAGGAATACGCCCCGGCGGGAATCATGAAAACCGTCTCCAAAGTCTTGTCCAGCTTGCGGTTCATCCATGCCATCTGGAGTTCGTACTCGTAATCGCTCACCGCTCGGATGCCGCGGAGAACCGCCTGCGCGCCCCGGACGCGTGCATAGTCCACCAGCAGGCCGTCAAAGGATTCAACGCACACGTTCGACCACTGGGCAGTGGACTCGCGCAACATGTCAAGCCGCTCATCGACCGTGAACAGCGCCGTCTTTTCCGAGTTCCGCAGGATGGCGACCACCAGTTCATCAAAAATCTTGGCGCCCCTCTGGATGAGATCGAGGTGGCCATTGGTCAATGGGTCGAAGGATCCTGGATAAATCGCAATGACTCGCTTCAAAGTTCCTCAGAGAGATGCCAGTGTCTCTTGATTTTATGCTGCGCCGGGAGGGCGAATCAACCCGCCACAGGCTTTTTCTGCCCTCGCGAAGGCCGACGTAACAGCAATCACCCCGCCGTGGTGACGCATCGCAGTGAATAAGAGGGAACGACCCTGTGCTACATACCATGCACTACAATGGTGGCGACCTTGTAAGGCTACCCACTTCATGAGCCTCTTTGACAAGCAGACATTTCGCATTCTGTTTACCGTGCTGGCCACGGCATCTGTGCTGGCTTTTGTATGGTTCGCCCGCAAGCCTCTGCTGGCCTTCCTCTTTGCCATGCTCTTTGCCTACCTGCTTGACCCTCTGATTTCGCTCCTGCAGAGGTGGACTCGCAGCAGCCGTTGGCTTGCTATTACCGTGGTCTACCTGGCACTGCTGGCTGCGCTGCTCACGGTCGGTCTGGCCCTGGGGCCGCGGGTGATGGAAGAGGGACGGCACTTATCGGAGTCCGCACCGGAGTTGTACAACAACGTTGCCAGCGGCACTATTGCCCTGCAAGTAGGCAAGAGGCGGGGCTGGAGCGCACAGACCCAGCTACGCGTGCAGCAGTTCATCGTGGCGCATCGCGAAGACGTGCTGAACACCATCAGCGCGCAGAGCACAAAGGCCACCGAGTTTGCGGCAAACGCGCTCTGGCTGGTGCTCATTCCAATTCTGGCGATCTTCTTTCTCAAAGACAAAAGCGAATTCGCGCGCCACATCGAAGGCCTTGTGGACAACCAGCACAGCCGGAGACTGCTGCGTGAGGTGATGAGCGACCTCGACGAAATGCTCTCCCACTTTGTCCGCGCGCAACTCTACCTGGCGCTCATCTCCGGAACGGTGTACGTCTGCGTGCTGATGCTGCTGCGCGTGCCCTATGCGCTCGCCCTGGGAACCCTCGGCGGCGTGATGGAGTTTATCCCCTTTGTCGGGCCGGTCGTGGCCGGATTGCTGATCCTGGCCGTGAGCTTTGGCCTGAACTACGGCCACATCGCGCTGGTGTTCGGATTTCTCATGCTCTGGCGCGGATTACAGGATTACGTAATCTCTCCACGGGTGTTAGGCGGCAGGGTTGAAGTTCATCCCCTCGCGGCCATCTTCGGAGTGCTCGCCGGAGGCGAGATCGCCGGCGTGGCGGGCATCTACTTTGCCGTGCCCGTCATGGCCGCGGCCAGAATCCTCTGGGTTCACTGGCGGCAGCGCAAAGGACAGCGCAAATTCGAGCCGGAAATCGGGGAAGCGGCGCGAACCTAGCCGCATGCTCCGCTCATCGGCCTCCGCCAACCGTTCCTCCCATGTTCTCGGGTATAGTGTTCCGTACAAACCACGCCCGCGCTCATCCGTGGGCCGTTCGGAGCGTTATGTCAGCCTCGCGCCGTGACTTCCTCACCCTCTCTACGCTTAGTCTGCTTGGTGCCGCCGCCGGACTCGGCCAGAACGTCCCTCCGTCAGCACCACCTCCCGCCGGAGCTCCGCCTGCATTCGGCACCGCTCCGCCCTTCGGTCCGGAGGTTTCCCCCGCTGACTTCGCGTCGGCGGAAAAGCTCGTCAACTTCCCGCTTACCGCCTCAGAGCGCGCCCAGGCCGCGGAGAACTGGCGGATTTCCCTTGCGCCTCTCTACGAGCTCCGCGTCGGTCCCCGCAAGGTGGAGATTGAGCCTGCCATACCACCCGGTTTGCTGTGGGATCCCGTGATGCCCGGCCAGCGTTCCGGCCCGCCCCATGGCAACTTTGTGCGCAGCGCAGCCGAACCCGCTCCGCTTCCATCCACGGACGCTGCCATCGCCTTCGCCCCAGTCACCCAGCTTTCTCAATGGATTGAGCAGCGTCAGCTCACCTCTGAGCGCCTCACCAACATCTATCTCGAGCGTCTCCGCCGCTTCGATCCCAAGCTCCACTGCGTCATCACCCTCACCCCCGAACTCGCTCTGGAGCAGGCCCGCCAGGCCGACCACGAGATCGCCTCAGGACACTATCGCGGCCCGCTTCACGGAATCCCATGGGGCGCAAAAGATCTCCTCGATACCGCCAACATCCCCACCACCTACGGAGCCGAGCCCTTCCGCCATCGCGTCCCCGACCACGATGCCGAGGTCACCAAGCGTCTTCACGCCGCCGGAGCCGTCCTCGTGGCGAAACTTTCACTCGGTGCCCTGGCCTTGAACGATATCTGGTTCGGCGGACAGACCAGGAATCCCTGGCTCCTCGAAGAAGGCTCTTCCGGATCGTCCGCCGGTCCCGCCGCTGCCACCGCCGCCGGCCTCGTCGCCTTTGCCATAGGCAGTGAGACCGACGGCAGCATCGTCAGTCCCTCCATGCGCTGTGGCGTCACCGGACTTCGTCCCACCTTCGGACGCGTCCCCCGCACCGGAGCCATGACCCTCTGCTGGTCTCTCGATAAGCTCGGCCCCATGGCCCGCTCCGTGGAAGACACTCTGCTCGTGCTCAAAGCCATCTCCGGCCCTCACGCGGATGATCTCTCCAGCGTGCTCCGCCATCTCGACTTCGACGCCGCAGCTCCAGTTCGCGGCCTCCGCCTCGGCTATTTCCCTGCGTGGATGAACGAAGCTCCCGCCACCGACGTGGATCGCCACGCCCTCGAAACCGCCAGGCAACTCGGCTTCCAGCCCGTCGAGCTCACTCTGCCCAACTGGCCCTATGACTCGCTTGACATCATCCTCTTTGCCGAAGCTGCCGCCGCCTTTGAGGAGCTCACCCTGAGCGGCGGACTCAACCAGCTCAAGTCGCAAACTCCAGACTCATGGCCCAACACATTCCGTCAGGCGCGCTTTCTTTCCGCCGTCGATCTTGTCCAGGCTGATCGTTTCCGTCGCAAGGTCGCACTCGAAATGGCCCGCATCTTTTCGCAGGTTGATCTGCTTCTCGTCCCAGCCTTGCGAGATGAGATATTGACCCTCACCAACTTCACCGGCCACCCTTCGCTCACCCTCCGTGCCGGCTTCGTGCAGGTCGCAGAGGCGCGCAGTGACTGGGCTCCCGATCCCGCTCATCCCCTGCCCAAATTCGACCCGCCTCGCCGAGTCCCCCACGGCGTCTCGCTCATCGGCCAGCTCTTCGATGAAGGTCTTCTCGGCAGCGCCGGCATCGCTCTCGAACGCGCCTTCAACGTCGCCCACGAGCCCCCACCCGGATTCTGAAAAGAGCCGCACTTTTAGCAAGGATTATTTTAGGAGGGGTCATTCTGAGCGCAGCGAAGAATCCACGCACAGCTCAATACACCGTGCGGCTCCAAGCTTCTCTACCTGTGTTCGCGGACTTTCGCCGCTTCCACGCCGCCGGGCAAGTCGTAGAACGTGGCAACAATCAACCACCTGAACTAAACTCAATTACGCAGGCGCACACCATCTGCAAATAGGTAATACCGAAAGGAACGGATGCGGGCAGGCATGAGTGCGGAGAGTCGCAGCGCAAAAGAGTTACACCGGATGTATCCCAATCTCTATGACAAGTTCACTCGTGAGCAGTGGGCAAAACTGCGGGCCAACATGCCCATGGAGATTAGCAGTGAAGATCTCGATGAACTCCGCGGACTCAATGATCCGGTCTCGCTCGACGAAGTCGAGACCATCTATCTCCCCCTCGGGCGTCTGCTCAACATCCACATCGCCACCGCGCACGGCCTTGAGCGCGTAAAGGATTCTTTCCTCGGACGTCCCAGCGCCCGCCCTGCCTACATCATCGCCGTCACCGGCAGCGTGGCCGTGGGCAAAAGCACATTTTCCCGCGTTTTGGCTGAGGTGCTCTCACGCTGGGCCGACCATCCAACCGTCGAACTCGTCACCACCGACGGATTTCTCTTGCCCAATCAGGTCTTGCAAGAGCGCGGACTCATGGAGCGCAAAGGTTTCCCCGAAAGCTACGATCTGCGCAAAATGCTGGAGTTCATGATCGCCTTGCGGCAGGGCGCAAAAACCCTCAAGGTTCCCGTTTACTCCCATGACAGCTATGACATCGTTCCCAACGAATTCCTCGAAATACGTCGTCCGGAAATCCTCATCCTCGAAGGCCTGAACCTGTTGCAGATGAATCTCCCCGGAGAGACCCGCACACCCAAAATTTTCGCCAGTGACCTCATCGACTTCTCCATCTACGTGGACGCCGAAGAATCGAGCATCCGAAACTGGTACATGGAGAGATTCATGCTCCTGAAGAACACCGCGTTCAAAAATCCCCGCTCCTTCTTCCATCGTTTCGCCGATATGAGCGATGAGGAGGCAAAACTTTTCGCCGTTGACATCTGGCAGCGGATCAACCTCGTGAACCTAATATCAAACGTAGCTCCCACTCGCGAGCGCGCCCAGGTCGTCATGCAGAAAGGTCCAGATCATCGAGTCAGTGAGGTCTGGCTGCGCCGCGTGTAGGTCTTTCGCTCTCGTTCTTGAGGTGTCATTCTGAGCAAAGCGAAGAATCCCCGCACTGCTCAAATATAAAGTGCGGCACGAGAGGCAATTCAAGCGAGGATGGGCGGCGGAGGTTGTGTTTGTTTCGGTTTTTCGTGTCGGCGAGCTGCACCGCCTAGATCACTCGATGCGCGTCCCCCTTAAACGGCAGCGCGATTTCGAAGGTGCCTGACCCCAGACTGGATACCATCAATCCTTCTTCCGATACACGTCGTAATTCGCCAGCGACTCTTCCAGCGAAAAATCCCGCCCCAGAAGGTTCAGAAGTTGCGCACGGAACGCCACCGGCTGCTCCTGTAACTGAAGCTCCCGTTTCACCACCACCCAGCGCACATTGCGTTGCCGTGCAAACTCCGCGAGTTGCGCCGCGCTATATGGATTCACCGTGTTGTCCATCATCAGCACCGGAAACTGCGGCCTGCGTCCCGTAGTGAAGTAAAAAAGATCCTCACCCGGAATCATCAGGATTGCATCATTGCGCGGAATCTCGCGCTTGCAATACGCCACCAGTTCCTCAAAATTAGGCAGCCAACCGCCTCGCATACCCAACCCGCGAAGCTCCGGCAAACTTGATCGCACCAGCGTCTCGCCATCCAGATCCACATAGTCAAGTCGCTCATGGCTCAGCGCATAATATCCACCCGTCACCATCAGCGCCGCCGACGCCACCACCGCAAACGCAATTAGCGGACTAGCGCCCGCGGTCGGAGTCCGATGCCCCACATCTGCCGCAGTCAGCAGATGTGGGGCATCCTCACCACCATTCGCCTCCTGCGTCACCGCCGCCAATATGCCCGCCATCAGAATCATCAGCAGCGGCCACTGCGCGTAGGTTGACCCCCAAAGCTGTTGCGACAGAAACGCGCCATGAATCGTTCCCAGAAGAATCAGCGGAACCAGCGTGCCCACCGTCACTCCGCGCCGCAGTTGCCACAGCCCCAGAATCAGCGATGCAATCAGCAATCCCGGCCACAGGCGCAACAAGGCTTCCACGCGCTCAGACGCATTGTCCTCCAGAAATAGCGCCGCAACCGCCGCCACAAACGGAGCAGACATGAGCGCGGCTCCCACCCATCGCAGCGCCTTTGCCGTACGTGGAACAATCAACACTCCCAACCCCAGCGCAAGAACAATCTCAATCCATAGCAATGACGGATCGCGATAAACCCCCAGCATGGTTGAAAATCCCGGCAACCGTCGCGACGCCGCAAACTCAACCGTCCAATGGAAATAATCACCCAACCCAACCGTGTACCCCAGCACTGCCAGCGCGAAACCTAGCGCCGCGCCCGCCCCTGCAAACAGCAGTGCGCCCGCGCGACGATTGCGCACTCCCAGCAGCGCCACACAAACCGCACAACTCGCAACAAACGCCAGCCCCGTATTCTGTTTGATAAACAGCGGCACCACCAGCAATCCACCGCCAACAAATGTAGCCAGCGCAGGAAACTTCTCGCTCTCCAACCGCAGCAGCATCCATACCCAAAACAGAACAAAGAATGTGCAATCGGAATCGTAAAACGGATGCGGGAAAATGCTGCTCGTCCCCAGAAACACCAGCGGCACCGCCAGCAGGAAGGCCGTCAGCCGCCGAGGCATTCGCGCCCCGTCAAGCATCCGAAGCAGAATGCTCCACGTAAGCAGCGTCGCCAATCCCGCCGTGACGGCCGCATACAGATAATGATGGAGAACCACCCGCCCAAACAGTTTGATGATCGCCGCCTGCACAAGAAAAGTCAGCGGCGCATACGGAAACGGAAAGTCGCGATACGGAAGTTGCCCAAGCGAAATCCGCGTCGCGTTTTCAAGAATGTAGCTGAGATCCCAAAGCACCGTCAGATGCGTGTTCTGCCACAGCACAAACCCCGCCGTCGCAGCAAACAGAAACGCCCCACACAATACATCGGCGACTTTATTGTGATTGTGTCTTGGCATGGCTTCCATTCATTCTATTCTGCCCCGGTTTTTGCGTGAATTCCGCTCACGCGTCACACTCCTCCGGCCCGCGCAACCTTGTCTCCCGCATCTAATCTTTTGTAGAGTTTGATCCACAAGCGGGAGGCGCGCGGCAATGTCGCATAACACCGCGAAAGAGAGTTACCGAAAGCTGTCGGAGCGGCTGAACCGCTTCCCTCAGGGAGCACCCCCGACCAAGCTGTTGTTCCAGATCCTCGAAGTCTTGTTCACCTCCGAGGAAGCGGAACTCGTCTCGCTCCTTCCCATCAAGCCCTTCAACATCAAAGCCGCGGCGCTCGTGTGGAAAAAACCGGAGACAGAAGCGCACCTGATTCTCGACCGACTCGCCTCTCGCGGAATGATCCTTGACACTGAAATGCGCGGCGAGCAGGCATACGTCCTGCCTCCTCCCATGGCAGGATTCTTCGAATTCTCCATGATGCGCATCGGCGATCACTACGATCAGAAACTGCTCGCCGAACTCTACTATCAATACTTGAACGTGGAAGAAGATTTTGTCCGCGAGCTATTCACCGGAGGAACCACGCAACTCGGCCGCACCTATGTGAATGAGTCGGCCCTGCCCGCCGAGAACACCCTGCACGTACTCGACTATGAGCGCGCCTCCGACGTCGTGCAAACCGCCTCGCACATCGGAATCGGCGCCTGCTACTGCCGCCACAAGATGCAGCATCTCGACCGCGCCTGCAATGCTCCAATGGACATCTGCATGACCTTCAACTCCACCGCCCGCTCGCTCATCAAGCATGACATCGCGCGTAAAGTCGAAGCCGCTGAAGCCCGCGAACTGCTCCAGCAAGCCATGGAGCACAACCTCGTGCAGGTCGGCGAAAACGTCCGCCAGCAGGTTTCCTTCATCTGCAATTGCTGCGGTTGCTGCTGTGAGGCCATGTTGGCGGCCAAACGTTTTGCCGTGCTGCATCCCATTGCCACCACAAATTTTCTTCCGCATATCGAAGACGAAAACTGCAACGGCTGCGGCAAGTGTGTCGATGTTTGTCCGGTCGCGGCCATGTCGCTGGTCTCCGCCGCTGACCCGCACAAGCCCCACCGCAAGCGCGCACGTCTCGACGAAAATCTCTGCCTCGGCTGCGGAGTTTGCGTCCGTCAGTGCCGCACCGGAGCCGCCCGTTTGAAGCCGCGCGCAAGCCGCGTGATTACACCCGTGAACACCGCGCACCGCACCGTGCTCATGGCCATCGAGCGCGGCAAACTCCAGGAGTTGATCTTTGACAATCACGCGCTCGCAAGCCATCGCGCCATGGCCGCCATCCTCGGGGTCATTCTCAAACTGCCGCCGCTGAAGCAGGTAATGGCGAGCCGCCAGATGAAGTCGCGCTACCTCGAACAGCTTTTATCCAGGCGTCAGTTCAATCACCGCGAACCATGAGCCGTTTTCTATCAAGGAGGAAACCATGTTCAATGTGATCACCATCGCAAGAGAATACGGCAGTGGAGGCGCTGAGGTCGGTCGCCGTGCGGCAGAGATGCTGGGCTGGGCGCTGGTCGATCGCCAGATCATCGAGCGTGTCGCTACCATCGGCAAGATTGACCGCAAGTGGGCCGAACAGTCAGACGAGCAATGCTGTGGATGGTGGGAGCGCGTGCTCAGTGGCTTCCGTCACGGTGGCCCCGAGGTCTACGTCGGAGGAGTAGCCGATAACGTAGTGGACCGCAACGCCCTCCAGCAGTTCACCGCTCGCGTCATTGAAGAGGCGGGCAAAGCCGGCAACTGCGTAATCGTAGGACGCAGCTCGCAATGCGTCTTACGCAATCACCCGGCAGTGCTCCACGTGCTCGTCTATGCGCCGCTCGCAGAAAAGCTGGAGCGCATGAAGCATCGCCACCCCAATGAGCACGACATGCCTGCGCTGCTCCGCCGCATGGATGCCGACCGCCGCCGCTATACGGAGGAGTACTTCGGCTGTGACTCGCACGAAAGGGGACTCTACCACCTCTGCCTGAATAGCACGATTGGTCTTGACGCCTGCGCCGAACAAATCGTCAGCGCCATCCGCGTATCCAGCATGAGCCAGCGCCCGGAGGCCCAGGAAACCGCCGTCTAGAATATGTATTCGGTGCGCCAGTGGCGCGGGTGCCCCATCCTAACCTTCTGTTGGTTAGGGTGGGGTAGTTGACCTTGTCTTTGCTGTTCAAACGATTCTCCGGATTTACTTCCCGCCGCGCAGCCCTTCAATTAGCACGCCCACCTTCGGAGACCCCAACCCGGTACATGCGTTCCATCCCTGCCCAGCCTTGTAAAATCCGTTATCGCCCTGCGTAATATCGCGAAACGGATTCACCCCGCTCTTCGCAAGCCCATACAGCGTGGGCGTAATGTATCCGCAACGCGCGCCCAGCAAACCGTTCATGCACGCCACCAGCGCCGCCCACAGCGGAGCCACCGCGCTGGTCCCTGCCGACGAACAACTCTCGCCGCCCACAATAATTGCGCAACCGCGATGCGGATCGGCCGGACCCGCAACATCCGGAACGCCACGTCCATTGCTGCCCGTAGGAGCCAGTGGAACCCCGTGCTCCTGCTGCCATTGCGGCGTCTCGAAGTGCCGGCTCACTCCGCCGCCGGTCGCTCCGTGCAATCCATGCAGTGTGCAGTTCCACGCCGCTTCGCGCAGCGCATTGCCGTCCGCTTCCTGCACACTGCTGCCACCACAACTCAACACATGCGGACTGCTGGCAGGGAAGTTGACCGTCGGCGTTCCGTCCGTTGAGCCATTCATCGCCCCATCGTCACCAGAAGACGCGCACACCGTCACGCCCAATGCAGCGGCCTCGCGCAGCACCTCATCCACCGAACTCAGATAAGCCGCGCCCACTCCCGTCTCTGGCTCGCCCCAACTGATCGAAATCGCGCTCGGAATTTTCGCCTCGTGGATCGCCATGCTGATCGCGTCATAAATCCCCTGCTCCGTATTCGGAGCCATGTACACCACAATCTCCGCCCCCGGCGCTAGTGCCGCGGCCAGCTCAACATCCATCGTCACTTCAACCGTCGATTGCGCCGCGCACAGCACATCCTCGGGCACCTCTGAAATCTTTCGCTTACCCTCCACCACGTCAAGAAACAACTTGATCTGCTCCGCCGTCGCCGGTGCGTTCTGCACGCCTTCCACTGAAACCCAGCGAATCGCAGGCATCGCCATCTGCATGGATGAAAAAAACTGCTGCAAGTCTGCTTCGTCGTATCCGCCACCCAGCTCAACCAGCGCAATGCTTTGTCCCGTAGCATCGATGCCCGCCGGAAATCCGTAAGCGTCTGCCATCTCGCGCACGCTCCAGAAAGGCGCAATCGTGTTCTCGTGATGTACCGTCCGCCGCCGTGCGCATGGTCGCGTATTCAGCCCCAGCACTGCGCGCACAATCCCCTTCAACTCCTGCGGAACGCTCGCCGTCCCAACCGTCGCCCTGTACTTTCCGCGCCTGTGCTCCACATTCACCAGGCCCACGCCAAAGGCACGCTCCATCGCCGCCGCTTTGCCGTATAACATCACCCCTCGCTGCTGATGTACAACCTCGCAAAGCTCAAGCCCATGCTCTTTGGCAAAGCGCTCCACCACCGCAATGTCTTCTCGCGTCGCTCCGTGCGCCGCCGCCAGCTCTGCGCTTGTCAGGTGTTTACGCTCGCGCGGTAGCCCAGGCTTGTCGCCATCCTTCCCGTGCAACTCCGGCAACTCCCTCCGCCGTCGCAGCAGCAGAGTCACCTGCAACTCCGCATTCGGATCGATGCTGCCCGTCTGCTTCTCACCCGGCAGCGCGACGTGAGTCTGCTCCGGCAACTCCGTTCGCATCGGACTGTCAGCCGTTGCCATCGCTTAAACCTCGAACGCTTCCCATTGTTGCCGCGTGCTCTCCATCAGTTTGGAAAACTCCGGCTCTCCGCGCACGCTCGCCAGGAACGGATCGAAATTCTGCATCAGCGGATAATTGATAAAGCCGCGTTCCACCGCCGCCTTCAGCCACTCCAGCGCTGTTTCTTTCTCGCCAATCAACGCAAATCCCTGCGCCATGATCCACGCATAGTTCATGTCAACAATGGCAGCGCTGCTAAGTTCGTCATTCACGCATCCCAGCGCCGCATCTCTGTCACGGCGCAACGCATGACCGTAGAATGTGCCGAGCTGGGTAAAGAAATTCTGCTCAGTCTCCTTTGCCATTGCTTCCAGCACTGCCACGGATTCTTCCGTGCGGCCATTCAAGGCCAGTACCTGCGCATAAGCCAGCCGCAGCATCGGATTCTGCGGATCGGCCTTCAGCGCGCGTTCAAACGGAGCCAGCGCGCGCCCAAACTCACCCGAAAGCATGGCTACCAGTCCCGGAACCATCAACCACATTGGCGTCAATGGATCGACATCGATCAATCTTTGCGCCATCCCCACAACCGCATATCCTTTGCCGCTCAGGCTGCAGATCGCGCACAGCCAGCTCAAAGTGTCCGGATCGTTAGGATTGCTCTCCAGCGATTTCTTCAGCAGCCGCACCGCCTCCTGAATCCTTCCCCGTGAAGCTTCCACCAGCCCCAGCAGCCGATGCCCGTGGCCGGAGTCCGCATCCAGTTCAAGAATGCGTCTCGCACAGCGTTCCGCATTCACAATGTATTGCGGATCGGTTGAAATCCCAGCATTCACAAATTGCCAATACACCTGCCCCATCGCGGAGAGTAGCACCACGTTCTCGCCAATAATCCGTTCGCCTTTTTTCAGGTAGCCCAGCGCGCGTTCCAGCCCCTCGCTGGAGTACGACAGAATCTCCTGCTTCGCCCGCAGGTAATACTCATAGGCGCGCACATCCTGAATCGGCTTCTCGCCCAGCCGCATGGATTCCTCTGGGCTCAGCTTCACTTTCAGGGCCTCTACAATCCGCCGTGACAAGCTCTCCTGAATGGCAAAAATATCCTCCAGGCTGCCCGTGTACTTCTCCGCCCAAATCAGCGAATCCGTAGCCGGATCAATCAACTTCGCCGTAACCCGCAGGTTATTGCCAATCGTGCGTACCGTGCCTTCCATCACGTATTGAACCTTCAACTCGGCGGCAATCCTCTTCAGATCGTCTCCAGCATCCTTCAAACGGCTGGCAGATGTACGGCAGATCACCCGCAACCGCGAGATCGCCGACAGGTCGGTAATGATTTCGTCCGTAAGTCCATCGCTGAAGAAGCTGTCGCGCGCCTCATCTCCCAGCACCGCAAACGGCAGCACCACAATGGACTTCTCCTGCGGTGCCGATGCTCGCGTAAAGCTCTGTGCCGGAATCGCGCCGCTTCCATTCGTGAGCAGCTCCAGGTCCGCCAGAAACTCTCCCGCGCTCTGGTATCGCTCATCCCGCCGCTTCGCCAGAGCCCGCAGCAGCACCGTGTGAACACCGCTTGGCAGCTCTGGCCGATGAATGTGAATCGGTTTCACCTCATCGTGCATGATTGCGTGCAGCACCACGTATGAGTTGGCCCCGGCAAACGGAGGCACACCCGCCAGCATCTCGTAGAAGACCACGCCCGAGGACCAAACGTCTCCCCGATGATCGCTATCAAGCCCCTGAAGAACTTCCGGAGGCAGGTACGCAACCGTGCCCAGCATCGCGTCGGTCTCCGTAAGGCATTCGGAGTTGTCGGTCAGCTTCGCCAATCCAAAGTCGACAATTTTTACTCCGCCGCTCTCCGTCAGAATCACGTTGGAAGGTTTGATGTCGCGGTGAATCACCCCGCGCTCATGCGCATGCTTCAGCCCGCACAGAATCTCCCGCGTGATCTGCAAGGCGGGTTCCAGCTCCATGCGACCGCGGCCGATCCGCGTTGAGAGCGTCTCGCCGTCGTAGTAGGCCATCACCAGAACAATCTGCCCGTCGCTGCCTTCTTCCACTTCATGAATTGTGCAGATGTTCGGATGATCCAGGCTGGAAGCCGCGCGCGCCTCCCGCAGCAGGCGCTCCCGTCGCGCCCCATCCTGCGTCAGATGAGCGGGCAAAAACTTCAGCGCCACCATCCGCTTTAATCGGACGTCTTCCGCCTTGCACACCACTCCCATGCCGCCGCGCCCCACCTCATGCACGATCCTGTAGTGTGCAATCGTTCCTTCGGTCAAACACAACCTCCACTAGCTCTGGTGCCCCATATCTGCCGCTGTTAGCAGATGTGGGTCAGTTGACCTTGTTGTTTTTCTCTCTCGCCCCCAACTCTTCCAGGATCTCAACCAATCCCTCCAACGTAGCGAACGCACTCATCGAAATCAGCGCCGAATCGCTCTCTGAGAGCGGCAACCCCGTGATCGTGGCCCGAAGTTCCGTTAGATGCTCAATATCATCGGCCGCGTGCTGGTGCAGGCAGCGGAAGGCTTCCGGCCGATACCCCGAAACTCTCTGAATCTCCGCCAGATGTTGCGGCAGCGGCGGATTGCCCTCGATCACCGCCAGATAGCCGAACAGCGCAGCCGGATGCGCATGACGTACCCAGCAGTACTGCGCCCCGATCAGCCGTGCAACGTTTGCCG
>Ga0302320_10004960_pt1 | contig 30010 bp, 32 predicted proteins | sample Bog_T0_3_FD_202130 | JGI IMG/M metagenome (GOLD analysis project Ga0302320, IMG submission 202130) | Peat permafrost microbial communities from Stordalen Mire near Abisko, Sweden - Bog_T0_3 | ecosystem: Environmental > Terrestrial > Soil > Wetlands > Peat | place: Sweden: Abisko, Stordalen Mire... | reverse complement strand
TGTATGACGTTTCCGATTGAATGCTTCTTGTATCCCATTGCGCTTCACTGTTTGCAGTGGCATTGTTACTACAATTGTTGTTTGGTGAACTTACAAGAGCAATGACAGTATACAGTGTAAAATATCCGTTAGGATAAGCAGAATTCGGCGGACTCAAAACCATGTGATATCCGATTCCATTAGAGGTTTGGGTGCCCGTCTGTTGACCTTTTTTATTATATGTTATGGTTTTATATTGCGCTGGATTTGGAAAATCATACCCGCTTGCATCTGCAATTGTTTTTAATTGTTGAAGGTTAACAGTAAGCCCGGCAAAATCCGTAGCGGGCACCGGATACTGCCTTCCTGCGGCGAAGACGGCAAGATTATTTGCCGCGGCAGAAGGCGGCGAAGGATCGGCAGGGCTTATGCAAGTATGCACTCCATAAGAAATATTCGTGCAACTGCCACCATTGTCATTACTCACGCCGCTTTGATAATCGGGGTCATTATAAGTAGCCATGGCGCTCGATATGACATTGTTGGCGATGCCGTCGAAATGAATGCCTTTGTTTGAAGTGATTGGCCCATTGACCACCGTGCCTGAACCAAAACGCATATAATCGTTCGATACAACGGCAAATTGTGCCAGAGACGGCTCGGCAAGAATGGCTTGAACTATTCTTTTGACATTTTTATTTGTCGTAGTTGTTCCAGTGGAAGTTATCACCACTTTTGTCGAGCCGAGAGGCGGCGGAGTGATGGCTAATGAATAGCCGCCGATTAGATTATTATTTTTGTCATAAAAATTATGATTATAGGGGCCTGGCGTGGTCGTGCCATCTTGATAATCCGTAGGATATTGAGCCAAATGCCAGCGATAATAATCAATACCGGCTTCAGCAATTTGAAAGGCTTGCTCTTTTGCCGATACCGCGCGAATTTCAGCGAGAAGCGTCGCGCCCCAGTTAACCAAACCAGTTAAAACCGTCACTGCTATAGCGGCAAAGACCAGAACGGATACTAGAATATCACCCTTGTTTAGGTTTGTAAGGTCGTTCTTTGTATTGTGGAAAAAGGTGGTCATAGTGATTAGTCCGTAAAGTCGAAAGTCCGTAAGGTCCTTAAAGTAAATTCAGGAATGCTCGCATGCACTTTACGGACTTTATTGACTTTAAGGACTTTATAAACTATTTTCATAGATTTGTTTTGAGATTTCGCAAACTAACTTGTGTCGTATAAGTTCGCACGGCTGGAGCTTGATTGACCAGAACATCCAATGACAAGCTGATTTTTATTAACCGAACAACTGGAATATTTATAGGCAAAGAAAGCGGAGAGCTCGTGCCGGTATAATTCTGATCATAATATTGAAAAACGGGAGTCGAAGTGGAATTGCGAACATCAGTCAGCATAGATGAAGTGGATTGGCTTGCGATATTGTAGTTCAAGGGGGAACCAGTAGGCTTTATCACTGCTCTATATAAAATAGAGCCGATCAGGCTATAAGTAACTTCATCGGTAATGCCATTGTTGTCCACATCTGAAAAAAAAGTGATGCTAGAAGTGCCTGCCGTGGCAATCGGATATGCGCCATTTGCCGCCGTAGCCGCCTGCCGCAATTCAGTCAGCATTGTCTTTAATATCACTTGTGCGTCCTGCGCTGTCTGGAATGAGCCGGAGACTGTTCGATTGTTTGAATACACATTGACCAAGAAAGTGCCGACGGCTACCATTACAGCCACGAATATGGCCATCGATATGAACACTTCGACCAGAGTAAAGCCAGAATCAACGCAAAACGCAAAACGCAAAACGCAAAATTGGGGACGATCCCCCGTTTTGCACTTTGCTCCGCCGTCGGCGGATTGCACTTTGCACTTTTGTTTTTTAAAGATATTCATATCATTAATTGTACACCATCGGACTTTTTTATTACGATCCGCTTACAAGCTGTATCGTCCTGCTTTGCCAGCCGGAGACGATCGGTACGCTTATGGTTTGGGTCTTATATCCTAATTCAGATATGGTTAAAGTATATGTTCCCGCCGACAATCCTTGGAACAAAACCTGTCCTGGCGGAATGCATCCGGAAGTAAAAGTGAAGGAGACATCATTTATTGCGGGTGTAGCAGTGGCAATTTTTGTGGTCAAGTAAGCCAAATATCTGGCGTATTCGGCATTATTGTTCGTTGGGCTTATGGCCATACCAGGTGAATTGTAGTAAGTATTCGCCGTTCCGTTCGGTCCGACATAATTCCATGGACCTGTCGAACTTGGAGAAGTCGCGAATTGAAACGAAACAGACGTTGAACTGTTTTGTTGACTTAATGGAGTCCAATTCAAGGAATAGAAATTGCTTGTTGTGCCAGTATCAAATGTCGATGATTGGAGAGTGCCTATCGCGCCGATATTATAAGGACCGCCATAAGTGTTCCAGTGAAGAAGAATGCTTCCAGATGAAGATGATGTATTTGTATCTACACCACTGCTTTGAGTATATTGATTAGAATTACTCGTGCCAATTCCTCCTGACCAATCTGTCTGATCAAAATATCCTTGGCCGGTGATTTGGGTTTGACTAAAGCTGGAAGTATTTGTCAATTGAACGCTCGCTCCAGAAAGCGGCTTTGTCGTGTTTCCATCTTCAATCGTAACGAGCAAGCTGTTTTCACTTGCAGGAACGACAACCAATTGCAGGCTTTGATTACTGCCTGGATTTAGGACAAAAGGACTGAATGGCGTGATGCCGTTTATATCATAACTTGACCCACTTTTAGGAAGTAAAGTATAAGTATCCGGAATCATCGATGATAAGTTGAGAGAGCCGGCGGAGTTTGTCGTCAAGTTTTGCGAATACAAAGGATTGCTTCCGGACATTTTTGAACCAGTTAGGTTAAAGTTAAAGTTGGGAACAACCACGCATGTCGGCGAGACGCTAGATACAGCCAAAGTACTCAACTTGTCGATTTCCAAGCTGACACCAGTCAATTGACCGTTTAGAACAGTGACATTCGGACTGGTCGAAGCGGTCGAGTAGCCGGTCGAGCTTGCGATTACGTGATAAACCTGATAACCGGCTGGCACTCCTATGATATTCAAAACTCCGCTATTGTTTGTTATGTCGCTATCAGTAATAGTCGAAGTGGCTGTGCTCTGAAGAAATACATTTGCGCCTTGAACAGGATTTCCATTGGAATCAAAAACTGTCACGCTGACAGCGCCGCCCGAACCGGCTGATTGCAGATTTGCCGGAGAGACTTGGCCGGTCAATGCCACTGGTGTAAAACTTCCTTGGCAAGAAGCGCAAGCTATGTCTACTTCAACTGTTTTAACAGATGCTTGAACCGTAGATGTGGATAAATTTTGAGCACGAATAACGAGAGTAACTGTAAAAGTGAATCCGCCACGAACCAAAGTCTGCGTCTGTGGCAAAACGCCTTGCGGTATGCCATTGGTCAACCCCACATTCGTGTAGGGCATATTTCTGACAGCTTCAAATTGCTCATCAGCCAATTCAACGGCCAAAATATTCGCTTGACTGACATTTGCCAGTCGTAGTAGAGCAACAAAAGCGCCGTACGCCGCTCCAGCAACAATCAAAAAAATAGCCGTACCAACCAGAACTTCAACGAGAGTGAAGCCGGAGAATAGTCGAAAGTCCCGAGTCACGAGTCGAAAGTCGTGTTTATCTTGACTTTTGACTTTTGACTTTTGACTTTTGACTTTTTCAATATTCTTGTCTTTGGTTCTTTCAACTCCCATAATTTTATATAATGCTTAATGTATTACATTAACCAGTGAATACATCGGCTCGATCATGGATACGGCAAAAAATCCCACGGCCGCGCCGATAAAGACGATCATCACCGGCTCAATAATAGTGGACATGTCCTTGGTCTTCTGGTCGACATCCTCTTCATAAAATGTAGCTACATTCAACAACATTTCATCCATTTTTCCGGTCTCCTCGCCGACCGAGAGCATTTCAGCAAAAAATACCGGGTAAAGCTTTTCATTTTCTTCAAAAATCTTTGACATCAGATCGCCTTTCTGTATTGTTTTCTTGGCGTTTTCTAGAACAGCGCGGAAATAGACATTTTGAATGACTTCAGCGGTGATAGATATCGATTCGACTACAGGAACGCCGGAATGAAGGAGCGAGGACAATGTTCTGGCAGTGCGGGCGGTATTTATTTCCTGAGCCAAAGGACCGACAATGGGCATTTTTAGAATGATCTTGTGAATTACTTTTTTACCGGAAGGAAGTTTCGACCAGCGATACCATGCAAAAGCGATTATGATCAAACCAATGAGAATAAATATGCCGTCTTTTTGAAAAATATTGCTCAAATTCAGAATAAACTGCGTAGTCGGCGGCAATGGTGCCCCGAGACTTTGAAATGTGGATAGGAGGGTCGGCACGACAAATATCATCATCAAAACGCCGATGATTATCATGACGGAAAATATAACTGCCGGATATATCATTGCTCCGCGGATCCTTTTGGTCAAGGTGTATGAGCTGTCCATTTGATCAGCCACAGCCTTGAGTGATTCGGACAGAGTACCGCTCTGCTCACCGGCGTGGATCATGGATATAAAAAGAGGTGGAAAAACCTTTGGGTGTTTGCCGAGAGTATCGGCAAAACTCATGCCTTTGTTTATGTTATCCATGAGATCGTTCAGAACTTTTTTTAAAGCCTTGTTCTTTGACTGACGCTCGATAACAGAGAGCGCTCGGGACAGTGCCAGCCCCGCCTTGAGCATGAGCCCCAGATTTCTGGCAAAATTTATCTTGTCCTGCGTCTTGACCTTGCCGCCGATGGATATATGAAGAGATGATAGACTGAATGAGCGTTGCTTTTTTTCTTCGGCTGAAATAGTCTCCAATCCTTCTTCTTTGAGTATTTTGTAAAGCTCGTATTTGTCCGCGGCTTCGCGCTGGCCCTTCACCATCTCGCCGGAAGAATTTTTTGTTTTGTATGTAAAAATAGGCATGGTGTTTAAATGCAAAGTGCAATCCGCCGACGGCGGAGCAAAATGCAAAATTGTAATACAAAATACTGTTTGTCACTTTTTATTTTTGAATTTAATTTTTGCATTTTGAGTTTTGACTTTTGCGTTTACTCCGAAACCACTCGTAGCACCTCCTCGACCGTCGTCACTCCCATGACTGCCTTGAATATACCATCCTCGAACATGGTCAACATGCCTTCTTTTTTTGCTTGGACCTCTATTTCGTTCGCAGTAGCATTTTTTATGATCAGCTCTTTGATAGTTTGAGTGACTTTCAAAACTTCATGGATGCCGATGCGACCTTTATAGCCCTCGTCTTCCTTGCCACCAGCAGGCTTGTAAAATGGAATTTTATCCCAATTATCCGTCGGTTTGACTATTTTTTCCGCCTTGAGAGCAGTCAAAACCCGGTCGAGGTCAATGGATTTCGCCAGCACGGCCATTTCATCCTTGGTCATGAAATATTTTTCTTTGTTCTCGTTCAATTTTCTCACAAGTCTCTGGGCAATGATAACATCTAGTGTCGATATGATGAGAAATGGCTCGATCTTCATATCAATGAGGCGGGGCATGGCTCCGGCTGCTGAATTTGTATGCAAGGTAGACAAAACCAGATGTCCTGTCAAAGCGGAATTGATGGCTAATGACGCTGTTTCATTGTCTCGAATTTCACCGACCATGATGATATCAGGATCCTGGCGCAGGAGAGTGCGCAAGCCGTCTGGAAAAGAAAAACCTATTTCCGGCCTCACCTGCGTTTGGTTGATGCGCTTCATCTGATATTCGATCGGGTCTTCTATGGTCGAGATATTGACTTCGGGTGTATTGATAATATCTAGTATGGTATACAGAGTGGTGGTCTTGCCCGAACCTGTCGGACCGGTGGTCAAAAGCATCCCGGTGGTTTTTTTGACCGCTTGGTGAATGCGTTCGAGCCCTTCTCCATGAAAACCGAGATATTCCAGCGTAAATCCCGAGACATTCTCGCGCAGGAGGCGCATTACGGTTTTTTCACCGTAATAAGTCGGCAAAATCGAAACGCGAAAGGAAACTTTCTCGCCATTGGCATCTATTTTGAATCGGCCGTCCTGCGGCAAACGTTTTTCGTCCAGTTTCAGATTCGACAATACTTTTATGCGTGCACTGATGGAAGCTTCTGCGTTGCGCGGCAGTACCATGGCGTCGCGCAGAATGCCATCGATGCGATAACGAACGAGGAGTTGGTCTTCCATCGGCTCTATGTGAATATCCGATGCGTCCTGCAAAATGGCATGTTTTAGGAGAGTGTCAACGATGCGCACAACCGGCAAATCTTCGGCTATCTTTTTCAGATCGGCTTCCGAAGCAGTCTCGCCGTCTTCTTCGGCAATCGTTTTGAGCGTCTCCGATTCCTTTTGAATGATGTCACCGAATTCAGCCTTGAGACTCTTTTGATATTGCACGATGACATTCTTTATCGATTCAGTGTCGGTCAGGCGGGACAAGACCTTTAAATTGACTTTCTTTTTGATAAAGTCGATGGCGGACAAGTCCTGTACATCTAGCATGGCCACCTCGAGCGAATCATCGTTCTTTTTATAAGCGACAATATTGTGCGTGCGCGCCACCGGTTCGGGTATGAGCGACAGCGTCTCAAAAGGGATCTTTTTTGTTTTAAGGTCGACAAAAGGTATGCCGAGGACGTATGCCTGCATCCGGCGCAGATTGTCCTCTGTTATTTTGCCTTTATTCACCAGGATCTCTCCAACACGTGTGCCTTTCTTCTCGGCTTCCCTGTTCGCGACGTCGAGGTCGTCTTTCGACACAAGTCCTGAATCGAGGATAAATTTGTTCAGTTGGGAGTCTTCGATGTACATGTAGCCATTATATCAGAGCATCGCAAAAATGCCTTTGGGATAAGGGGAAAACGAGGCAATGACTCATGTAGAGTACACAGGATACTTTATAGACTTGTCCGAGTCTTTAAAATTATCACCTATTTTCCAATAAAGCATTGCCTTTCTTGTTTCCGGATATTTTTGGGTGAATAGATTCAGACTCTTCATTTCGCTTGAATCATAATTCATTTTCACTTCAAAAGCCGAAAGCGTTCTGTTAGGACCTTCAATAATAAAATCTACCTCTTGCTTTTGCTTTGTTCTCCAGTACTTGACATTTTTCCCGCTCTTAATAAACTCGACAAAGACCGTATTTTCAAGTAAAGCGCCGCCGTCTGGTCGGTCCATAAGGTTCCTAAAATCATCAATAATGATATTCCTCATACCGGTATCAAAGAAAAAAACTTTGGGATTTTTGACTATCTCCAAGGTTTTATTCATAAAATAAGGCCTTATAAAAGAACAGATGAAAGTTTTTTCCAGAAAATTAATGTATTTTTTCAACGGTCTATATTGAAATTCAGAAGCAATTTCAAGATTGTGGTAATCAATGAGATTCCCGATTTGCAAAGCCAAAGTTTGTATTAACTTGGTCATCTTGTAATCATCAATTAGTCCTAAAATATCTCTCACCTCTCTTAAAAAATAAGTACTAAAAATAGCCCTCAATATTTTTATTTTCTCCCCCTTATCGTTTTCGAGAACAACCTTGGGGTAACCACCATAAACGGAATATTCTCCGTATAAGTCCGTAAATTCCTGGTGGAGAATATTGGATATTTTGCTTACTTTCCCTGATTCCAACATTTCTTTTTGTTCTTGGAGTAAAGGAACGAGCTCAGGATTTTTGGCTTGAAGAAATTCTTCAAAATCAAACTGATACAGGTTAAAGATAAAGACTCTTCCGACAAGATATTTTACGGCGTGAATAGTGAGGTCGATGGCGGAAGATCCGGAAATAAATATTTTTGTTTCATTAAAATCATGGATGTATTTCAATTTTTTGCCGCCTTCTTTCGCGTATTGAAATTCATCTATGAACAAATATTTCTTGCCTCTAACATAAGTAACGACGAATGTTTCGATGTCTCTTTCGAACATCTGCAGTGCTTTCATATCATCGAAACTTATAAAATTCTTGTTGTCTAGATCGTCCGCAATATGTTTGAGAAGGGTTGTCTTTCCGCACTGGCGAGGACCAACGATAGCTATGATCTCCTTTGATTTCAAACTTGCCTGGATTTGGTATTCAATTTTACGCCTAATATACATGGTTTTTTGACTATATTACTATAATTGCTAATATAAACAATTATAGTATAACTAGGATTGTTGTCAATGGTTCAGGCAAAATCCCACCCCGTCATCTCATCATGGTCGAATGGCCGGAGAATGTGGGATTAGAAAAAACGAGATTGTTATTGACTTATTCCCATTGTGTCCAGTATAATGCTTGTACTGGACAAAAAAGACCTATTTTGTCCAATGTAACCAAGTTAATATGCTAAAAGACATAGTTTCCAACCAAAAACTGCAAAAAGAGCAACTTCTGACTCTTTCGTATATAGATCGAACCAAAGAGCCATTTGCCAAAAAATGGCTAGATACGGCTTTGATAAAAGTGGTACTGGGTCCGCGTCGCGCGGGTAAATCGGTCTTTTCACTAATGCTTTTGAAGGATCGCCCTTTCATGTATTTTAATTTTGATGATGAAGTGATATCGAGTGCGGGCGGTATATCTACAGATGAACTGATGAAAGAATTACATGCAGCATACGGTCAAGTAAAAACAATTCTCTTTGACGAAATACAAAATCTGCCGCATTGGGAGTTATTCGTAAATCGCTTGCATCGAGCGGGATACAATTTGGTGTTGACAGGATCCAATGCGCATCTGCTCTCACAAGAACTCGCCACGCATTTGACGGGCAGGCATATGCCCATAGAAATATTACCGTTTGATTTCAATGAATTTCTCCGAGCAAAGAAATTTCAAATAAATCCAGAGTATGCTTCTCTGCCGCAACATCGTGGGGAGCTCCTGAATCTTATGGAAAACTACCTGCAGAATGGAGGATTCCCAGAGGTCGCAGTGAATAATGTCGATCCAAAGGATTACCTCGAAGTACTGCTCGATTCCCTTCTTTTCAAAGATGTGATCAAGAGGCACAAAGTTAAATTCTCGACTCAGGTAGGAAATCTGGCGGCGCACTTGGTAAATAATTTTACCAAGTTATACACTGTACGTAAATTGCTCGAGGTTTTGAATTTGAAAAGCGCCAGCACGACTGAAAAATATATAAATTACCTCGAAGAAGCATACCTTATTTTTTCTTTGCTTCGATACTCGCCGAAATCTGTGCAGCGTATAAAGTCTCCTCGAAAAGTCTACGCGGTCGACAACGGATTTATAAGTGCCAAGGCGATTCAGCATTCTCCCGACAAAGGCAAGCTCATGGAAAATCTGGTCTTCACCGAGCTCGTGAAGCGTGGAGCCAAGCCGAACAGAGAATTGTTCTACTACAAGACCCGTAACGATCGCGAGGTGGATTTCGTGCTGAAGAAAGGAACCGAGGTTATGGAGCTTATACAGGTCTGCTATGAGTCAATATCGCCAGATGTCGAGCAGAGAGAAACCAAAGCACTGTTCGAGGCAAGCGATGAATTGAAAGTAACCAAGCTCACCGTTCTCACCTGGGATGAGAAGCGTGAAGTCAAAAGGGATGATGTGACGGTACAGTTTATTCCTCTCTGGGAATGGCTTACCCCTAACACGAATTAATTTTTAATGGCCGGAGAATGTGGGGTTGGAAAAAGCGGGTGTAGATGCGTTATTGAGATTTGAGATTAGAGAGGGCGAGCATCACATTGTGAGCGACCATGTCTGAATCTGAAGATCTTGCTTAATTTGGTGGAATGATGTATATTTGAACCAAAGGTACCCATATTTGGGTACCAATAGAGCATATAACCCATATTTTATGGAAAAAGACTACATTTTAGACCTGATGAGATCGAATAAAAGCATCTTTACTTTCAAGGATGTGCTTTTGCTATGGGGAGAATCAGACGTGAATTTCGTCAAGAAAAAGATAAACCGCTATATCAAGGCTGGCAAACTTAACGCACTGCGCAGGGGTATTTATTCAAAAGATAAAAATTACGACAAATACGAGCTGGCCACGAAGATATACACCCCATCGTATATCAGCTTAGAGACGGTATTGGGCGCGGCAGGGGTCACTTTCCAACTTTATGGCCAGATTTTCGCCATCTCCTATCAGACGAAAGAAATAGAGTGCGACGGAAATAAATTCTCTTATCGCAAGATCAAAGACACCATTCTCACCGATCAAGCAGGCATAGAGTTAAGGGAAAATTATAATATTGCTTCACCCGAGAGAGCTTTCTTGGATGTCGTTTATCTCAACAAAGGGTATCACTTTGATAATTTGTCAGCTTTGAATTGGGAGAAAGTGTATGAGATTTTACCTATTTACGGTGGCAACAAACGGATGGCCAAAATGGTGAAAATGTATCATGAAGCGGACAAGAAAGATTTAAAATAAAAATCACATGGCTCTCGATACCGCAAAACACAAGAATATCCTCGTAAAGATCCTGAAGGACATCTATACTGATTCGACTATCAGCACGGTTTTGGGCTTCAAAGGCGGGACAGCCGCCACGCTTTTCTATGGTCTTGACCGTTTTTCGGTAGACCTGGATTTTGATTTGCTTGACTCGGGGAAAGAGGACTATGCGTTTGAACGCGTCAAAGAGATCATGGAAAGACACGGAAAGTTAAAACAAGCGAGAAAGAAGAGATTTAACCTTTTTTATCTTCTTTCTTACGACGAGAAAGATATCAATGCTCAAAATGTTAAGGTGGAAATCAATCGCCGCGAATTCGGCTCAAAATACGATGTGAGGTCATTCCTTGGTATATCCATGCAGGTAATGACCAAAGCAGACATGGCCGCTCACAAGCTTTGCGCCATGTACGAACGGATTGGCAAGACGAATCGCGATATCTTTGATGTGCAGTTTATCCTGGCGCATGACTGGCCGGTCAATCGGAAGATCGTCGAGGAACGAATGGGTATGTCATACGCGGAGTTTTTGAAAAAGGCTATTGAAGCTATGGAGAAATTTAATGACGGCAACATCCTATCAGGCATGGGCGAATTATTGACCGAAAAACAGAAAGATTGGGTGAAAACGAAGCTTAAGTCAGAGACGTTATTTTCACTTCGGTTGGCTCTAGAAAAGGAAAAGTAGGTGCCCGACCCCCAATTCTTTGATATACATCGCTCATCCTTTATATCAGAGCATCGCAAAAATGCTTTTGGGATAAGGGGAAAACGGGGGTTTAAGAATCTATTACGGGAACCTATATATACCACGAATTACTTCGAGAAATGTTCGATTACTGTATTAGTATTAACATATTCAAAACTAGCCTCGGGATACATAAGACTCCATGCCTTTGGGGCGCTCGCCTTTTCCTTCCATTTGCATTCGTACGCTTTCATGATATCGCCATCAACTTCGACAAAATCAACTTCGCTTCCGCCGCGACTTTTCCAAAAATGAATTGAACCAGTCCTGCCGGCATATTCTCTCTCTTTTATTTTTTCGGCGATAAAAAAGTTTTCAAATAGCGCACCTTTGTCGCCACGCAATTCGAGCGGGTCCATGTTGCCCAAAATTGCGTTCCGAATGCCAACATCGTAGAAATAAATTTTGTGGCTCTTGTTTATTTCCTTTGTCTTGTTCGTATATAACGGAGTCAGACGAAAAACAATGAAGGCCTGCTCAAGCAACGCAACGTAATTCAAAATCGTATCTCTGCTCACCCCAACCTCTTTGGCCAATTCCACATACGAAATTTCGCTTCCTACGCGCAAAGCAAGAAGCTTTATTAATTTTTCAAAAGCAAAAGAGTTGCGGATGTCTCCGAACATGAATAGATCCTTGAAAAGATAATCGTTGGCCAATTCCCTTATGAGGACGGCTTTTTCTTCTATTGATTCGGCTGCTACGATCTTTGGATACGTACCGAAGGTTATATACGATTCAAGTTCCTTGGTAATATTCAATTTTCCGTAAGCAGCTATCAGTTCCTTGATCGAGAGAGGATAGAGATAAAATTTTCTATTTCTGCCGGTCAAAGGCTCGTTCAATTTGTTCGCCAGTTCAAATGAAGAAGATCCGGATGCAATGACTTTTGCATCGGCAACATTATCGGCGATTAGTTTAAGTGTGGTGCCTATATCCTTGACTCTTTGAGCTTCATCAATAACGACTAGATCATAGCCGGCAACGAGCGCCCCGAGTTCATCAGCCGATCTATGTTCAAGCAGGACAGCATCTTTTGGATCATCTCCCTGCAAGTACAAGGTTTTGTTGAATTCTTTGAGAACATTTTTTATAAGCGTCGTCTTGCCGACTTGCCGTGCCCCATACAAAACCAATATCGGTTTTTTACCGATATTTTCGCGTAATTTAGTGTATATTGTCCGTTCATAATTCATGGGTATAGTATACAATATAAGTACCTAAAAATGCAAGTATACCCGCATATTGTGTAAATACGTATTTAATGGCTTAAACCTTGGGTATTATACCATTATCGACCCCCAATTCTTTGATATACATCGCTCATCCTTTATATCAGAGCACCGCGAAAATGCCTTTGGGATAAGGGGGAAACGGACGGCTTCCGGAGAATCAGTTCGTGTTTATTTTTTCGCTCTTAGTCTTACCAACTCGTCTCTTATGAGATTAAGCGTTTCACGTTTGAGCACTTTTCTGATTAGTTTAAATTCTTTTGGTGGCAACAGGGAGCTCAAATCCTCCGTAATAATAGTTTCGGTTACCTTTTTTTCTATAAATGCGGCAAGATCAGACAAAAAATTTTCAGAATCAAAACTTGATCTTTCTTTTATAACGTCGGCATTATATCCATATCCTTGTAGGAAAAAATGGTGAACGTCATAAATATCTCTGCCAGCAATATGGCCGGTTCTATTGAATCTATCGGTGATCGCCACGAGCTTGTGCGCAAACATCGTTTCTCTTGTTTGACATATTAATACTCGATCAATCTCATGAAATCTTTGTGTTTGATATTTGCTGGAACTCAACACGGGAAACGCCGCTTCGATTTTTAGAGTATTACGACCGGTTCTTATGGCACCTTCTTTTTCAGAATTATCATACTTTAAAAAAAATTGGATTCCTGATTTACTTTTATCTTTTATTGATAGGCCAATCTTGACAAACACGCTTTCCATTGATTTTCTTGTTTTGGCAATATCTTCCATGCTTCCTGAATAATCAAAATCAAGATCGACGGAAAATCGATCTAACCAACCCAGCATCGAAGCACACGTTCCTCCTTTGAAGTACAAAACTCCGGCCAGGTAGCCATCGTCAGCGATCGCCTCAAGAACTCTGTAAAGCCATGCCTTGTGAATGGCGTCTTTTTTGTCAGGTAGTACCATCATATATTTTTTGGTATGGATATATTATATCCTACCTCGCGAGCAATCGATGACACATCTTTCCAATCGATAATTTTTGAATTAGAGGCATCAAGATATTTCTTCGAATTAAAATGAAGCATGTCAGCGACAGCTCTCGAGAGAGAGGCCATGTATACCTCGCCGCTCATGGTTATTCCTGTGGTGTTTGATAAAAATCTGTCATTCAATTTTCTTGAACGGAACACGTGACCACCTATCGTGAACCTTTTTGATAAAACACTGACCAGGGTGATCTCTTTCGGCGGCTGATTTATCACGCCATTGTCAAAAAGTATCGACTCGCATGATATGTATGCCGAACCGTGGAGAGCCTTCACGCCAAGAAGATATGGATCTATGTCATCAATCGGTTTAGTCGAGTACAGACCTTTATAGATGCGGTACACCATACCTTTACCCACATAGCGGGAAAGTGTTTTGTGCAAAGTATTTTTATTGCGTATATTCCATATATTGGCAGCATCGCCCGCGTGAAAAACAATCTCGCCAAGAGTGGCTATGTCGGCTATGCGTTTTCCGCTGGTTATTTTTCCAGAATGTTGTTTATTTATTCTGTACATATTAGTACAGGATAATATATCACATCTCCAATTAAAAGCAAGCTGGCCAATCTGATCTCATCCCAGTCGAATGGCCGGAGAATGTGGGGGTGGGTAAGCCTTTATATCAAATCATCGCGAAAATGCTTTTGGGATAAGGGGGAAACGGAGTTAAACGAAACTCCCACCTCCATATCATGTGAGGCGGGAGAAGGAGGAGAATATAGATTCAGAATTAGATCGAGTCTGATTAGCTACTACGACGATGAGCCTCCATTACAAGATATTGAACTGCTGGTCTGAGAATCTGAAGAGGTGATAATTACATGTGTCTGATTTGGTGCATAGTTGCCACTAATAAAATTAATGTAAAATGTAACACCATCGGTATAATTGCCACTGGTCTCAGCATTCACATCAACGTAAGGGGTAAATCTATACGGAGCAATGCCCCCAGTCACTTGGCCATTAAGAGTAAACGCAACCACACCCGCGGTTTTATTGGTGGCCGCACTAGCTGGATTCATGGTGCAAGTTACAGCTGAAACATTGATCTTATATTTACAGGAGTTGTCATTTTGAGTCGCACCGGAATTGTAGTTTGTAGCTGATGGATCTGTACAACCGTAAGTAACAACATGTGATGAGGGACCGGTACGATCCACATTAGCATACCCCACAAGAGAAATTCCCGCCCATGGCACACCCGCACCAGAAATATATTGGGCTTGCCAATCGAAAGTGCCGGACGATGAAAGGGGCTGGATGACTTGACCACCTTGTATAGAAAGATAATTAATATTAGTGCCAGCCCAATACCCATCCCCAGTGGGTATTGAAAGTATGCTTGGCGCAGAAGCGCTTGTTCGTAACTGAACATATTCATTTCCGCCAAAAGAAGGAATATCGAGAATGACCGCTGTTGCCGTCGATGGTACCCCGGCCGCCAATAGAGTTGAATTCGAAATAGTCTGCCAGCCTGGCGCACCATATTGGACACCTAAAGTGACTGGTGTGTTTAAAAAGGTCATTCCACTACTACCACTTCCCCCCGCCTGCCAGCTGGCATTGCCATTGGCATCGGAAGTCATAACTGATCCGGATGCCACTGTGCCGTTAACATATTGGAAAACCCCGTTTATGATCAACCCCCTCAAAAAGCTCACACCTTCAACATCAAGAGTCGAACTGCCTGTAGCAACGTTCTGTCCGAGCAAAGAGAACCCGCCGGCTTTCGTTTGATAGTTCAATCCGACATTGATAGGAGCAGCTACGTTGTTTTGTGGGGGGTTCGGTGGTGCAGGACTCCAGTCGGCCAGAGCTATCTGTATTCCAAGACCAATAATGATAGCTCCTGCCCCAATACCTACTGATGAAATTATTCTCTTGATGTTCATGGTAATAATGTTATTTGTTAACTTTTAATTTTTCCGACATTGCAGCAATCAGAGCCGCTTTTTGGTCTGCCGGTATGGCAGGCTGGCTCTGGACCACCGCTTGCATCTCATTTATATACTGCGCCTTGGCTTCAGCAGTCAGCACATTGCCAAATGGCTGTACCTTCTGTCCGCTTTGCAGATAAATAAACACGGCCGCCAGGACAAAGGCCAAGGCTATTAAAGCAATGATAGTCGCTGTCAAACGTGATTGGCTAAAATGTTCTGTTGGCGGCATGGTTTGTGCAAAGGCAGATGGCATATATGTTCCCTATTATAGAGGATATGGGCAAAGATGTCTTTGTGATATGGGGATAACCCGCGAAGCGGAGCAATGGTCGTATGACCATCTTGACAGTATTACCTAGTTTGCTATACTTATTCCAGTTATTAGTTAAATATAACCAATAACTAGAATAAATACATGAATTACGTAGATTTTGCAAAAATGTTCAAAGATTTTCCGGTCATAAACATCGCCGATGTAAAGACGGCTTTTTCCGACTTTGATCATCGTCGTATTTATGAATGGAAAAAGGCGGGATATATAAAGAAGGTGGCCAGGAATTTTTACGTATTCGCGGACAAAAGTCTCAATGAAGAGGAGGTTTGTTTCATCGGCAACCGACTCAGAGAGCCTTCGTATATCAGCTTGGAATACGCTTTGAATCGTTATTCGTTGATACCGGAAGCGGTGTTCGTATTTACTTCCATAACCACAAAGAATACGGCTGCGTTTGAGACCTCTATCGGGAATTTTGATTACAAGTCCGTAAAGAAATCTCTATTTTTCGGTTATACTCTAAAAGGGCAAGGAAAAGCCAAGTACAAAATAGCCGAACCGGAAAAAGCCGTATTGGACTTCTTGTATTCCCGTTCAGATCTGAAGGACGAGAGCGATATCAGGGGGTTGCGAATCAACAAGGACGCGTACAAGGAGATGATCAACAATACCAAGCTTGCCGAGTATTTGGCCGTTTACCGATCGCCGACCCTGGCCAGAAAAGTCTCATTACTGGATAAATATATCAACGCACATGATTAGTCTGGAAGAAATCAGAAAGAATTATCCGTATCCAGACGGATTCGACCGGAGCGCTCTTCGGGAATATTTCCAATATAAAATTTTGGATATCCTCTTCAAGAATGGCTTGTCGGACAAGATCTCATTTTTGGGCGGAACAGCCATAAAGATCTGTTACGGCAGTCGTCGATATTCGGAAGATCTGGATTTTGACAATTTCGGATTGACTGCGGAAGATTTCACCAACATGTCGGAATCCATAAAACGAGCACTCACTCTCGAAGGATATGAGGTAGAGATAAAGAGCATCTTGAAGAGAGTGTTCAGGTGTTATATAAGGATTCCCAGCGTCCTTTTTGATAACAAAATCAGTCCTATGTCGAACGAGAAGATTCTCATCCAGATAGACACTATGTCGCATGATTTTGATTTTACCCCCGAGACTTTCATCCTTCAGAAGTACGATGTTTTTCGGAACATCAAAGTCACTCCGAAAGACATTATCCTTTCCCAAAAAGCCGCGGCCATCCTCGGCCGCAAGAGGACCAAGGGTCGCGACTTCTACGATCTGGTCTATCTGCGTGGTATCACAGACTTCAATTATGATTATCTGCGAATGAAATTGAACATCAGCAATGCCAAAGAATTGAAGGATGCCTTATTGAAAGTCATCGTTTTACTTGATTTTTCGGCTCTAGTGGCCGACGTTTTGCCGTTTATGATCAATCAAGACGAGAAAGATTACATATTGAATTTCAAGCAATACATTGAGCAGAAACTATGAAAATGCTAGGGCGTTTGACAGAGGAAGTCAGATGGTATAGCATATGGCTATTCAGTGAAGTTCGCCGCAAGCGGACTCATTTTTTTAAAGGAATCAATTAAAGCAAAGGAAGAACTTTCATACTTCTTCCAAACTTCTATAATTATTATGTTTGATCTAAAAACTTTACATTCCGTCCTAGGCCAGCTCGAAGAAGAGCGCGGCATACCACAGGCAAAGATGCTCGAGGCCATCGAGCTCGCCCTCGCTACTGCTTACAAAAAAGAATACGGCAAGAAAGGCCAAATCGTCCGATGTGTCTTTGACCAAAACAGCGGCAAGACAGAATTTTTCCAGGTCAAGGTTGTTGTCGATCGTGACGGTGTCATTATGGAAGACGAAGAGGACACCCAAGATCTGAAAAATATGGATACCGAGAATATAAAGGTCCGTTACAATCCGGAGCATCACATATTCATTGAGGATGCAAAGAGGATAAAGAAAGGCGCCGCCATAGGCGACGAAATAATATTCCCTCTCGAAGTCAAAGGCGACTATGGTCGCATCGCCGCCCAAACAGCAAAACAAGTCATCATCCAAAAGATCCGTGAAGCAGAAAAAGTCTCTGTTCTCGGAGAATACGGCCAAAAACAAGGTCAGATTGTCGCTGGTATAGTTCAAAGAGTTGAGCGCGGCGCTATCTTTGTAGACATGGGCCGGGCAATGGGCATCATTCCTTACGAAGAACAAATCCCGAGCGAGCGTTACAAGCAAGGCGAAAGAATACGCTCGTACCTGTATGCGGTGGAGGAAAGCCCTCGCGGCATTCTCCTAAAGCTTTCCCGAGCACATCCAGGGCTTTTGACTGAGCTCTTCAAAATGGAAGCACCGGAGATCGCCAGCGGCACCGTCGAAATAAAAGCCGTGGCGCGCGAGGCTGGTTCTCGTTCAAAAGTGGCCGTAATGTCGCATGATCCTCATATCGATCCGATCGGTTCTATGGTCGGCCAACGCGGCGTGCGCGTTTCCACAGTCATGAGCGAGCTTGCCGGTGAAAAAATAGACATCATCGAATGGAATGATGACCCGGCAAGGTTCATCGAGGAATCTCTTTCCCCTGCTCAAGTCGTCTCCATCGAATTGAACAAGGAGGAAAAGAAAGCGAGGGTTATGGTCTCCGAAGACCAGCAATCCCTGGCTATAGGCAAAGGCGGTCAAAACGTCCGTCTAGCCGCAAAATTGACTGGATGGAAAATAGACATACAGCCGGTTGGCGGCAAAATTCCAGAATCTATCGCAATCGTGGAAAAGACTGAGAAAGGCGAGTAGTTTAAATCATCATGAATCGTTTCCTACTTAAAAAAATTGCTCCGCTCTCTTTCTTTATCGCTATTCTTCTTGCTCCGCTTGGCGCCAACGCTCAAACTTCGTCTGGTATAACAAGCTGGCTTTCGCACATATTCAATTGGCAAACTCCTGTTATAAACCATTTGTCCAACTTGTTTGAATCAAGAAAAGATACCGTAGAGAATAATAGCCTTGAAAGAAATCAACTTCTAGATTGGCGTAAAGGCATCGTGTCCTTGTCGACTTCTTCAAAGAGCATTAATGATTCCGACGCATCGAGCTCACCGGTATTGGTCCCATATAGACTATTTGAGGAAAAGAAAGCCTCGATCACTGACGAGCTCTTGTCAGCTGAAAACGGCCTGAAAGCAAGCAGATCGAAACTCTACGCTTTCATCGATGCCACAACTCTACAAGGCAATGATATGGGCGCGCTCAATGCAAGTCTGGCACAGGTTGACACGGATATAACCGATACCGATTCCGCCATACAAACATTTGCAAACTATGAGCCAGCTACTACGAGCTCTTCTTCTGATCTAATCGATTTGAAGGTTCCAGAGGACTATTTAGATGCCGCAATAATATCAATACAGGCGACTCGGGATTCGTTGAAATCGGCCATATCCCTGACAGGCAGCTCGCTCTAACTAATCATCATGGAAAAAGGCCCAACGAACAACCCGCGAGCTGTGCGAGCGGAGCAGTCCTCGCATGAGGGAAATCCTCTCGATGTCGTCAAGGGCCGTGAACAGGAGATCGGCCCGCTTCTCGGCATATTTATAATACTCATCCTTTTCCTCGCGGGAGCGTCTTATTTTTTAATCCATGCATTAAAAGGGAGTCTAGGAAGTTCGCCAACAGCGACAACGACAGAGATCGTCATCTATCGACACGCACCGATATCGACTTCGACAGAGACAACCGCTACATCGACAGGCAACCCGCGAGCTGTGCGAGCGGAGCAGTCCTCGCATGAGGGCAATGCCGAGCTGGATGCCATACAAAACAGCCTCGACAGCCAGACACAAAATGTAAACGGCTTGAATTTTTAACAGTTGCAAATTAATCGCCGAACATTTAGACTTCAACCACCATGAATAAAACATATACAAATTTTTCTGTTAAAAAGCTCGACAAGAGCCGTGTAGAACTCGTGGCTTCATTATCTGCCGGCATGTTTGACTCGTATCGCGCCACGGCCTTGAAAAACCTAAACGAAAGCGTCACTATTGATGGTTTTCGTAAGGGTAAAGTGCCAGAAAATATACTTGTTCAAAAAGTAGGCGAGAAAACTGTCCTCGAAGAAATGGCTGAATTGGCTATTTCAAAAGCCTATCCGGAAATTCTCATAAGTGAAAAAATAGACGCTATCGGCCGTCCCGAAGTACATATAACAAAACTTGCTCGCGGTAATCCGCTCGAATTTAAAATAACTACAGCCGTTGTGCCGACGTTTGAATTGCCTGATTATAAAGCCGTCGCCGATGCAGAAATAAAAAAACTACCGGTTCAAGAGGAAAAAGTCACCGATTTCGATCTCGATGAAGCCATTTTGCGCATCAGGAAGTCTCGTGTATCTCATGAGGGTCACGACCATGAAAAATTAACTGCCGAAGAATCCTCCTCCGATAAAGCTACGGAGGACAAGCATGAAAAAGCCATCATGGATAATTTGCCGGAGCTTACTGACGATTTTGTAAAAACGATTGGTGATTTCAAGGATGTTCCAGACTTCAAAAACAAGCTTTCGACAATGTTGCTTGAGGACAAGAAAAATCAGTTAAAGGAAAAATGCCGCATTGCCATTGCCGACGCTATATCTGAAAAAACAAAGGTTGAATTGCCTGACATTATGATAGAGAGCGAATTGAACAGGAATGAAGCGCAATTCAAGGCGGATATAGAGCGCATGGGCCTTAAAATAGAAGATTACTTGTCACATGCAAAGAAAACCGTCGAGGATTTACGCGTTGAATGGCGTCCTCATGCAGAAAAAAAGGCAAAATTGCAACTCATTCTCAATGCCATCGCTCTGAAAGAAAAGCTTCATCCTTCAAAGGAAGAAATTAAAAGTGAAGTCGACCACATTCTCGAACACTACAAGGATGCCGACCGCGAGCACGCAGAGGCTTATGCAGAAACTGTTTTGACAAATGAAAAAGTTTTTCAGTGGTTGGAAAAGTAAGAATTAACTCAGGTCTATCCTGAGTACGCAGGTCTATCCTGAGTTAAACAAACACAAACTGCGACAGCGACACAACCGCCGCCGTCTCTGCTCGCAAAATTTGCCTACCTAGACATTTCAATGGAATGCTGTTCTTATGAAACAATTCGACTTCTTTTTCCGACCAACCCCCTTCTGGGCCGATAAATAGGACAATGGACTTTTTCTTGTCCAAGATGTCATCTTGGAACAACTCCCCTTCCGTGTGAAACGCAAGCATTTGGAAGCCTTCTTCGGCACGATCTTCTGATCGCTTGTCACTTGAAATTTCTGATTTGTCTCGTGCTTCGTGCTTCGAATTTCGTGCTTCTTTGAAGTATTCAATGCTTTCCTCAAGTTTAAGAATTTGATGAATCGTCGGCACATTTCCCCTTCCACTCTGCTCGCTTGCTTCAACAACTATTTTTTCCAATCGCTCCATGTTCAAAGACTTTTTTTCGCTTCTATCGGACAAAATCGGAATTATATGAGACACGCCGAGCTCGGTCGCTTTTCCCACGATCCATTCAAAATTGTCTTTCTTGATTATAGACGCACAAAGCCATATTTCACGGTCAGGCATATAGCGGCTCGGGTATGATTTTTTAATCTCCAATATAATTTTGTCCTTGAGAAATTCTCGTATGAGACATTCATGATCCTGCCCGTCTCCGTCAAAGACAACTAGCTCATAGCCGATTTTGAATCTAAAAACATTTTTTAATTGATGCAGCAGGGCGGTATCAGCCACTTCGAAAAGGCTTCCGAATGAATGTTCGGCAGTAATCTTTCCGGCTATCCAAAAGCGTTGAAGTTTCATCGCAATGGTAAAAATATGAAACTAAGTGTATTATAGCGACATACTTAATATAAATATATAGTCAAAAGTTTATAAAGTCCGGTCCTTTTATGGACTTTGTGACTTTACGGACCTTTAGACTTAAATCATCATGTCCATACTTATTCCAACCGTCATAGAAAAAACAAACTTCGGCGAGCGCGCTTATGATATTTATTCGCGCCTTTTAAAGGAAAACATCGTATTCTTGACTGGCCCGATAGACGATACTGTGGCGAACATTGTCATTGCCCAGCTCCTCTTCCTCCAATCGCAGGATCCAAAAAAAGACGTCTTCCTTTACATAAACTCACCCGGCGGAGCAGTCACGTCAGCTCTAGCCATAATCGACACAATGAATAACATCAAAAACGATGTTTCGACAGTATGTGTAGGAATGGCCGCTTCCGGGGCCGCCATAATCCTTTCCGCCGGCAAGAAAGGCAAGCGTCTCGCCATGCCAAACGCTGAAGTCATGATACATCAGCCGCACGGTGGAACTGAAGGCCAAGCCACCGATATCGAGATCAGTGCCAAACACATCATCAAGCTCCGAGAGAATCTCAACAAGATGCTCGCCGAAAATACCGGGCAACTGCTTTCCAAGGTAGAAAAGGACGTCGAGCGCGACTTCTTTATGGATGCGAGCGAAGCAAAGAAATACGGCATTGTGGACAAGATATTGTAATCGCACCCCTTGCAAAAAACTGTGCGTATTGTATTATGTAGACATTAATTAATTTAAATTTGAAACTCGCTTTTGAAAGACTTTATGAAACAATTACCGGAAAAACATCGAAAAATGGAGAGAAAAAATACGCAACCTTAATTTGCTTCAAAGAGGCCTGTAAAAAGGCGGTTCACAATCGAATATGGTATCAAAATTAGTCGTCCTCATCTGTGCGAGTCTAGCCGGATCGATAGGGCTCGGTGTTGGATACTATCTGCGCTTTGTCATATCACTAGGCAAGAAAGGCTCGATGGAGCTGGAGATAAAGGAAATGCTCCTTGCAGCAAAGGAAGAAGCAAAAAAGATCACCGCCGATGCGCAGTCAAAGGCCAGCCTGACCCTCGAAGAAACTCGCAAAGAAATCAAAGAAAAAGAAGAAAAATTGGAGCAAGCCGAATCACGCATAATAAAAAAAGAGGACTTGCTCGACAAGCGTCAGACGGATATAGACAAAGAGGCCGAAATAATCAAACAAAGGGCGGTTGAAATCCGACAGATAAAAGAGCGTGCCGACAAACTGGAGGAAGACCGCAAAAAAGCCCTTGAAAGAGCGGCAAATTTGTCTATAGAGGAAGCAAAGGCCGAGATCATGAAAGCCGTCGAGAAAAATTCCGAGGCCGATATACTCGTGCGCATACAAAAACTAGAAAATGCGGGCGAGGAAACCCTGGAAAAAAAGGCTCAAGACATCTTGGCAATGTCTATACAACGCATGGCCAATTCAGTCGCCACAGATATTATGTCAACGGCCGTTGCTATTCCAGGCGATGAAATAAAGGGCAAAATCATCGGCAAGGAGGGCCGCAATATCAAGGCCTTTGAGCGTATAACGGGCGTAGAGGTGCTCGTAGATGACACGCCGGGAATGATCACCATTTCATCATTTGACCCTGTGCGCCGCCATGTGGCGCGCATTGCCCTCGAAAATCTGATACAGGACGGCCGCATCCAGCCGGCAAAAATAGAAAAAATGGTTGAAGAAGCTCAAAACGATATAAACAAAACCATCAAGCAAAAAGGCGAGGAGGCCGCCTATGAGTGCGGCGTTGTCGGGCTCGACCCGCGCGTTCTGCTCATTCTCGGCCGCCTGCATTTCCGAACGAGCTACGGTCAAAACGTCCTTCAACATTCTATAGAAATGTCCCACATAGCCGGAATTATAGCCGAGGAAATCGGTGCCAATGTAGCTGTAGCAAAAGCGGGTGCCTTGTTGCATGATGTCGGTAAAGCCCTAGACCACGAGGTTGCTGGCACGCATGTGGAAATCGGCCGTCGCATTCTGCAAAAATTCGGTGTCAGCGAAGAAATCGTCAAGGCCATGCAAGCTCATCACGAGGAACATCCGTACGAAACCGTCGAATCGCGCATCGTCCAGACCGCCGACGCCATTTCCGGTGCTCGTCCTGGGGCAAGAAAAGACAGCGTGGAGAACTATTTAAAGCGCCTTGGTGATCTTGAAGCAATAGCAAATTCATTTAAGGGCGTGGAAAAAGCCTACGCCCTCCAAGCTGGCCGTGAAATCCGCATTTTCGTCAAGCCAGAAGACCTCACCGACCTCGAAGCAAAAAATACTGCTCGTGATATCGCTATTCGCATTGAAAAAGACCTTAAATATCCAGGCGAAATCAAAGTCACTGTTATTCGTGAGACGAGAGTGATTGATTTTGCGAGATAATCATTGACTATATGTCGTATCATTCCTTCTCCCAATCTCCAAGATATTCGCGTTTTTGCCAACGATGCAAAACTTGATCCTTATGTCGCCTTTCCTCACCCTATAAATCCCCTCCATATCTGTCAACTTTTTTACATCCAAACCTGTTAGATCGAGCCTTGCCACTCGTTCAACAAGATACTGAACAATGGCTCGTTCTTTTGGAACGAGTTTTGACAAAAATTTCTCCAGCTTTGTCATGCCATTTTTTGCAAAGCCGCTAGCACATCAATCGCCAGCACTCCGTTCTTCTTTATCTTGGTAAAGTCAACTACTTGTTCCCACATGCCTTCGTCGCCCCACTCATCAACTGGTTCCATCTTGAAAACAGGACTAGATTTCCTTACAACGAGAAAAGAATAACCCTTGCGCACTTTTTCTATATATTTATTGGTGTTGAGCCGTAAATCCTTTAGTCCGACTATATTTTGCTTTATTGTTTTTGTGGTCATATTGGAAGTTTACCTTAAGTTAAACTTAAATGCAAGCAATTCGCCGAAATCTGGCCTATTTTCATAAATCATGTCGCAATTTTGGCTCTATTGCGCCGATTTGTGGCCGTTATATAATGATAACAGGTCAATATCCACCGCTACGGCGCTGGAAATGGCAAATTTTGTTCCGTCTAGTGAGAAGCGACGTGGACGAGTATTCTCGTACATGATGTTCGAGCGAAGGCGGAAAAAAGTAACTTTTATAAGCATAATAATAACAAATATGAATAAAGCAGGAATTGTCGACGCAGTCCATGCAGTTTTGGGCGGCACAAAGGTCCAAGCAGAACAAGTAGTCGAAACGGTTCTCAACACAGTTATTGAATCATTAAAGAAAGGCGAGGAAGTCTCGATCGCAGGCCTCGGCATCTTTTCGGTCAAGATGCGTGCAGCACGTGAAGCGCGCAATCCTCGCACCGGCGAAGCTATACAGGTAGCTGCCATGAAGGTTCCAAAATTCCGCGCCGCAAAAGCCCTCAAGGACGCAGTGAAATAACAACTATTTTTTGCCAGATACACAAAAGCCGCCCTGATGGGCGGTTTTTGTTATAATATAAACCTATGTCTGACTGCCACACCCTCATCATCAGCGACATTCACCTTGGATCAAAGGTCTGCCGCGCTGACAAGATACTTTCCTTCTTGAATGAGGCCAGTTTTAAAACACTCATCATCAATGGAGATCTTTTTGACTCGAATGACATCGGCCGGCTGAATAAAACGCATTGGGAAATATTGACGACGCTCTCTTCTTTGGCAAAAAAACACAAAATCTTCCTGATTGGCGGCAATCACGGGCGTAAATTGGACAATTTGGCGAAAAAACTCGGCATAAAACTAGAAGATGAGCTTGCTTTCTCTATCGGTAATAGACGGTTTCTATGCTTTCATGGCGACGAATTCGATGCTTTCATAAAACATCTTCCTTTGGCCACTTCTGTCTTTACGCGCCTCTACTACGCCATACAGCAATTGGATGATGACAAACAGCATGTGTCGATGATATTGAAAAAATTGAGCAAGAAAATCCTGGGTATTTCAAAACGCCAACAGAAAAAAGCCATAAAGATCGGTCACATCCGCCACGCCACCGTCGTCGTCTGCTCGCACACCCACCTGCCACATGTAGCCATCGAAGATGGCGTTCTGTTTATAAACTCTGGTTCATTCTGCTCTAATCCATGCACCTATGTCACCATAGACAAGACAGGCTTGGTTGCGTTGAAAGAGATATGATTATGTGCGGGATGGGAGAATCGGACTCCCGACTACACATTGGAAGTGTGTCATTATACCATTTAACTAATCCCGCGTATTGAGAATACAATCAATCGTAGCAAGAATCTTTCTGTGCAACAAGACACCAAAATCTTTATTTCCCTTACTTACAACACTCATATGAGCTGTACCGTACGGTAATACTCCTGCCCTATTTTTTCTTTTGTTTATACGACGATCAACATAAAACGTTTGAAAACAATCTTTTTTAAGTTGAAGCTGATCCATCCAGAACTTAAGAGTTTTTTTCTCATTATTATCTGGATATATATGAATCCTTATCTTTATATTTTCCTCTGTAAGGCCAAAACATATTTTAAACCACAACAATGAGAACCTTATTATTCTTGGATCTGAGTTAACTATTCTTGTGCCACTATAAGCTTTGCTACCTTCTCCAATATAAATTCCCATACCTATCAAGAATATTTCTCTTGAAGAAAGGTTTTTTATATTCTGTTCCGCGTATTCTTTCGCCTTTGTTAAAGAAAGAATCCTGTTTGACCTACTTGCATAAATTGCTTTCTGTTGAGAATTAATTACCGACTCATTTGTTGTCTTGTTGGGAAGAAATGGAAGATTTTTAAGCCAATTACTCAACGTACTTTTTGGTACATCCAACTTCCGAGAAATATAATTATAAGAATAACCTTCAGCCCGAAGTTCAAGTGACTTTTTCTTTTCATTTATAGAATGCATTGGACTAATTATATCTATCCAACTGCAATTATACAAATCTTGATTCCACTCCTCACATTCGTTCGGGGCGCCGGGATTCGAACCCGGAGTCACCTCTTCCCAAAAGAGGCATGTTAGCCGTTACACCACGCCCCGGTGTGCGGTCATCATAGCACGGAGGATAAATTGCTTCAAATAATGACGTTTTCTTGCAAAGTAACGGAGTAAAGATCACCGTTATTCCCTTTTCCAAAACTAACAATTGCCAAATCAAAAATAAAAGGATGATCAAGGCCATATTTTTTATCCACTAGATATGTCGCAACCATTCGTCTTAGTCTTCGCTGTTTCAAGTTATGCATGAGCTCCTCTGCACGATAACCGTCATTCTGATTTTTCCTGAAATCACTTTTGACTTCTATAAAATGCAGACTTCCCTCTTTTATTGCAATAATATCCAACTCTCCCCATTTTCGGAGATAATTTCGATCGAGAATTTCGTATCCCCTTGAGACAAGAAAATCGCAAACGACAGATTCAGATAAATTACCTTTTGATTTTGTGTTCATGATTTAAGTATACACAATCTAGATTATCGATTACGATATTTCACGTGAAACACTAAAGGACATGCCATCACGATTTTAAGCCATATATTTTGTCCTTTATGAACATAATCCACAGACTTATCCCCAGTTTTAAAGAAAAACCTATATTTTAAGCCATTTTTAAAAGACGTGTATAGGCCACCATTTGTCTTAGAGAAAAACTGGATTGCAGCGCTAATTGTGCTCGCACCGCGAATCTGATTTAGCAAAATCACCTACTGGGTTGAACGAAGTGAGAGCGTAGCGGTGCCCCTCATCAGTCTCAAACTTTCTTGTGCAAGGCACCGTAAGGCTTTGTGAGGGAATTCAATAATACCACACCGAGCGGTCTCAGTCGGGTCTGGTTTCTCCAAATTGGCACAATTTGGGACACAGGAAGGGGGTGTAGCAAAATGGCAAAATCAGACACTTTTTAAGACAGAGAATCAAGTATCATAAGGATATTTTATCGATTTTGGAACATGGCACAGTCCAGGAAAGCGTGTGCCAATTTCATTTTGACAAATGGGACATTCGGGACTCGTATACGATAGTTTCAAAAATGAAGTTTTTCTGATAGCACTTCCCAAAACATTAAGCGGAATATAGGTCTAATAGGATTTTTCAGAATGGGACAATTGGAAAATCAGTGTCCCGTTCGGTTTCCAATTTCTCGACCAAATGGCACACTTAGCACACGGAAAGGCGCTGTGCTATTCGAATGGCAGTTTGAAGGAAAATATGGGTATTTTGGCGAAAATGTTACAGATGTGACACGGGAAGGACCTTGTCGGATTCTTGCAATTCCATTGTTCCAATCTAGCAAATTTCCTATCTATCAAATTCATTATGTGTAACTCCACTCCGTGAAAAGAAACGATCAATCTCCTCTTCCAGGTTATTAGTATATTTCTCTAGTTTTTCAATACTGCCGTTCAGGTCGTCCCTTATGCTTTTTGTCCGAGATATAAAAAAGTTTGTCTCCGTCTCCCCAAATTTTGTTAGGTCATTGGCCAATAAGTGCTTGGCATTTATTGATTGAGCTGTCAGCATTTTTGTAAATAATAAAATCTCAAGAATAGCATGGGATAATTTATTAAACTGATCGTCAGAATTTATTGCGTCAACAAAATCTTGTGAGAAAATTAGCTGTAGCCAGCTTTTATCAAAAGTGTTGCTAGCAGAATCAAAATTAGAAACTAGTACCAAAAAAGATTGTGCCTGCGTTACCGAGCAAATATCCTGATACAGTTTTATTGTTGCAGTAAAATTTTCAGACTGATTTTTTAAATATCGAATCGTTATCAGCTTTAAAAATCCGAGGGTTTTCTTGAGCCTCTTATATTCGGTTAGTTTCTTAAATCCTTCAGCAGAAAATATCGATATACCGACACCGAGTATTGATGCGACTAATCCCACTTTAAAACCACTCAGATTATCCGAAATATAAAACCAGCAAACAATGCTGATAACAATTAATATTAAGGGAGCGCAAAAATACTTTAGGTAAATTTTAATTTTCCTCATACTAGTTGTTGTTAGCGTAATCGCTCAACCATTTGACAATGTATGAGGCCGGAAATATTCGTCCCAATGACTCAATTTCTCCTGTGACCGCTGCAGTCGGTATTCCTAAATAACAGTCATTTGTTTCATCTATGGCCAGTCCTCCAGAATTACCATGTTCAATTTTTGCCGATGTCGTGTAATATATGTCGTCTTTTCCAGAAACAATCCCTTCTGTCGCAGTAATTTCTAAATCACTGTTAGCAGAAATATATTTTTCTGCTCCAGTGCCGTAAGATGGATAGCCCAATATTACCAATGGGTCGCCGATATCTGGATCGGAGGTGCACGCAAAGGAACCAGTTTTTGCCCTATCTTCAAGAGAAATGGGTGGTACCCCTCCATTTTCCTGCAAACCTAAAAGGTAGGCTACATCGTGATCTTTATCGTAATTAAATACCATTGTCTGATTGCCATTTGCATCTGATGCTGCAGCGGTTGAATAAAAAACACCTTGGTTATCCGGGAAACCGATATCACATTCTTGTGCTGTACCATACTGCGCACTATTAATCACATGCAAATTAGTAACGACATTTGGAATTGGTTTTTTCCTCTGGGTGTTATAAACCGGGGAGCTGACCATCAATAATAGCCCGGAACCAGATTGTTTGTAATATGCAAGGCCAGTATTCGGATTGATCCAGTAACATTCAACGTAGGCAGTACTATTTCGCCATTCCTTAATTATCTCAGTGAGAGGTTTTGATGCTGATGGATTGGTGCTTGGCTCCGTACTATTTGTCTTCGTTTGTGAATTTTCAAGATCTGTGATCTGTTTTTTTAAACTATCAACTTCGGACTGTTCAGGATTTTGAGTTTTGTTGAGTAAAAAACAACCGCCAATAAAAATTAAAATCAAGACAGTTATAATGACAGCCGGATGGGTAAAATTATTTTTCCGTTCATTTTTCATATTGAACAATATTATGCCATAAAATATGGCGCTTTACACCCTAGCTTACATTCGAAAATTTGTGTAGTCGAGTTACCAACTCACCGACATTGAAGGGGTCTGGACTCCCCGAGAGGGTTCTGTCATCCCTTGTATCGTATGAAAAATATACAACAAGGGCCTACGGGATCGGAGGCCAAACCACCAATCCCCGTAAAGGTACGGTACTGCCTTTACGCGAGAAAAAGTACCGAGGAAGAAGACAAGCAGGTACTCTCCATTGATAGCCAGATAAGGGAGATGGAGAAAATGGCGAAAGAGCAAGAGCTTGATATCATCGTAAGGAAACACGAGTCACACTCAGCAAAAGAGGCAGGCCAGCGTCCTGTCTTCGAGGAGATCATTGCGGAAATCAAGCAAGGCAAATTCGACGGCATACTAACATGGGCACCAGATAGAATCAGCCGCAACGCCGGAGACCTCGGCCGG
>Ga0302320_10004959_pt1 | contig 30017 bp, 26 predicted proteins | sample Bog_T0_3_FD_202130 | JGI IMG/M metagenome (GOLD analysis project Ga0302320, IMG submission 202130) | Peat permafrost microbial communities from Stordalen Mire near Abisko, Sweden - Bog_T0_3 | ecosystem: Environmental > Terrestrial > Soil > Wetlands > Peat | place: Sweden: Abisko, Stordalen Mire... | reverse complement strand
CGGTGATGACCAGTCGTGTTTTCAGTTTCACGCCGGCAAAGCTAAAAACAGTGCCGGCATTTGTCCAGCACTATTTCATTTTCTTCGGCTTTACCGGGGATTTCTGAGTTCGTGAATCAGCCATACAGCGTGACGCGTGATGCGCGAGGGGCGGATAACGGAACCGGCAGGGCGGGAGAATGGGCGGTTTTTGCATGGTGGAAAATTTCTATGGTCGGATTCTCATACCGCATGATCTTGTCCAACATCTCCAAGGACGGCAGCACCGCCGCCGCCTGCCGCGCCACTTCCGCGTTTTCCTCGCGCTCACTTTTTCGGACGGCTGCTTCCATTGCCAGCGTCCGTTCCGTTCCGTCCGGCGGGTCGCCTGACGGCACAGGCGGGTCGCCTGGGCCACCCATTCTATTTCGGAGTTCGCGTTGAATTGAACCCGTCTGGGCTAAAGCTTCATCCCCGTCAATAACCCGCCGCATCAGCCAGGTGAAATTCGCTGTCCAGAACGGCGTTGTGCCGCTGCTCGGCAGGGGCTGAATTTTAAAGTTTATTCAGCGGCAAGGGAGGAACCAAGGTGGCCGCCCGCTCGGTTTCCAACTGGCGGCTGACCATCTGGATCTTCATTTTCAGCAATTGGCGGTTTTCCTCGTTGCGGAGGGCGAGTTCGCTTTCCAACGACTGGATGCGGGTTTCGTAGGTGTGCAAACGTTCCTGCATGGGCATCTGGAGTTCATCGAGCCGCTGGACGAGGGCGGCGATTTCGTCCGTGGCGGCCTGTTGCGCCAGCAGCAATTCGCGCCGTTGCGACGCCAGTTCCTGCTGGACGGCTTCCCGCACCGCCTGCGTGACCTGCGGGGTCAGATCGGATTTATTGCCAACCGGCAGTGGCAGCGGCGTCTGGTTTGCCGGCGTGGTCGCTTGCAGGCCACGGCGTAAGGAGGTGTTTCGCAGAGTCATTAACCACTGCCAGAGAGCGACCAGCAGGGCCACGGCGGAAGCGCCAGCGAGCGTGAATATAAGTCCTTTGTGCCGCAGACCGGCTTGCAACGGGGGTTTTGAAGAGTTCACAATTGGGACCAAAACCTGAGACGAGTCCCGATTTTGATCGGGAAGGCCGGCGCTTCGAAGCGGAAGCGGGGCGGACGTCGCAGGCGCCGACGTGAGGAGGCGGTCCGGGGTTGTCGCGGGCGCGGGCGGCGGCGACTTGAGACGAGCCGTGCCGGGGCCCGGCGCTCCAAGGGGAAGAGGGGCTGGCTTGGCAGGCGACGACGTGAGGAGGCGTTCGGGAGCAGCGGCCGGCGTCGCCGAAACGGGCGGGGTGCTGGACGGGGAAGGCGGACGGGATCTCAGTTTTTCATTCAACGCCGCCAGCGCCGCCTGAATTCGGGCGTCAATTTTGTCCCCTTGCCGGACAATGGCATCGCCGGCGTCAAAATGGTCGGACACGATCAGCTGGCAGACGGCGGTGCCTCGGGTCAACTGGGTGAAGGGCGCGTCGGGCAGGCAATTTGGTTGGAGGGAGGCCGCCAGCGCCCGCGCGAACAATTGTTGTCCGCCGGGAAATTTGCCGCGGAAAAGCGCTTGCGCTTCGGACAGGGTGGCGAGGCTGGCGAGCGGCACGAGTTGGCCTCGTTGCACGACCGCAAACGACAACTTTTGATTTTCTCCCGCGACCGGCACCAGGCGGATGGTTTCACCGACGATCATGCCCTTGGGCAAAGCATCGGGCCGCACCCGCCAGCTGGCCGCCTCCAAGAGCGAAGTCAGCAGTTTATCCCGGGTGGCCTCGCCCCCGCCGCCGCGCGCCCATTCCGCGGCGAGTTCATCCGGGACCGGAAAATTCTTGTGTTCCACGCCGAAGGCGGTGACCAGATGGCTGAAATCAGCCGACGCAATGGCCGCCTCGTTCACGTTCGGAGAATGGAATTCGGCGTCCAGATCCGTCAGAAAATTCGTGCGAGCTTGGCCAAACGCGGCAAGAAAATTGCGCGTCATCATATTGGTCAACTCGGGTAAACTTCGGAAAACGGCCGGATATTGCGTGGCCCGCGCTGACTGGAGCGCAGCTGTCGCGGCAGGATCCACCACGTCCAGCGCGACGGGCGTAATGAGGTCGGCATCGGCCACGTCTCCGGCTCGCCAAGCGGGGAAATCCATGGCCTGAGTCGGCCGGCACAGCCAGCCAAGAACACAGCAGCAAAGACAGAGACAGGACAGAGTCTTCATGCCAGATGGATCATGGGGATGCAGGTCGGGACAACTCGCGGTGCTGTTCAGTTCACCAGCAGTTCCAATTCGCGCAGGCCCTGGTCAGTCAATTGCCACCGTCCGCTGCGCTGCGTCACCAATTTGCGGCACGGATGCGCCCGTTCTTCCGCTTCGTTCACGGACAACAATTGAAATCTCGCCGCGCCCTTGAACTCCGAAGCCGCGCGCGGCAGCAAGGCGAAGGCGACGCCGTTATAATTCAAGGCCACCTCGTACCCGGCAATGCCCTCCTGGTTGGCGCGCGGATTGGGCAGCACCAGCGGCGCGTAACGTTTCAAATATGGAAAGGCGGTGGCCCGCACCAGCACGCGGCACAGCTCGGTCTGGCTGCGCACGAAACCGACGAGGCTGAACTTTGGGTCGCGCTCGCCCAGCAATATTTCGCGGGGATCGAGGCCGTTCAGGTTTTGCCCGTTCCAAATGCCATGGTCGTTGCGTTCGCCAGGGAAATACTTGTGAAACCAGCCCGCGAAATTCTCGTTCACAAACACGTTCAGTTCAAAATGGCAGTGTGCGCGGTCCTGGCTGATGCGCTCGCCGGTGTTGGAGGTGCGGCCCATGATGGCGATGAGGTCGCCGGGCTTGACTGATTTGCCTGCGGCAATGCCGGGCTGGATGGCACTCAAATGCGCGTACAGCGAATAAATCTCCAACCCTTCGACGAGATGGCGGATGACAATGTATTTGCCATAGTTCGAAAGGGCTGGCTTGGTGCTGACATAGACGACCGTGCCCTCGGCGGTGGCCATGACCGGGTCGGTTGGTTCACCGTGCCGATCAGTGTGCTGGTGCAATATGTCCAATCCTTCGTGCATCTGCCAGCCGCCGCTGCGCACGCAACCGAAGCTGCCGCTGGTCCAGGGCTTGTCGGGCGCGGTGGGAGCGAAGAATTTGAGTTCCTGACCGGGCTCATAAAGCGCATGATTCGCGGTGGGAAACTGGAACGGAGATTGGGCGGAGGCCGCGACGGCGGCCAGTGCCGCGGTGGCGAGCAATGCAAACAGGCGAGTCATGATTTCGGTTTCGGGACGGCGTTCGCTTTGGCGGCTTCGGACAACCCTTTGACCCACGCTTCCATTTCCGCGCGGGAGGCGTCGGGAGTGAAGGCCAGCACGCCGCCGGCCATGCGGCGGACAATGAGCGGCGCAGCCAGCCAGCGTCCATCTGCTGGCTGGTCACCCCACTGACCGAAGATGGCCAGGTGTTTTCCAGGATTGATGGCGGAATACTGTTCCAGCCGCCAGCCGGCAATGTCTTCAAATCTCACTTCCACCGCAAAACCGCCCGGCGCCTCAAGCAGGCGGGCGCCCACCACGTCGGCCTCGGTCAAAATCACGTCGGTGGAAATATTCAGCGCCACCGGTTGTGATCGTAGCACGGAAATGGTCTGGGTGGTGCCAGCGAGGCTGTTTTCGCTCTCGACGTGTACCCGCAAAATCCCGATCAGCTTCTTTTTATGATGAAACATCGAGCCGGAATGCGGAGCCGCGCAGCCCGAGACGAGCAAACAAAGCGCGACTGGCAAGAAATAAAGATTGAATCGCGGCCGGCAAAAATTCATAGTGCGCAACACGAAATCGCAAACAGCGAAGAAAGTAAAGACAGTTATGGGAAAACAATACAACAAAGCAGAACACAAACAGCGCCGCAAGGCCTACATCAAACGCAAAAAGGCGGCCGTCAAGGCCAAAAAAGCCCCAGCCAAGGCGTAGTGCCGACAGCCAACACAAGGCCGTCCTTTCGGACGGCCTTTTTTGCGTCCGCCGGCTTCCGGCCTGCCTCGTTGGGATTCAGCCACCGTTGGAGCGCCAGCCTCCGACCCGGCTCGATGTCCCAAGAATTACCCCAAGCCGTGCTGGAGGTCGGCGCTCCGCAGCGGCGTTAACCCGCGCCCAGCAGCCGGGTGCAGCGCTGCGCTTGCGGTTTTTTCGCGCCATGGTATGCTGTCAACCATGACAGGACAACAGGTTGACGCAAACATACATGACCAAATCTCGGCCCTCGGCCAGCGGATTCTGGGCGGCGGGCAAATCAGCCGCGACGAGGCGCTCTGGCTCATCCGGATCGAGTCGTCCGCGGACATTCTGGATTTATTGTCGTGGGCCAATCGCATCCGCGAAAAATTCAAGGGCAATAGAATTCATCTCTGCTCGATTGTCAACGCCAAGGCCGGCGCGTGCTCCGAAAACTGCAGTTTTTGCGCGCAATCGTCCTTTCACCAGACCGACTCGCCGCGATACGGTTTTGTGGACCCCGAGCCCGTCGCGGAGGCGGCCGAAGAAGCGAAGAAGAACGCGGTCACCGCGGTGGGCCTGGTGGCGGCGTGGAAAGGCTTGAACGAGGGGCCGATGCTCGACGAAGTTTGCGCGCGCGTGCGCGAAATGAAAGCCGCCGGCAACACGCGCCCCGACGTTTCACTGGGCATTATCAAGCACCAGCGCGTGGCCGACCGCCTGAAGGAGGCCGGGGTGGAATGCTACGGCCACAATTTGGAAAGTTCGCGCCGCTTTTTCCCGCAGACCTGCACCACGCACACCTACGATGACCGGCTGGCAACCATCGGCCATCTGAAAAAGGCCGGTCTCAAGATTTGTTCCGGCGGCATCATCGGCATGGGCGAGACGCGCGAAGACCGGTGCGACCTGGCGTTCGAGTTGAAGGCCATCGGCGCCAACGTGGTGCCGATCAACATCCTCAATCCGATTCCGGGCACGCCCTTTGCAAGCAACCCTCCCCTGCCCGTCCTGGAGATTTTGAAAACCATCGCGTGCTTCCGGTTCATTCTGCCTCGCCAGGAAATCATGATCGCCGGCGGCCGCACCGTGAACCTGCGCGACGCGCAAAGCATGATCTTCATGGCTGGCGCCAGCGCGTTGATGGTGGGAAACTATCTCACCACGCTCAATCAGCCCGTGGAAAAGGATTTGCAGATGCTGAAGGACCTCGGGCTGGATCCCCGCTGGGACAGCCACGGTTTCAGCGATCAGGAAGCCAGCGGATGCGGGAAAGAAAACTGAGAGCGGTTCAGAGGCTGATTACGCGCGTGATCAAGCCGTTGGCGAGGTAGAGAGTGATGCCGCCGTTGGAAACATCTCCTCGGTCAGCAGTCCGCCCGGGGCGGCGCCATTCACGGTATAAACACCGGCGCCGGGATAAACGGAACTGATGGACTGGCTGCTGGGAATGCCGCTGATGCCGTGCGGATGTATCTGCAATATTTGCGATTGCGGTGAGATGCACCCATCAGGCTGCCTGGACTCAAATCCGTCATTATAGGTCACCGACCCGGGTCCGCCGCAAAGCCAGGCACAGGCGCTCCAATACAAGTAATATTTATAATACTTCTGGTCCTAAACGGCTCTGGAGGCACCGTAGTCCAGACACTGCGCGAACTTGAAGTTCTCATCCGCTGCATGGTTGTCCAACCTGGTCGCACGATTCCCCCACAGCGTTCGCATCAGGCGTGCCTTTGCCGTGCCTTTGCCGTTGACAGGCGCTGCTTTCACCGTTAATACGCTCACAGCTTGCTGGGTAGAAAATTTATGAAACAATTCATCCCTTGCGCACAAGAGTATTTGCGGCTGATTTTGTTGCTATCGGCTTTGAGTGGTGGCTCGCCGCTCGCCGCCGAGATCCCGCGCGCGGAACATCCGCGCCCGGATGCTTTCCGCGAAAACTGGGCCACGCTGAATGGCGAATGGCAGTTCGAAATTGACGACCAGAACGACGGCGAGGGGCGCGGTCTCGTTTCGGGCAAGGATCTCGCGTCCAAAATCACCGTGCCATTTTGCCCGGAGAGCAAACTTTCGGGCATCAGCCATTATGGGATCATGAAGCACGTCTGGTATCGCCGCAGATTTGAGCTTCCTGCGGCGATGCGCGGGCAGCGCGTGTTGCTGCACTTCGGCGCAGTGGATTATCAAGCGTGGGTGTGGATCAACGGCCAGCGCGCCGGCACACATATCGGCGGGGACACGGCCTTTGCCTTGGACATCACCAAATTAGTGCGCGACCGCGGCAACGAACTGGTGGTTCAGATCCTTCATGATGTCGCCAGCGGTAATCAGCCCACGGGCAAGCAAACCCACACCGTCAGCGAAGGCTGCGTCTATACCCGCACCACCGGCATCTGGCAATCGGTCTGGCTGGAAGCGGTGGGCTCAACGTTCGTCGAAAACTTTTCGGTGGTGCCGGACCCCGACCGTTCGCGCGTGCTGATTGATGCCGCGGTGAATGGCGACGAACCAGGTTTGACGCTCACCGCCTCCGCATTTGCCGATGGCCGGAAGGTCGGCGAGGATTCCTGTCCCGCATCCTGGCACGCCAATCATCTGGTGGTGCCACTGGCGAAGAAGAAACTGTGGGGGCCCGGTTCGCCGTTTCTCTACGACCTGAAATTCACGCTCACGCGCCAAGGCCGGAAAGTGGATGAAGTGGCGGGCTATTTTGGTCTGCGCAAGGTGTCCATTGATGGCCGCGCCATATTGCTCAACGGCCAGCGTGTGTTTCAGCGGCTCATCCTGGACCAGGGATTTTTCCCCGACGGCGTCTGGACCGCGTCTAGCGACGGTGAATTGAAGGCGGATATTGAGCGTTCCCTGGCGGCGGGTTTCAACGGTGCGCGTATGCATCAGAAGGTTTTTGAGCCGCGCTATCTATATTGGGCCGACAAACTCGGCTATCTGCTCTGGGGCGAATTCCCAAACTGGGGCTTCAATTACCATCCGGAGAATTACGCCAATTACATCAACGAATGGACCGAAGTCTTGCAACGCGACCGCAATCATCCCGCGATCATCGGCTGGTGTCCCTTCAATGAATCCCCGGGCGAGGCGGGTGAGTTGCAACAGCTCATCTGGCGGCAGACCAAGGCGATTGATCCGACCCGTCCGCTATTAGAGTCCAGCGGTTGGACGCACACCCTTCCCCAGCCCGAAGTGCTGGATGACCATGATTACAACCAGGCGCCAGCGGCTTTCAAGCGGCGCTGGGACGGTTTATTCACCGGCGGGGGAACCTCAAGCGCACCGGTCCCTGACGTGCCGTTCATGGTCAGTGAATTCGGCGGCACAGCCTGGGGTGACCGGCAGACCGGCTGGGGCTACGGCACAGGCCCAAAAGGCCTCGAAGAGTTCTATTCCCGTTACGCGCGCTTGAAGACGGCCAGGAGTTCATCCACGCCAGGCGCAAAAGGCCTCGAAGAGTTCTATTCCCGTTACGCGGGATTGGTGGACGCGCTGCTCGATAATCCAAATATGTTCGGCTTTTGCTACACGCAGCTCACCGACGTCGAGCAGGAGCACAACGGCCTGTATTATTACGATCGCCGCCCCAAGTTTGATCTGAAACGGCTGCACGAGATCACCGCGCGCGCGGCGGCGTATGAGCAGACCGGGCCGACGGCGGGCAAAGCGGGCGCGTCCTCCGCACATTGAATTTTGAATGAACCGGAGCGCCGGCCTATGGTACGGCTCGATGGCGCGTATTTTGAGATGAGCCGGGTCGGAGACCGGCGCTCCCATCGCGTGGTTCATGAGCGGTGAGCAGGTTCCAAATGGAACACGGAACGTTTCATGAGCCTCGTAGCGGCCGGCTCGTGGAGGCTCATTTTGGAACGGAAAAGTCAGAACCTTGCGCGTGTCGGCTGCTACGGTTCAGGGATTCAACGCCCCACGGTGAAATGGCGGGATACCGATTACCACCTGAAACGAAAAAACCAAGGCGGGGAAATTCCCCGCCCTGGTTCTGAATTCTATGCTTGGCCTGAAATCAAGCCAGGACTTTGCGCTTGAGCAGCGCCAACCCGGAAAGAGCCGCACCAAGGAGCAGAGCTGTCGCTCCACCGTCCGGAACCGAACTAAGGCTGACGTCGGTGCTGGTGGAGGTCGCTCCGGAGGAACTAATCTGAATAATCTCGATCAGGGTGCTGGGCGCGCCCGACGGCAAAATACCATTCGCACTGGCGTTCGCGTTCGGCGGCATGGAGCCAGACAGCGTGGTGATCAAGGAACCGTTCGCGACGGTGGTGGTCGGCTGAGAATTGGAGGTGTCATCGTATGTGAGGAAAGAATAGCTTTCCGACGCGCCGCTCACAACGTGGCCGGTGATGGTTGCAACAACACCACCTAACGCGTCGCTAAAGCCGGTGTCAGCGAAAGCAATCCACAATGAACCGCCCGCCGTGCTCGATGCGTTCAGGTCAATATCCATGACCGGCTGAGTCGCGCTGCCGTTGGCCGGCTTGGTGATGCCAGAGGTAATGTAGGTGCTCCACACCCCGATCCCACCACTAAATGACACCGCGCCGGTCGCACTGCTGGCGACCGCCGTGTAGCTCCCCGCTAAACCGGTGGTGCTGACGTAGAGGGTGGGAATGGCGTTGGCGATACCAGCGATTCCGAGCATCGCTGTGCCAGCCATGAGAGTTTTAATCATTTTCTTCATATTGTTGTTTTGTTTGTCGTTTGGTTTATTTGGTTATATTGCGCTTCAACTTCAAACTAGAAAGCAATCTAAATGCCAAACGATTTTAGGCGGGGCTGTTTAAGTTGTAACTTGCTTATTATAAGCATATTACGTGTTTAATTGAGCCTATTCAAAACTCATGCGTTGAACCTCAAAGTGTAAGCCATTCCGACAATACAACAAACCGTGAGCGGCACCAACGCCAATAACTAGTGGAGGGAGATTCATTTCGCCGGTTCCATGCCGGGCAGATAAACGGTGAAACTGGAGCCTTCACCCAATTGCGTGTGGACATGCAGCGCGCCGTTGCCTTCCTTGACCAGTCGCTGAACGATGTTGAGTCCCAAGCCGGTGCCTTGGCGCGGGCCTTTGGTGGTGAAATAAGGCTGGAAGATTTTCGGCAGCACTTCCGAAGAGATTCCCGGACCGTGGTCGGCCACCGAGAATTTCACCAGCGGCGCGGAGTTGTGCAAGCCCTCCAAATTCAGGATGCGGTCGTTGGGACCGTCCTTGAACGCCGTCAAGTCCAACGGAGCATGCAAAATCTCCGCGCGGACAGTGACTCGGTGCGGTTGCGGCTGGCACTGAAACGCATTGACCGTCAGATTCAGCAAAATCTGGATGACATCCGTGCCGTTGATCTTGACGCAGATATCGGTCTCCGGCGGGGTGGCCTGGTAATCGTTTTCCTGGACAGCCGGGTGCACGCGCACCAATTGCTCCAAGTCGTTCATCAACTGGCACACGCCGGCGGACTGGGAATCATCCACCTGGTGACGGAGGAAACCGAGATAGCGCCGTGAAATCTCAATGCAATTGGTGATCTGCCGCTCAATAATGGCCAGGCGCTCGCGTATGAATTCCAGATCCTCCACTTCCAGGCGCGAAACACGGTTCAATTTCTTGTTCAGCAACTGGATAAAGCCGGACACCACGGTTAAGGGGCCGTTGATGTCGTGGATGATGCTGGCGTAAATGTCGCCGCGCGTCCGCGCAATCTGTTCCTCCACCTTCTGGTTCTGCAATTCGCCCAGCAGTTCGTGAACTTTCTCGGCACTGCTGTGGATTTGGCCCTCGAGCATCCGGCGCTGCATGGCCCCGGTCACCGCGTTCCGGATGGTGGCCAGATCGAAGGGCTTATTGATGTAATCCGCCGCCCGAAGGCGGAGTGCCTGCCGGATGGTGTCGGTGGTCTCAAACGCCGTAATCATGACCGCCTCAATGTCCGGTTGCACGAACCGCAGCCGCTCCAGCACTTCGATGCCAGACATGCCAGCCATGCGGATGTCGAGAATAGCCACGTCAATCGGGCGTTTTTGGGCCAGCTCAATCGCCGTAGGGCCGTCCTCCGCCATCAGCAAATCATAGTTGTCCTTGAAAATCACGCGCAACGACAAACGCGGCCCTTCCTCATCATCCACAATCAAGAGAGTTCCCCGTCGTTTTGGGGCGCCGGTGCTGGTGACAGCGATGCCCCTAGTGCCCATGATACCAGGGGTGCCGGTGATGCCTGTGAGTGTCATCAATTCGGTCAGGGCGGTTTGGGCTTGGGCCAAGTTACTGTCTGTTGCGGACATAACCAAACCACAATAATGCAAATGCCGCCAAGCACAAGCCTAATCTACACTTTGCAGCAGCCCCGGCTAGCGCCTCTTCGGGCGCAGAATGAGCGCCTTTTTCTCGGTGCCGTCCACTTCCACGCTGTGCGTTTCCACATCCGGATCATCGCGCAGCGCGTGATGCACGACCCGACGATCATAGGAACCCATGGGCTCCAGTTCCACGGCATCGCCCCAGCGGCGGACTTTTTCGGCGGCTTCCCTGGCCTTCTTGATTAGCGCCTCGCGGGCTTGCGCGCGATAGCCGCCCACGTCCAGCATGACCTTGGGGCAGCGCTGATCCTGCTGGAACAGAATGCGGTTCACCAGATATTGCAAGTCGGCGAGCGTTTGACCCTGGCGGCCAATCAGCCGTCCGGACTCGTCGGTTTTCACTTCCAGCGTCAGATCGCCGTCCAATGAGTGTTCTTCCACCGTGGCGGCGAAACCCAGGGTGCCGAGGATTTTTTCGAGGATTTCTTTCGGTTGAGCGGGCATAAGGCTATTTTTTCGATTTTGAGGCGGGCGTCAATACCGGATTTACCTTCGGCCCGGCTGGGGCGGCTGGGGCGGCGGGGTCTTTCAAGTTCTTGGTCAGTTTGGTTTGGAGCACGCTCAAGCTGGTGCTGATGGTCATATACAGCGCCAGCCCGCCGGAATATTTGTAAAGGAACACCAGGAACATCAGCGGCATGTAACGCATCAACTTTTGCTGCGACGCGTCCATGCCCGGCGAAGGCGGGGTCAAGTGCGACTGCCACAGCATCGCGCCGCCCATCAGGAGCGGCAGCAGGTTGAAGGGAAAGTTAAGGCCCGGAATCATGAACAGGGTGTCAGGTTTCGACAAATCGGTGACCCACAGGAAATGCGCGCCGCGCAGTTCGATGGCGCTGCGGATCATGGTGAAAAAACCCATGAACACCGGCATCTGCAGCAGCATCGGCCAGCAGCCGCTCATGGGATTGACCCCGTGTTTTTTCCAAAGCTCCATTTGCTTCTGCGTATATTTTTGCTGATCGTCCTTGTATTTTTCCTTGAGCGCATCCATCTCCGGCTTGAGCGCCTGCATGCGTTTCATGGAGCGCGTGCTCGCCGCCATCAGCGGCCAGAAAATCCCGCGCAATAGGATTGTGATCAGCACGATCGTCCAGCCATAACCCAACTTCGTCAGGTCATGCAGGGCATTCATGCCCGAGAGCAGGAATTTTGCGAAAAAAGTCCCAATGCCCCAAAAGCTGGCGAACCCGGTGCCGAAATTCATGACCAAATCCGCGTGGTTTTGCAGTTCCGCGCCGACGCGCGCCAGGGTGCGGTATTCCTTAGGACCGGCAAACAACACGAACTGGCGCTCAACGGAGGAATTCGCCGTCAGTGTTTGCGCCGGATAGACCAGGGCCGCTTGCACGCCGAGCGGCAGCGGAGCGCCCGTCGCCTGCTCGATGTTCGCGAACGGCGGCAGCGTGACCGGCAGCGCGAAGACGTGCTCCGCCGGTTGTTTGGGCATGACCGCCAGCGCGAAGAATTGATTATAGACGGCGGCCCAAGCCACGTTTCCGGCGCCCGCCTGATAGTCGCTGTGCGGCGTGTGGGGAATGAAACCCAGGATGGAGGTGTTGGTGTTGAAATATCCGGGGTTGCACACCTGCGGGCTGGTTCCATCGAACCACATCGCTCCACCATAGCTCAAGAAATTATTGTCGTCCGCATCCATTGGCGTGGCCGTGCCCACCACCACTTGCTGCGCGGGCAACGCCAGCGGCTTGCCTGAAATGTTCTCCAACCGCACGCTCGCCTGGACCAGATAATTCGACGAGGGCAGAAATTCCTTCACCAGTCGCAGGCCGTTGGTGAACGTTTTTTCCGCGCGCACGCCGTCGCCGACCCGGGACAACGTAAAATTCCCGTCGCCAACCAGGCTGTCATCGCCCAACACCGCCAGCGAGGGCACCAGCGCGAGGGTGTTCAGCGAAGCCACACCGTTGGTTTGCGAACCGTTCTTGGTCTTCCATTGGGCCGAGATGGTTTGCGGATAGTCCAGAAGTTCGACGAGTTTCAGGCCGCCGCCGCGCGAGGTAAAGGTGTAACGCGCGCGGGCATTCGTCAGCACCAGGGTCTGCTCCGGCAGTTCAGGGTTGAAAGCCGCTGGCGTGGTGACTGTGGCCTGCGTGGCGGCTGGGGCCGCCTCCGCCCTTCCCGAATTGGTGGCGGTGAGACGGTTTTGCGCCTGGGCCAATTGGTTGGTCTGCTGATACCATGCCTGCTGCCGGGCGAATTTGTTTTGCTCCACAAACCACCAGCCTAGCAGCAGCACGCAAATCGAGATGACGATGATTCCGGTTTTGTCCATGAAAATTAATTCCTCGCTTCCAAAATCCGAGGCTTGATCCCTATCGGAAGGTCTCCGACCTCCGACCTCATCCTCGGAGCGCGGATTGTCCCCATCCGCAACGCGCCGGATTTGGATCCAGGCTGCGAGTCGAGAGAACTTGCGCTCCAATCCGTCCGACCTCCGGTCTCCGGCCTCGGTCGTTCCGGCACTGGATCATGGCCGCAGCCCCCCCACGGATGACAGCGGCAAATTCGTCTCGTAGCCAGCATCGTGCCGGCCGCCAAGCCATGTCCGCGCAAAGCTTCCACAGCATAGACCGAGCAAGTGGGCGTATAGCGGCAGCCGCCGGCGGAACCAAACAAAAAGGCCTGCGCCGGGGAAAACGTGAGCTGGTACACCCGGATGGCCAGCGTCAGCAGACGAATGACGAATGACGAAATCCCAATGCCTAAAGAATATCGAAGCCCGAACGACGAATGCCAAGAGGAGTGTCGAAAGCTCATTCGGCATTCGGCATTCGGCATTGGCAATTCTTTAGTCATTAAGATTTAGGAATTAGTCACATCCCCGGTCATTTTCCACAAACCTGCCCGCTTCAGCGCGGTCAAATAGTCTTTTTCCACCTCCGCATACTTTTTCCCCGCAATGGAATTGCGCGCCACCAGCACCAAGTCCACCGGTTGAGCCAGCTCATGCTGGTGCCGCCGGAAACTTTCGCGGAGAAGCCGCCGGGCGCGAGCTCGGACCACGGCGCCCCCGATTCTCCTGCCCGTGACCACCCCGAGCCGGGGCGGCGCCCCGACCGGCAGCCTTTGCCAGTTGGCAATGAGGCAGCCCTGCGCCAGGCGTTCGCCGCCCTGCCGCACGCGCGCGAAATCACGGGGGTGCGCCAAGCGCAGCCCGCGGCCTAAGCGAAGACGTCTGGCGTCTGGCGGACGGGTACTGTCCTCAGGGACGGGCGCGGGCATGACGCGCGGCGGCTCAAACCGGTGTAAGTCGTTTACGGCCAGCGCGGCGGCGGCGGGCGAGCGTGGCGCGACCACGCCCGGTGGCCTTGCGGGCGAGAAACCCGTGCTGGCGTTTACGGCGGACTTTTGACGGTTGATACTGGCGTTTCATAAATTCTAAAAATTTGGGACCGGCGCAAAAACCGGAGCGTGGTAGAATAGCAATAAAACCGTGGCAGTCAAGACACGTAAAATCTTGCGAAAATCAGCATTGCCGCCGGGACTGGGATGTGAAATGTTCTCCGCCTGTCATGAGCGAGTTTAAATACGCCTGTCCAGTGTGCGGCCAGCACATCAGATGCGACTCGTCGCAGGCGGGCACGGTCATGGACTGTCCGACGTGCTTCCAAAAAATCACGGTGCCGCAGGCGCCGACCAGCGCCGACCAGAAATTCATTCTGACCGGCTCGAAGGTGGAGGAAAAAAGACCTTCCACGTTGCTCGAAACCGCCAGCTTCAAAGTCCCCCGCCCCACCAAGGAGTTCCCGGCAGCGGCGGCATTGGTTTTGTTTCTGGTTATTCTGGCGGCGGTGGCCGGAGTGTATTTTTTCACCCGTACGCACTCCCGCTGGAAGACAACTGACATTGGCACGGTCGGCGTTGCCGGAAAGTTCAGCCAACAGGAGGAAACCTTCAACTTGGCTGGCGCCGGCGCCGATATTTGGAATCAAACCGACGCGTTTCACTTTGTCTCCCGGTCCGTCAACGGCGATTTCAGCCTGACGGCCCACGTGGTGGGGCTCCAGGAGACGGATCCCTGGGCCAAGGCAGGTTTGATGGTGCGAGAGACATTCGAGCCCGATTCGGCCAATGCCTTGATTTGCGTTACGGCGAGCAACGGGGCGGCGTTTCAGGCGCGAACGAACTCCGGCGCCCAGACGGAGTCCATTCGGAACAGCCCCCGCCTCCGAGCATCTTGCTGGTTGCGGCTGACGCGCCAAGGCAACAAGTTGACCGCCGAGACGTCGGCGAACGGGAAGTCATGGAAGCCAGCGGGCTCCACGACCATGGCCATGAAGAAAAGCGCGCTAGCCGGACTGGCAGTGTGCTCTCACAATTCCACAACCGTGAGCAAGGCAACGTTTGATCACGTGGCATTAAACCCCGCCAGCGTGCCAGTGGCCCAGGCGCCGGCCGCCACCAACCCGGTCCCAGGGCCGGAGCCACCCAAACCTCCCGCCCAACCAACCGCGCCGCCAGCCAACGACACCAACTGGAAGCTCATGCTGGATTCGAATACCATCCCCGATGGGCCGGTGTTTGGGCTCATTCACGGGCAGGATTTTATCATGGATCGCGCTTCGTTCCAGAATGGCTCGTTGACGCTGCGGGCCGGGACGCGCGGGCCCGTGGAACTGGGGGTGTCCATCAATCTCAGTGGCGCGCTGGCGGAAGAACTGTCCGGCAAAACTCTCAATGTGACCACCAACGCGGAGAAGGCCGCGAAGGTGACGTTGCGCTGGAAAGACGAAACCGGCACGGTACAGAAGCCGGGCTTCGATGGCGGGTACGCTCTGCGGTTGCAGTTTGGCACGCTGGCCAACAACCGGTTGCCGGGGAAAATCCAACTCTGCCTGCCGGACCCCGAGAAGAGCTATCTGCTCGGCTCTTTTAATGCCAATGCCAGCAAACCCAAGCCGAAACCGGAGCAAAAGGCGCCGCCGAAACAATAGGAACTCCGAAATCCGAATTCCATATCGGGTTTAAATCAACGGCCCGCCCAAGTACTCTTAATATTGAGCGCCTGCTCGAGGTTGGTCCGGGCCTCCGTTAAATCCGGTTGCAGCCGGAGGGCTTCCTGATAATGGCGAATCGCCTCGTCGGTTTGGCCTTTTTTGTCGAAAACCTCGCCAAGTTCGCAGTGGGCAAAGGAGGCCCGATCCGGTTCCAGGCGAATGGCCTCCTCTAGTTGGAGAATCGCTCCATCCACGTTGCCGATGACGCCATAGACATTGCCAAGGTTATAATGGGCCAGGGCAAAGTCGGGCTTCAAGCGAATGGCCTCCTGAAATTCATGCACCGCCTCGGCCGGCCGGCCTTTATCGTTCAGGGCGCTCCCGAGATTGTTGTGCGCGACATAATTGTCCTCGGTAACCTCGACCGCATGCCGGAACAGGCTTTCGGTGTCCTGCCAATAGCTGAGTTGTTGCCGTGTCAAGAAGAGGCAGCCAACGATCGCCGCCACGCCGCACGCGGACATCGAAGTCAGCAGCCAGGCCTTGCGCCAGGCCAGTTCATAGGCCCCCCAGATGGCGAGGATGTGTATTCCCAGCGATGGCAAGTACGTGTACCGGTCCGCCATGGACTGTTCACCCACCTGCACCAGCCCAATCGCCGGCACCAACGTGCCGCAAAACCAAAGCCACCCCGTCAGCAAAAAGGGATAACTCCGCCGCCACACCCAAACCAAGATCGAAATACCCGCCAGCAGCACACCCGCCAGCAGCACTTTGTCCAGCGGCCAGAATCCAAGATACGGATAGAGCACGGCAAGATCCGTTGGCCAGAACAGTTTCCCCAGATAGCGGCAATAGGAAATCACGGCGTTTTCGCCGCAAGCGCCAAACGGAGTCTGTTCCCATCGGGACATGGCACCAGCCTCCTGTTGCACGTTGAAGGTCACGACGCTGGCGGCGGCGGCGAGTGCGAAGAAGGGAATTTTTTCAATGACCAGCCGCCGGAAAACCGCAAATCGCAACTTGCCTGTCCCGCCATAGCCAGATGAAGCAGGATAAATCGCAAATCGTTTCAATGGCCAATAATCCAGCAGCAACATGAGGAATGGCCACGTCACCAGCATCGCCTTGCTCATCAGGCCGAGCGCGAAGCAGCCGAGCACCAGCCAGTAATTAACCATGGCCGACCCAGGATGCGCCGGGAGCTGTGCCGAGGCAGCTTGATGCTCACCGCTTTTGCATTGCGCGAAACGGGCGTAAAAAATCAGGGCCAACAGGCCAAAGCAGCCGCTCAGCACGTCCTTGCGTTCCGCGATCCAAACCACCGATTCGACCCGCAGCGGGTGAACCGCGAACAATGTCGCCGCCAAAAGACTCCGCCAGAGAGCGCCCGTCAACTGCCGCAACAGCACAAAAACCAGCACCCCATTGAGCGCGTGCAGCAGCACGCTGGTCAAATGATGCCCCGCCGAGTTCAAACCAAACAGTTGGCAGTCAAGCTGGTGCGACAACACGGTCAGCGGGTTCCAGTTCGAGGCCACCGTATTCGCCCAAGCCCATTTTATGTTTTCCCAGGTCAGCCCTTTTTGGACCTGAACATTTGCGGTGACATAGTCCGGATCATCATAATTGACGAACGCACACCGCGCGGCCGGCCAATAAAGTGCGAGTATCAGCAGCGCCAGCCCCGCAGCCGCAAGCCACGCTGGAAAACGCAGCCTCCCCGCGACCGGAGCGGATGTTCTCCGCCACGCGGGTTTGAAATTTGCAACCGCCCTCCTCACGCCTGCCAATTAACCTGAAGGCTGGTTTCTTGACAAGGAGGAAGAATTGTTCGTGCGTTTTGTAAATTTCATGGTTTCTTGTCTCGCGTAACAACCATGAATGTAGAAATCATCAATACCGGCAGCGAGCTCATGCTGGGCCGCGTCCTGAACACGCACCAACAGTGGCTTTGCCGCCAGTTGGCCGACCTCGGCTACGTGGTTGCGCGACAGGTTGCTGTGGGGGACCATGGCGGCGATATTCAGACGGCCGTCCGGGAAGCGTTGGGCCGCGCGCACCTGGTGATCACTACCGGCGGCCTGGGCCCCACCTCCGACGATATTACCCGCGAACTCATCGCCCAAATGTTGGACCGGAAATTGGTGCAGGACCAGGAGGTGCTGGCGCATATTGAAGCCTTTTTTGCCGCGCGCGGCCGACCGCGCCCGCAAAAAACGGAAGTGGAAACATTCGTGCCGGAGGGGGCCCTGGTTTTTCTGAACCCGACTGGCACGGCCCCGGGCTTGGCGTTGCGCCTGGACTCGGAAATGGAAACGAAAGAGGATGCAAGAGGGAAGAGGGAAGAGGGAAAAGCAGCGCACCTTCCATCCTCCATCCTCGGTCCTCCATCCTCGGTCTCAAAAAAGTGGCTGGTGATGCTCCCTGGGCCGCCGCGCGAGCTGCGGCCGATGTTTGAGCAGGCGGTGGTGCCACTGCTGGCGCGCGAGTTTACCCCGGAGGTTTTTGTGTGCCGCACTCTGCGTTCTACCGGCATCGGTGAATCACGCGTGCAGGAAATGATCGAAACCAGCCTGGAGCCATTCCTAAAACCAGGCTTGAAAGTCGGCTATTGCGCGCGGCCCGGCGCAGTGGACGTAAGGCTCACCGCCACCGGCGGACGGGCGGCGCAACTGGTCCGGGACGCCGAGGCGGTGGTGCGCCGGATTCTGGGGGCGCATATTTTTGGTTTGGACGACGAAGAGATGGAAAACGTGGTGGTGCGGTTGTTGACGGAACGGAAGCAATCCCTGGCGCTGGCCGAATCCTGCACGGGTGGCCATCTGGCGCATCGCGTCACGAACGTGCCGGGCGCGTCGGTCATTTTCTCCGGTGGCGTCGTGAGTTATGCCAATGAAGCGAAGGAAAAACTGCTCGGCGTCCGCGCGGAAACCTTGCGGCTGCACGGCGCGGTAAGCGAGGCGGTGGCGCGGGAAATGGCCTTGGGCGTCCGCGAAAAACTCGGCTCCGATTTTGCGCTGGCCGTCACGGGCATTGCCGGGCCGGGCGGCGGCACTCCCGAAAAACCGGTGGGCACGGTGTTCATCGCGCTGGCCGCCGCGGACGGTGTGGAAGTGGAACGTCGGCTAAATCCTTGGGACCGGCTGACTTTCAAGGAAGTGACGGCGACCCAGGCTCTGGAGCAGTTGCGCCGGCGGCTGGTAGCGTCAGGCCTCCCTGCCTGACGTGGAGCCAGGCTTCCCAGCCCGGCGGAAAAAACCTCACCCATACCGAAGCGCGTTCAAATCTCTGTGAATCCACCGGCAACTCACGCCTTCTTCCGGGCGGCGGGGATGCCGGCCTCTACGGCAGGCAAGAATGCCTGACGCCACGGCCAAGCGCGCCTACTGCTCCACCACTTTCAGCGTATAGATCCTGGACATGACGCTGTTGGGCTTGGGGGCGGAACCGAAGCGGTTGTAGAGATAATCAAACTTGAAACGGTAGTTGGCTGTGCTCGCCCCGGCGGGCACCGGCACCAAGCCTTCCCAGCGGTTTTTCACCAACGGCACCTGCCGCATCGGCAGCGCCCGGCCATTGACCACGACGTAAGCTTGAACGCTGTCCCAGCGGAGCGACTGCTGCTGGGAATCAAAGGCGGTTTCGACAGGATATTGGTTGTCCGCGTTGCGCGGCTGCTGGTTCGGGGTCAACCGCGTGATTGTAGCAGGGGTTGAGCAGCCTGCGAGCAGTAGCACAGGCAAAAGGGGCAGCAATTTCTTGAACATAAGCACCCCATCATTGCAAAAAGTATGACCGCTTGTAAAGATGGATTTCCACGCTTGAATGACGGCCTGCTTTCGGCAATCCTCACGGGCATGAGTTCCCCGAATGAGCCCCGCCCGGCAACCAGCAGCTTTCGCTGGGTGATTTGCGGGCTCCTGTTCTTCTCCACGACTGTCAATTACCTGGATCGTCAGGTCATCAGCTACGTGAAGGATTTCTTCTGCACGCCGGCGGAACTGGGTGGTTTTGGCTGGTCGAACACCGATTTCTCCCATTTAACGGCTTTCTTCACGGGTTTCTATGCCGGCATGACGATGCTAGCCGGCTGGGTCATTGACCGGATTGGCACCAAAATGGGCCTCTCCCTGTCGCTGATAGTATGGTCGGTATTCGGGATGCTCAACGCCTTCGTCGGTCGGTTGGTGAGCATGCACGTGCTGGTGCGCAGCGCCTTTGGCATTGGTGAAGCCGGCAATTTCCCGGCTTCCATCAAGACCGTGGCTGAATGGTTTCCCAAGCGGGAACGCGCTTTGGCCACCGGCATCTTCAACAGCGGCTCCAATTTCGGCGCCATGCTCGCGGCCTTGTTTGTGCCTTGGTGCCTCACTTTTTTTGGCAATGAGCGCGGGTGGAAGCTGGCTTTCATCATCACCGGCGCGGTCGGCTTTATCTGGCTGATATTCTGGTTCTGGCTCTACGATACCCCCAGACAGAGCAAGCGATTATCGCCGGCGGAATACGACTACATCCACAGCGACCGAGACGAAGTCCAGCCGCTGGAACAGGCCGCCAAAAAACCGGCGAACAATTTGTTTGCCTTTGCCGGCAGAGTTCCGCGTTCCGCGTTCTGGGGAATGACGATCATGATCCACATCCTGTGCGTCTTTATTTATTTCATTACCGAAAAAATCGTCGGCCCTAATGTGCTCCAAAATAAACCCTCGCTGGTATTTTTCGCTGCGACTGTGCTCGTGGCCGTAACCGCCAGTCTGGCCTTGCATGTGCGGCGCTGGCACGATCTGAACCAATCCGGCTGGCTGGCCTTGACCTATGTCCTGCCCGTGGTGGCCGCCTTGGTCTCGGTGAGTGTTTTAGGATTTGAAAACAGGATTTATCTTGTCCCCGTGACCCTGGCCGTGCTCGCGATGCTGCTGGCGGGGCTCGGCGCCGGCTCCGCCGGCCCGGGCAAATTTGGAAGCCCCGGCAGTCCCGGTTTGCTAGGCCATCGCCAGACTTGGTCTTTTTTTACCGGCAAACTGATGACGGACGGCATCTGGTGGTTTTACCTGTTTTGGCTGCCCGACTATCTGGTCAAACAATTTCACATGAAAATACATGATACCATGTGGCCTACGTTCATCGTTTACGGCGTCTCCATTGTCGGCAGTGTATATGGCGGCAGCGTTCCCATGACGCTGATGAAGCGCGGCCTGCCGGTGTACCAAGCCCGTATGACCGCCATGTTTCTGATCGCGCTGTGCCCGCTGGTGGTGCTGACCACGCAATATTTTGGCGACGTCAGCCGCTTTGGGGACATGGCCAAAGTATATGCGGTCGCGGTCATTTGTATTGGAGCCGCCGCGCACCAAGCTTGGTCGGCAAATATGTTCACCACCGTCTCCGACATGTTTCCAAAAGCCGCCGTCGGGTCCGTCACCGGCATTGGAGCCATGGCGGGCGGCTTGGGCGGCGTCATTGTGCAGTTGATCGCCGGCACCCTCACCGACAAATACAAGGAAACGCCGCAGACCGCCTACCTGATCATGTTTTTCATCTGTGCCTTGAGCTATTTAATCGCATGGGGCATGATGAAAGTCCTCGTGCCGCGCCACCAACCGATCACGGATCTGTAATCGAGCTTTGAAACCAGAAGCCCGCTGAAGCAAACTTCAACGGGCTTTGATTATTCAAGAGCACGCCGACAGAGGCGGCAGTTCGGCTCACACTCCGCTGAAAGCGGCAAAACCGCCATCAATCGGGATGACCACGCCGGTCACAAAACCGGACGCATCATCGGAAGCCAGCCAAAGCAAAGCCCCAACCAGATCTTCCGGCACCCCGAATTTGCCCATCGGCGTGTGCCCCAAAATGGTGTTGGCGCGCGGTGTAAAGGAACCATCCGGCTTGGTCAGCAGGGAGCGGTTTTGGTCGGTTACGAAGAAACCGGGCGCCAGCGCGTTGACGCGCACGCCGACCTTTGAGAAATGAACCGCCAGCCATTGCGTGAAATTGCTCACGGCCGCCTTGGCGCCGCTGTAAGCGGGGATTTTCGTCAGCGGGCGGAAGGCATTCATGGAGGAAATGTTGATGACGGTGCCCCTGCCCTTGCCCACCATCTCGCGGGTGAACGCCTGCGTGGGCAGCAGCGTGCCCAAAAAATTAAGGTTGAACACAAACTCGATGCCTTTCGGGTCAAGGTCGTAAAAAGTAACGACTTCCTTGGCCGCACCGGTGAGGTCTTCCTTGCGCAGGTATTCCAGGCTGGTCGTGCCCTTGGTATGATTGCCGCCGGCGCCGTTGAGGAGGATGTCCACTGAACCGAGTTCCTGCTTCACCTTTTCGTTGGCTGCCGCGAGACTTTCCTTTTCCAGCACGTTGCAGGCCACGCTGATGGCGACGCCGCCGGCCTTGCGGATCTTCGCCGCCACGATTTCAGCGGCCTCCTGTTTCAAATCCGCCACGGCAATCCTCGCGCCGCACGCCGCCAGCGCCTCCGCCATGGTGCTGCACAAAACACCGCCGCCTCCGGTTACGAGCGCCACCTTGTCTTTCAAATCCACCTTGATGGGAATGTTCATTCTATTTTTTTTGGTTGTTGGTTTTCATTCGAGTCAGTCTTTAAATCGCCCGCGGTATGCCCACAAGCCCAGCGCCGGATTGGAAATGTAAAATATCTTCTCTCCGTCGGCCATGGTGTTCCAGCCGTCCTTCAATTTCGTCGGATCGTAACGCTGCGTCATCGTTTTCAAATCGGCGTATTGGAAATTGACGCTTTCAATTTCCTGTTTCGTCAGATGTCCCGGGCAATAAGTGATGTTGAAACGGCCCTCGGATGAACCGTGAATGAAATGCGCCGCCGCGCTCAGATTGTTTCGCAGCTCGGCATTGTCCTTGACCGCCGCCAGCGTTGCCGGCGTGCCGGGATAACCATATTTGCGGATGAGGCGGTCAATTTCCTTGTCCTCCCCAAACTCCTTCAAGCCCGGCGCCAGCACCACCAGGTCACCGCCATCAGCCATGGCCATGCGGGTGCGGTAAATGCTCTTGTTGCCCAGCCATGTGCTCTTGAACTCGGCAGGATCGAGATAAACGACCACTTTCTTGAGCGGCGCATCGAGCATTTCGAAATTGACCTGGAGCGAGAGCGCCGCGCCCTGGTCGAAGCCGGAAATATCATCGCTAATGAACAGGCCGCGCACGACCAGCTTGCCATCGTCGCCGCGTCCGACCACCGTATGAACATAGACGATGGGCAGGTGCTGGATGAAATGCTCGGAGGCATAATTGAGGATGCGCCGCACCGGCGTGTCCGCCCGCCCCATCATCCGCTCCATGCCATAGGCCGCGCCCACGAAATGGCTCTTGTTGATGCCCTCCTGGCCGCCCGTGCCCACGAAGATGTTCTTGTTGTAATTGGCCATGCCAACGACCTCGTGCGGTACGACCTGGCCGACGGACAGGATCAAATCGTGCTTGCCCGTCCAGATGAGATTTGCCAGTTGCGCCGGCCAGGAAAAATCCACCGCCCCACCCGAGACCTGCTTGACGAATTCACCCGGCACTTCGCCCACGGTGGTCACGCCGGTGCGCCAATTGTGAACGCGGAAGAGGCTTTCTGGCACGCCGGCGAACATTTCGGCGATTTGATGGGAAGTCACGGGGGTATGGGTGCCCAAAGCCGGCAAAACATCCGTCAGATTCTTCCCATAATAATCGTAAATGAGCCGGGTCAAGGTTCCAGCCTGCGAGTGAAATCGGGTGAAATCTGGTGGAATGACCAGCACCCGCTTGCGCGGGCCAAGCCGGTCGAGGGCTTGGGACAAACCTTGCCGCAGGTCGTCCAAAGACAACTTGTCGGTCACGGAACCGCGCCGGTAATACAACATAAATCTTTCCCCAGCCTACACCACTTCAAGCAAGCGTGGCAATGCTTTAGGATGGTTTTGCAGAAATGCACAACTGATTTGCAAATAATTAAAAAAGTTGCGCCTTGCGGCCAACGGCGTTTCTGGAATTCTGTGGGGGAACTTTTTCAACCATAACCGCAACCAAAAAAGAATACCATGAGCAAAGGCTTGAATATTCCCCAAAAGGGAGCGCTGGATTTCCTGTCCCTCGGCGCGCTGGTCCACCGCCTCGACCCGGGCATCATCCCGTTCCGCAAGGCTACCGATTGTCGCATCCACGTCAGCGGCGGCGAGTTCAATTGCGCCGCCAACTTGGCGGACTGTTTCCGCCTGAACACCGGCATTGCTTCGGCGCTGGTGGATTACCCCATCGGCGACCTCATTGCCGAGCGGGTGCGGGCGATGGGCGTAAAGCCGTTTTACAAGAAATTCAGGCATGACGGTGTGCGTGGCCCGAACCACGCCACGGTGTACAGCGACCAGGGACACGGCGTGCGCGCCCCCGTGGTGTTTTACAACCGCAGCAACGAAGCCGGGGCACTGCTCAAACCCGGCGATTTCGACTGGAATGGGATTTTCGGCGCGGGTGTGCGCTGGTTCCACAGCGGGGGCATTTTCGCCGCGCTGTCCGAAACCACCGGCCCGCTGATCATCGAAGCCATGAAAGCCGCCAAAGCCGCGGGCGCCGTCACCTCCTTCGACCTCAATTTCCGCCAGAAACTCTGGGACATCTGGGGCGGCGATAAGAAAGCCTTGGCGGTGATGCAGGGCATTGTCGAGCACGTGGACGTGCTAGTCGGCAATGAGGAGGACCTCCAAAAGGGCCTCGGCTTGAAGGGGCCGGATGTAACCGCCAAATCCAAGCTCGATCCGGCGGTGTTCCTGGGCATGATTGACTCGGTGGTGAAGCATTATCCGGGCGTCAAAGCCGTGGCCACCACGCTGCGTGAAGTCCATTCGACCAACCGCCATAGCTGGGGCGCCGTGGCGTGGATCGAGGGCAAGACCTACACCTCGCCCACCTGCGAACTGGACGTCGTTGATCGCGTGGGCGGTGGCGACGGATTTGCTTCCGGCATTTTCTACGGCTTGCTCAGCGGCGAAACTCCGCAGGAATCCGTCAACCTCGGCTGGGCGCACGGGGCGCTGCTGACCACCTTCCCCGGCGACACCACCATGTCCACCGTGGAGCAAGTCAAGGCATTCGCCAAAGGCGGCTCGGCGCGAATTCAAAGGTGAGGCGTGATACGTGATGACGCGGAGTTGGATTGCATCATGCATCTCGCATCTCGCCTCACGCGTCAACATTGTAACGCTTCACCCCTTTAACGCTGCACCCTCGCGCTTCCGCCGCCAACCGTCTTTTCCACCTCCTTGCGCGTGGCCATGCTCGTATCGCCGGGTGTGGTCGAGGCCAGGGCCCCGTGAGCCGCGCCGTAATCCACGGCCTGCTGCGGGTCGTTGAATTCGAGAAATCCGAACTGCAGGCCGCTGGCAAAACTGTCGCCGCCGCCGACCCGATCTAATATCTCCAGCCCGGGATACTTGCGGCTTTCGTAAAACAGGCCTTCGTGCCAGAGGATCGCGCTCCAGTCGTTCCTCGAGGCGGAGATGACACGGCGCAAGGTCGTGGCGGCCACCTTGAAATTCGGATACGCCTTCACGGCGGTTTCGATCATCGTCTTGAACGCATCGGTTACGAGGGTGCCCAGGTTGTGGTCCGCGCCCTTGACCTCGAAGCCGAGGCTGGCGGTGAAATCTTCCTCATTGCCGATCATCACGTCCACGTGTTTGGCAATTTCCCGGTTCACAGCCTGCGCCTGCTTAAGGCCGCCGATGGACTTCCAGAGCGACGGCCGATAATTCAAATCGTAGCTGACGACCACGCCATGCTGTTTGGCCGCTTTCACCGCCTCAATCGTCAGCGCCGCCGTGGTTTCGGACAGCGCGGCAAATATGCCGCCGGTATGCAGCCAGCGCGTGCCGATTTTTCCGAAAATCCGGTCCCAATCAAAATCGCCCGGCTTGAGTTGGGAGGCTGCGGAATTGCCGCGATCCGAAACACCGACCGCGCCACGGATGCCAAAGCCGCGCTCCGTGAAATTCAGACCGTTGCGGACGCCGCGGCCAATGCCGTCATCGGCGCGCCACTGGATGAAATCTGTGTCCACGCCGCCCTGCATGATGAAATCCTCGATAAGATGGCCAACCTCGTTGTCCACAAATGCTGTGCAGACGGCGGTTTTGTAACCAAAACATTTTCGCAGGCCGCGCGAGGTGTTGTATTCGCCGCCGCCCTCCCACGCGGTGAACTCTCGCGCCGTGCGGATGCGCCCCTCGCCAGGGTCAAGCCGAAGCATCACTTCTCCAAGGGAAATCTGATCATATTTACAGGTTGATTTGTCGCGAAGTTGAATGGCCATATAACGATGATCAATTTTATTGAAAAACGGGGACGAAATTCAATTCAAATGCACTCAAACTCGGGTGGATAGACAGGGCGGTTGGCAAAGTGGCCGCCAACGCAAACAAGCGGACCTGTGCGGGCGGTTTCATTGGAAAAATTCATCTCCTCACGTCGGCGGCTACGTGTCCGGCCGATTTTGCCGCTGGTGTGGCTGGAAGCGTATGTGAGCCTGAAATGACCATACGTCCGCAGGTCTTAAATGCTGACATTGATTGGTGATTCGCGAGTGCCGAGAAAAGGTTCGAGGTTCATCCCAATTTTATGAGTGTTTTTTTTCAGATGGAGCAATAAAAGCCAGAATAAAGGCCAAAAAAAAGAAAATTAAGCTTGGAAGATCAACTGTAACTCGATTGGCGCGTTAATTGCTATTCAGAAGTAACTTATTGGATTGAGTTCTGCCAGCAAACTTGCAAGCAGCTTCATTCTTCCAATCCCGGCCGACGGGTCCTCCCCTTCCGGCCGGGATTTGTTTTTTGTGGGCCAAGTAATTCACCTGGGAACCATTTGGCCGGAGGGTGGGGACGTCCCGTCCCCGCTTGCGGCCACGACTCGCTGGTTGCGACCCGCCTCAAGCCGAAACAAACCTCCCAACTTGTGAAAAGTGCATGGACCATTGTTTTTTTGAGGGGTTTTCCGTTTGACGGGGTACAAGAGATAGCTGCAACGCATTCATGCGTTGCCCAAAAACGAACAAAATATGAGTGCGAAGATTGATCGCGTGCAGTCAAAGTGTGACCATGCCGGGATGCGTGAGGCTCGCCTCATCAAAGTAACCGGGGTTGTTCGGCCTAAAAATAAATGCTAAACCAAGGGCGGTGGGGAAAAACCGCCAACAGCAACCGATGAAAGAAAACAGTGATCCATCCGACGATTCGCGAATCAGCGCGCTGCTGCGGGAGGCTCGCCAGGCACCGGAACTGCCGCCGCGATTCCAGCAGAATGTCTGGCAGCGTGTTGAGGACGCGCAAGCGCCGGCAAAATCCGCTTCCTGGCTCGAGAACCTGGCCGATTTGATTTTGCGCCCAAGATTCGCCCTCGCTGCTGCCGCCGTCATTCTGCTGGCAGGTGTCTGTGCGGGAGCTTCGCAGGGCCGGCAAGTGGCCCGGCACGAGGCGCAGATGAATTATCTCGCTTCGGTCGCGCCCACTGCCGTGCATTGACGCATGAACCGTCCGCTCCTCATCCTTGTCGGCGCGCTGACGCTAGGCGCGGCGATTTTTACCGGTTCTTATGTTACCGCCCGGCACGCCACCGTGGCGTGTTGCACCAAGCCGGCGGACGACTTGGACTGGCTGCGCGCGGAATTCCATTTGAACGAGGCGGAAATGGCGCGCGTCCGGGAATTGCACGAAGGCTACCGGCCAAAGTGCGCGGAGATGTGCGCGAAAATCGCCGCCAAAAAAAGCGAACTAGATTCCGTGCTGGGCGGGAGCACCAACTTCACCGCCGGGGCACAGACGAAATTGAATGAGCTTGCCGTCCTCCGCGCCCAATGCCAGGCGCAGATGCTCCGGCATTTCGTGGCGGTAAGCCAGGCGATGCCGCCGGACCAGGGCCGGCGCTACCTGGCCAAGATGAAACGGCTCACGCTGGGCAGCCGCGAATCGATGGAACCATCCATGTCGGATGAAGCCGGCCATGAGCAGCACCACTGATCCTGACGCGCTCGACCGGGCGGACATGGAAAAACTGCAAGCCGGCCACGACGCCGCGCTGAATGACTTGATGGGCCGCCACGCCAAGCCGGTATTCCATTTTCTCTGCCGCTTGACCGGCAACGAAGCGGACGCAAGCGATCTCGGGCAGGAAACCTTCGTTCGTGTTTTCAAGTCCGCCAAAAGCTATCGCTCCAGCGAGAAGTTTTCCACCTGGCTCTTTACCATCGCCGCGAACCTCGCGCGCAATCATTTTCGCTGGCGTTCGCGGCATCCCAACCTTTCACTCGACGCGGAGAATGCCGACACCGAGCAGACCCTGGGCAGTACGCTCCCGGCAAATTCGCCCACACCGAAAGAAGCGGCGCTGGCCGGCGAGCGCGCCGCCGCCGTGCGTCGCGCCGTTCGGACTTTGCCGGATGATTTGCGCGAGGCCATCGTGCTGTGCGAATGGGAGGAACGAAGCGTGGCTGAAGCCGCGGCCATCCTGGAGGCCACGCCCAAAGCCGTGGAATCGCGGCTCTATCGCGCCCGCGGGCTGCTGCGTGAGCATTTGAAGGATTGGATTTAATCCCGCATATTCACAGTGGCTTTGGTGCGGGTAAAGCCGGCGGAGCGCAGGTTTCCAAACCTGCGGGTTCGCAGGACTTTCGAGTCCCGTGTTCCTGGCCCACTCGAAACTGGGGACTGGAAAGTCCCCAGCGCCCGCCGACAAAAATGTCGAGCCGCGAGTGTCCATGAAATATCCGCGTCAGACACTCTCCAAGGCGCTCAATTCAGTCGCCGCCGCCTCCCACGCGGCCGTCACTTCCGGCAGGCGGTCGGAGACATGCAGCAACTCGCGGTTGATCTGGGTGGCGCGGCCACCGGAGTGATAAGTCTCGGGCTTTTCCAATTCCGCGGCCAGTTCACGTTCCTGCGCTTCGAGCAGGGCAATTTCCTTTTCCAGCGTGGCAATGCGTTTTTGGATTTCCTGTTTCTTCCGCGACCGGACCTGCCGCTGCTCGGCCTCCATTCGCTTTTGTTCCCTGCGGTCCGCTTGCGGCAGGTCCGGCTGGTTCGCGGCCGAAGCTCCGTTGCTGAGGCACGAACTGGTCAGGGCCGCGCGCGCCGATTGCGCGGTCTTGTCGAGGTAGTATTGGTAGCCGCCGCCGAAATGCCGGAGCTGTCCCGCCTCGACGCGAACGACGTGCGTGGACAGCGCGCGAATGAAATGCACATCGTGGCTGATGAACACCAGCGTTCCTTGGTATTGCTTCAGGGCCTCAATGAGCGCGTCCACGCTGGCCAGATCGAGATGCGTGGTCGGTTCGTCCATGAGCAACAAGTTCGGCGGATCGAGCAAGAGCTTCACTAGGGCGAGCCGGCTTTTTTCCCCGCCGCTCAGCACGCTGACGGGTTTGTAAATGTCGTCGCCGCGAAACAGGAAACTGCCCAGCACATTGCGCACCGCCTGCTCGGTGATGCGTTGCGGCGTGTCCATGGCCTCCTGAAACACCGTATGCGCCGGATTCAGCATTTCCGTGCGATGCTGGGCGAAGTAGCCGTACTTGGCGTTGTGCCCCAGCTTGTGGACGCCCGCCTGCGGGGTGAGAACTTGCGCCAGCAGTTTCAATAGCGTGGATTTGCCCGCGCCGTTTGGCCCGACGAGCACGATGCGCTGGTCGCGCTCGACCTCAAAATCAAGGCCGTCGTAAATCGGTTTTTCGCCATAGCCAAAGCTGATTTTCTCCAGCGTGATGACGCGCTGGCCGCTGCGCTGCGGCTGCGGAAAACGAAAGCCCACCGTCGGCCCGTCGCCGTCGGACGTTGCCACCATTTCCCCTTTGATCCGCTCGATTTGTTTTAGCTTGCTCTGCGCCTGCGCGGCTTTGGTGTTCTTCGCGCGAAAGCGGTCCACAAACAACTGCATCCGGTCAATCTCGCGCTGCTGCGATTTTGCGGTGGCGATTAGCGTGGTTTCCATGGCTGCCCGCTGTTGCACATAGCTGTCGTAGTTGCCCGTGTAGCGCATGATCCGCGAGGCGCGCAATTCCGCGATGTGCGTGCACAGTTCGTTCAGAAATTCGCGGTCGTGCGAAATCAGCAGGATCGCGCCGGGATAATGTTTCAGGTAATCCTGAAACCAGATGAGGGTTTCGAGGTCGAGATGGTTCGTGGGCTCGTCGAGCATCAGGAGGTCGGGCTCATCCGCCAGGAGCCGGGCGAGGTGGGCGCGCATGATCCAGCCGCCGGACATCTCGCGCGCCGGCCGGTCAAAATCCGTCTGCTTGAAACCGAGGCTGGCGAGAATCTGCTTGGCTTTGGCCACGAACTGTCCGTCGTGCTCGTGGTCGCGCGGCACGGCGATTTCCATCACCGTTTCGTTGCCCGCCGGCTCGCTTTCCTGCGGCAGATAGCCGACGCGCGTGCCGCGGATCAACGTCGCGCAGCCCGCGTCCGGCTCCTCCATGCCCAGAATGATCTTGATGAGCGTGGATTTCCCCGCGCCGTTCGGCCCGGTGATGGCGACACGGTCCCCCGACATAATGTTCAACGAAACGTCGTCAAACAATTCGCGTCCGCCAAAAGATTTGGATAGTCCGGCTACGGTGAGCATTTATTTTACGTGGCGGGGGGGGGGGGGGGGGGGGGGCGGGGGGAAATATATAAGAGGGGGCGGG
>Ga0302320_10004958_pt1 | contig 30022 bp, 20 predicted proteins | sample Bog_T0_3_FD_202130 | JGI IMG/M metagenome (GOLD analysis project Ga0302320, IMG submission 202130) | Peat permafrost microbial communities from Stordalen Mire near Abisko, Sweden - Bog_T0_3 | ecosystem: Environmental > Terrestrial > Soil > Wetlands > Peat | place: Sweden: Abisko, Stordalen Mire... | reverse complement strand
TGAACGAGTTTCTGATTACCGGCGTCAAGACCACCATGTCCTTCCAGCAGGCCATCATGCAGGACCCGAACTTCCGGCGCGGGGTTTATTCCACGAGCTTCGTCGAGCAACTCCTCGGCGGCGCCCGGCGCGAATTAATCGAGTAAACTTAATTGGCGCAAAAGGCGACGGGCTTTCGCCCATCAGCCGCATCTTCAAATGCGGTGCGCGGCCGTCCTGGGCCGCAGCAATGCCCGCCAGACAGGTGACTCTCGAAAATTTCGGGCGGTTTCTCCGTTTCAACGCTGCTGCGCCCGGGGACGGGCGCGCTCCACCTGAATCAATTGGGCTTCACAGCCGTCAACGTGACCGGGCCGAGCAGGCCGCAATCGGTGAGCGGCCAGTCGGCAGCATTAAAGGGGCGATAATTGACGTCCACGATGTTGATATCCTTGAAAATCTTCCAGTTCACCCCGCGCCGGTCCAAATCGCGGATGCGATTGGCGGCCACGCTGGTGACTTCCACGTCGAGGACATTGCCCGTGGGCTTGAGATTATCAACGACCACGCGGAACGGCGGCGTAATGAGCGTGCCATAGTCCTTGCCGTTCACCGTCACGCGCGCGCTTTGGCGGACGTCACCGAGATCAAGGGCAAAAGTAGTGGCGCGGGCATCCTGCCCGTGTGTTTCTATTTCAGCAGAATTTGTCTGAACCTCACGGGCGAGACGCCCGTGCCACTCCGGAGGCGCATCGAACGTGATTTCGTATTTCGCCGTGCCGGCAAAAGCCTGCGCGTTCGTGTCCGGAAACGTCGTCCACGAGGCGAGCTTGGCAGTCTGATAATCCGCCGGCAGCGTTGGGCCGCCGTCAGTGAATTTCACGTTCCAATTTCCTGTGATTTCAATTTGTTGGCCATTGGTCTGCCAATAGGGCCAAGCTGGACCCTCAACCTTTTTGTCTGCGAAAGCGCGGAGAATTACGGACTCACCGGCGGCAAGCTGGAGACGAACTTCGGTCAAGTTTGCCGCGCTCTCACGAGACGCGGCCACACCCACAGTGCCGGCCATCGGGTCAAGGATGGCCAGGGAGTTGGCGGGGCGCGCCAGTGAAATCCAGTCATCGAAATTGGTTTCATTGCGATTGGCGATGAAATAATTCCAGCCACCATTGTAGGATCGGCGGATAAAGGAAAGACCAGCGTCTGCCATGGTTTCCCGAAACGTTTCCGCCCGCTGCAAACCTGAAAAATCTCCTGCCGAGTCGAGCAAGATTGAACCGTTGCCAAAGTTTGTGTTGGTAATGGGATTTTCGAAAATTCCGTCAAGTTTCATCTTTTCGCGTTGAAACCACCAGCTCTGCTCCTCCAAATCTCCAAGGCCCGCAACATCCAGCGGCAATTGCTTTTCAAAAATCACCGTCGCCCCTTTTTCCGCCAGCGCGAGGAGTTGCTTGAAGGTCTCCAGCGGCATGTACTTGCATTCCGGCACAACGATCACCTTGTAATCGCCACCCGGCATTTGAATTTTCTTGTCCACGACTTTTGCCTTCAATAACTGCGCGTCAGAAACATAGTCAAACGCATAGCCCCGATACCACAATTCATGCGCCGTCTTGCCAATGGGCTGGCCTTCAAACCACTCCGTCTTGCCCACTGCCATCGGCTGCACCCGGCCCTTGGGATCGCTCCAAAAATCGGCCACCGGCCAGTAGAGAAGTATGTCATTGTCCGGCTTGCCCTCCTGCAGGACGGACTGGCAGCGCGCGATGTATTCGTTCAGCATGCCGACATCGTGCCAGATGGGATTGCGCGGGTTCATTTCCGTGGAGGCGTAAAACAGCCAGCCCGGCCACGGGGCGTCATCCGGTGAATAGCAAGCGCCGTGATAATAGATGTGGTTGATGCCGGCCAGAAACATGTCGTCGGCCAGATATTTCACGTCGGCAAGCGTCTCGGTGAAATGTTCCTGGAGCCAGGTGCCGGTCTCCGCGCCCGTCAGCGGATGGCCCTGCGTATGCGCGGCGGAAGAGGCAAATTTGGAAATCAGGATGCTCCGGTCGTTGTGAAACATCTCCGTCTCCGGAATGTCGGCATCACCATACAGGTCCAGCCAGTTGCCGGGCGTACCGTGCGCCTGATAAATCGTTTGGAAGCCGTGCTGGTGCGCCCAGTCAATCCACGCCGGCTCGGATTGCTGCGCCATGATGTCGGATAACGTGCGGCGATAATCATATTTTACGCGCGCGGTATGTTCATCCAGGGCATCGCCGAAGAGCGTGGGTAATTCGTTTTGCAATTTATAGCCCCGCAGTGTTTCAAACTGGTCAAAGAAATCCGGCGCCCAGTCCGTGCGATATTCATAGGAATCCTGAAACACGGCCTCAGGTTTGGAGCCGCTGTAATTGGTGAGCGCCTGGTCAAACCACGGCAGCCAGTCGCGCACGGCCTGCGCATAGGCCGGATTCAGCATCCAGCCTTCGCCGCCGGGGGCGGGACGTTTCACCTTTTGGCCGGACGGCTTCTGCGTGACCGCATAGACCGTCCATGGGTTAGTAGAAATCGCCGGGGCAATCCATTCCACACCGCTGTCACGCCGGATATTCGACGTGAGATCCAGTTTCTCGCCGGTCGTTGAATAGGCAATCAAGGCCTGCGTCAAGTCACGGTCGAATTTGCCGTCAATCTCCTTTCCGGGCAAAACCTGGTACGTTTTCGCGACCACACTGGCATTGGCGTCTTGGTCGCTTACCGTCGGGCCGCCAAAACACCAGCCGGAGCCGAGTGACATGTCCACGCCCATGCCCAGCCGGCGGGCTTCGTCCACGGTGTAGCCCGTCATCTCAAGCCAGCGCGGCGTCAGATAAGGAATGTCGCGCGCCTCCGCACCCTTGGTGCCGTAAATCGAGGTGATTTGAACACCGCCAAGACCAGCGTCATGAAAGCGCTGGAGTTCGTGCGCAATGTTTGTCTCGTCCACGGCACTGCCGTGCCACCACCACCAAGCCCACGGGCGGGCCTGCGCCGAAATGGGCGGCCACGCGAGGTCATCCGCCGCGAACGCCGGAAAAAATGCCGTCAAAGAAATCGCCAGCGGCAGCGCCAGCATGGCGCCTGCTATGCCGGAAGATCTACCGGGGGAATGCATGTGACGATTAGACAACAATTCGAATTTTCCCGGCAAGCGCAGAGTATAACAATTTCTGGCGATGCCACGTGAACCCGTATTAAGACCAAACCTGTGATCGAACATTTGTTTTACCCTCCGACCGCACTTGAAACTGTCGCACTTGAAACTTGACCGGCGGATTGAATTCACCTATCTCCATCAAAATTCTCACGACAATACAATATGACCGCCTTGGCAATTTCATCCTCCCGCACCGCAACCGAACCCGCCGGCGGGCGCACGCGTAAATGGACCTGGCACGTCAGCCTTATCGCTGGCCTCGTGCTTGCGTCCCTGAGCGGTTTTTCGGCCGACACCCTCACACTCGCGGCCATCCCAAAAAGCACCGGCGGTGAATTTTGGGAAACCGTCGGTCGCGGCGCGCAACATGCCGCCAAGGACCTCGGCATCACGCTGAAATGGGAGGGCACCGTCACGGAAACCGAGATTGCCGAGCAAAACAAAATTATTGAAAACATGGTCAACCTCGGCGTGCAAGGCATTGCGCTCGCGCCGCTCAACCAGAAGGCCATGCGCAAGGAAGTGGAGAACGCGGTTGCCGCGGGAATTCCCGTCGTAATTTTCGATTCCGCCGTGGACGGCGACGCCCAATCCAGCTTCGTGGCCACGGACAATCATCAGGGCGGCGTCATCGGCGGCCACGAGCTGGTCCGGCTCATCGGCGACAAAAAAGGCGCGAACGTCATGTGCATGCGATTCGTCCAGGGCACCGGCAGCACCGAGGCGCGGGCGGCGGGATTTATTGAAACTGCCAAAGCCGCGGGTTATACCGTCGCCGCCGATCCGTATCCCGACACGGGCACCATTGAAGGCTGCAAAACCGCCGCCGCGAACACGCTTGAGAAATTCATCAAGGACGGCGCGCTCGACCTCGACGGCATTTTTGCCGCGAACCTGTATTCCACCATCGGCGTGGCCTCGGCGCTGGAAGATTTGCAGAAGGGCGGCATCAAGGTGAACGTCAAATTTGTTGGTTTTGACACCTCAAAAAAACTCGTCGAGGATTTGCAGGCGGGCAAGATTGACGCGCTCGTCGCGCAGAACCCCGAAAAGATGGGCTACCTCGCCGTCCAGACGCTCTACAAAGTGGTGAAAAAAGAACCCGTTCCCAAACGAGTGGACACCGGCACCGTGCTCGTGACCAAGGATGCCATTGCCAACGACCCCGAAGTGCGGAAGCTGGTGGGACTGTGAAAGAATTTTCAAGCCGGCCGTCATTATGTTTCGTGATATTGATTTAACCGGACGCCATGCATAATTCCGCTTTGCGTGCTGAACCCATGAACCTTGGTGAATCGAGCGCCGGTAAATCGCCAAGGGACGGGAACAACTTCTCCCTCTTCCCGCCAGAGAGCGCCGGGGTGAGGGCGGGCGTTAAACAAAAAACCTTTCCCCAAAACATATCCGCTTATGGGCACCCTCCCCCGCCTTGAAATGCGCGGTGTGCGCCGCAGCTTCGGCGCCACGAAGGCCTTGCGCGGCGTGGAGCTGACCGTCGTGCCCGGCGAAGTCATGGCGCTCGTCGGGGAAAACGGCGCGGGCAAATCCACCTTGATGAAAATTCTCTCCGGCGCCATTCCGCCGGACGAGGGCAAAATGTTGCTCGATGGCGCGGATTACGTCCCCGGTAACCCCCTGCACGCGCGCGAGTCGGGCGTGGCGATGATCTACCAGGAACTCGCGCTCGCGCCGCATTTGTCGGTGACGGAAAACATTCTGCTCGGCATTGAGCCCACGCGCGGCCCGCTGGTGAACTGGCCGGAAATGAAACGCCGCGCCGCGGCGGCGCTGGCCGAGGTCGGCCTCGCGGAAATCTCGCCGACCACGCAGGTGCGCCGCCTCTCCATCGCCCAGCAGCAACTCGTGGAAATCGCCCGCGCCGTCGCGCTCGACTGCCGGGTGCTGGTGCTGGACGAGCCCACCAGCTCGCTTACCGCCAAAGACATTGAAAAACTGTTCGCGCTCATCCGCCGGCTGAAGGCGAAGAATATCGCCATCGTTTACATCTCGCATTTTCTGGAGGAAGTCCGCGCGGTGTGCGACCGCTTCACCGTTCTGCGCGACGGCGAAACCGTCGGCAGCGGCGTCACCGCGGACACACCCAACGAACAGATCATCGCGCTGATGGTCGGGCGCAACGTCGAGGAACTGTATCCCCGCTCGCCCCGCACGGCGGGCGAGGTGATTTTGGAAGTAAAGAACTTGTGCGGCGTCACCAAGCCGAAGTCCGCCTCGCTCCAATTGCGGCGCGGCGAAATTTTGGGAATTTCCGGCCTGGTCGGCGCGGGGCGCACTGAATTGATGCGCGCAATCTTTGGCTTGAACTCTGTGACCAGCGGCGATATTCGCGTGGGCACGCTCGATGGCGTGGCTTCCCCCGCAAAACGCTGGTCGCAACGTGTCGGCATCGTGAGTGAGGACCGCAAGACCGAAGGCCTCGCGCTCGGTCTGAGCATTGCGGACAACCTGACGCTGTCGCGGCTCGACGGGCTTGGTCCCATGCGGCTCGTATTCCCGTCGCGCCAGCGCGCCGCCTGCAAGCCGTGGATTGCCAAAATCCCCATCAAATGCCAGGGCCCGGAGCAGCGCATCAGCGGTCTCTCCGGCGGCAACCAGCAGAAGGTCGCCATCGCCCGATTGCTGCATGCGGACGTGGACGTCCTGCTGCTGGATGAGCCGACGCGCGGTATTGATGTCGGCTCGAAGGCGCAAATTTATCAGTTGATAGACGAGCTGGCGGCCCGGGGCAAGGCAGTGCTCATGATCAGCAGCTACATTCCCGAACTGCTCGGCGTCTGCGACCGGATCGCCGTGATGTCGCGCGGCAAACTGGGCGAAGCCCGTGACCGCGCCCAATGGGACGAGAAACAACTGCTCGCCGCGGCGATTGGTCAGGAATAAAATCAATTTCACATGAGCGAGAAAATCGAATCCGGGGCGAAGGCGGCATGGTTGAATCCGAAATGGGTGAATTTGCTTGGCCGCTTTCTCGCGCTCGTCATTGTGTTCACCTTTTTCGCGCTGCTCGTGCAGAACGGCAAATTTTACACGTTGCGCAACCTGGAAAATATTTTGCGGCAGAGCTGCGTGTATGCGACCGCCGGCCTCGGCATGACCATGGTCATCATCGGCGCGGGCATTGATTTGTCGGCCGGCTCGCTCATCGCCCTGTCAGTTGTGTCGGTGGCCACAGTTTTAAATTTGAATCTTACCGGTCCAGACGGCCAGCCGCACCCGTTCACGGAGTTGCATCCGGCGCTCGCGCCCGTCATGGCGGTGCTCGCGGGAACTCTGGCTGCCACCCTCGCAGGATTATTTAACGGCGCCATCATCGTGGGACTGCGGCTGATGCCGTTTATCGTCACGCTCGGCACCATGGGGATGATTCGCGGCCTGAGCAAGGGCATCGCGCACGAAGCCGACATCTATCCGCCCAACGAAACATGGATCAACAGCCTCATGGACCCGACGATTTCCAGCCTGCATCGTCCCTGGTGGATTTTGCCGCTCGGAGTGTGGATTTTGATCGGCGGCGTGGTGGCCGCGGCATTCCTGCTGCGCTACACGCGGCTGGGACGGCATATTTTTGCCGTTGGCTCAAACGAAGAAACGGCCCGGCTTTGCGGCGTGCCGGTCGGGCGCACAAAACTTTTCATCTACACCGCCTCCGGATTTTTCTGCGGGATCGCCGGACTGATGCAATTTTCTTACATCGGCGGCATCGGCCAGCCGACCACCGCCGTGATGTATGAATTGTTTGTCATCGCGGCGGTGATCATCGGTGGCGCCAGCTTCACCGGCGGCGAAGGCTCGATACTCGGCACCATCATCGGCGCGCTGACGATTACGATTCTTTACATGGGCGGCCAGCAAATGGGCTGGCCCAAATGGGTGCAGGAAATGGTTATCGGCGGAATCATAATCGTCGCCGTGGCCATTGACCGCTGGCGGCACCGCCGGGCGGTGTGATGCAATTGGTGATTTATCTCATCGCCAGAAAACCCACCAGCGTACACGAAATGGCAATGAACGCGGCCACCAGCGATTCGCCCGCAACCAGCCCCGAGGCCACCGGAATGGCGTAAGCGTCGGAATTTCGGCGATTGATTTGCCGCCAGACCACGACCACCAGCGCGCCGATGAGAAACGACAGCGAATTCTGAAACGGCACCACCCACGACAGCCCCAGCCCCATCGCCGAAGGCAAATACTGCTGCGCTTGCGGCCACAATTTTTCCAGCACCGGCAACATCATGCCCACGAACGCGCCGATGACGATGGCGATGAGCGCCGTATGCGGCAGGTGATTCACGCCCTGGGTGAGCAGGTCGGCGACCGCCTTCCACATGTTTGTGGCCGGCGGGTTGAAATCTTCCAGCGCCTTTTTGGTCGGCACCATGAGATACCACGCGGGCACCACGGCGAGGACTCCGAAAAAGACACCGAAAAATTGCGCCAGAAACTGGCGGCGCGGATTTGCGCCGAGAAGATAGCCGCTCTTTAAATCAGTCAGCAGGTCGGCGGCGGCGCCGGCGGCCGCGGCGGTGGTGCCGGCAGCCATGAGGTTGATGGATTCTATGCCTTTCGCCCCGGGCAACATCGCATACAAAAGTTGTGTGATCTTGCCCATGGCGCCAATCGGTGTGGTATCCGTCTCGCCCGTGGCCCGGCACGCCACCAGCGATACGACAAACGAAAACGCCACGGAAATAAGCCCCAACCACACCGCGATGTGGAACGCGAAATATTGCACAATCACGATGCCAATCGTGATCGGGATGAGGCCGATAATCAGCCATGAATTCGGCACTTCGATGGCTGCCATGGCATCCTGATGCTCGGTGCGTTCCTCTTTCTTGAAAACACCAAAGGCGCGCAGGACCGTGCGCCAGTTGACCGCAAGCTGGGTCAGGCTGGCAAAAACCATGACCGATGTGCCACCCCACAGTGCCCAGCGGGTGGGATTAAAATCGCCTGCGGGGCTGATATGGAACGACGGGATATATCCGGCCGCGGCCCCGTTAGCGGCATCCAGCGCGGCCAGCGGCGGCGCGACAAAATAATAAAGCAGCACCGAACCGGCGAACATCGAGAGCGACACGCGCAGCCCGGTAATCATCCCCGCACCCACCAACAACACGCTCGGTTCAAAGGCAAGACCGGCCATTTGCCCGCGCGCCAGAGGATTCAGCCAGCCGGTAAAAGCCCATGTGTCCGGGAGATAGAGGACGCTGGTCAGCCTGTCGAACCAATGCGGCAGGCGGTTTTTCAATTTCAATTGGTCCGCCAGTTCCTGGTAATTGTGGATCACCCCGATAAACGCTCCCCCGAAGAGCGCGATGAGCAGCGACCAGGCTTGCTTGACCGACTCCGCGCCCTTTGAATAAAGGCTGCGCAGCGTTTCCGCCGTGGCGGTGCCCGTGGGAAAGCGGAGCTGGTCATGGTTGATCATCTGGCGTTTCATCGGTATGGCCAGAAAGACCCCCAGTGCCGCGGTGAAGAAACAAAACGCCGTGGCCACCGGCCATGAACGATGAACTCCCTCGATCAGCAACAGCGAGCCCAGCGCCGTGGCAATGGTGGAACCGGTGGAAGACCCCGCCCCCGTGGCCGTGGATTGCATGCAATTGTTTTCCAACATGCTCATTTGTGAAATGTTGCGTTTGAAAAGCCGGGACAGCGTGAGATTGAATGTTTTGCAAATCGCATTCCACGCAACAAACGAAACCACACAAGCCGTGATGGAGACCCCGAAGCTCCAGCCAATTTTGAGCGTGGTATAAAGATTCGAAACCGCCGTGAACATGCCGATGATGCCGCCCATCACCACGGCGCGAACGGTCAACTGCCGCTGGGTGTTACCGCGATAACATTGCTCGAACCACTGGCGGTCCTTCTCTTCCGGCGTGCCCGAAAATCCATTGACCGGCAGGTGAATCTCCTCAGCCGATTTATGGTCGAGGTGCTCCGGCGGCATTGGCTCCAAATTCATGCGCCAGAATCGTGCGGAATCAATCCGCCACGGGCGAGCCTTTTTTGCAGTTTTGAGTGCCTCAGTGGCACGGGCGTCCCGCCCGTCAGTTCCGATTGCGAAACAAACCCCGCATATTGAATCACACGGGCGGGACGCCCGTGCCACTACGCTAGCGCGGCCGCATAATGCCGCGTCAATGTGGAAAGTTCGGCCACCACGCCCTTGTACTTTTCATCCTTCGCGAGATTTTTCATTTCGAGCGGGTCCAGGTGCGGATCAAACAACATCGCGCCGTTAAGTCCCCCTTTGCCATACTCCGCATAACGCCATTGTTCCGTCCGGACGGCGGTGCCATGAATGGTCTTTCCGTCCTCGCTCCAAATGCTGAATCCCGGTTTGTCCCATTTGCTGGAAGGTGATTTCAGCAGCGGCGCGAGGCTGGCCCCTTCAATCTCCGTTTGCCTTGGCAGCCCGCATAATTCAACCAGCGTCGGGTAAATATCCAGCGACTCGACAATGCGCCGGCAGCTCGAACCGTTGCCGCTCACACCCGGCGCGGAAATGATGAACGGCACGCGCGTGCCCATTTCGAACAGCGAGCCGGCCTTGGACCATTTGCCCTTTTCGCCAAGCTGATACCCGTGGTCGCATACATAGACCACAATGGTGTTTTCCCGCAGCCCCAGCCGGTTCAGCTCCGCCAGGACGCGGCCCACGTTCCAGTCCACCCACGAAATCGAAGCGATATAAGCGCGGATGACCTGCCGCGCCTCCGCCTCGCTCGCGCCGCGCCCGATGAAGAGGTCGGCGTTGCGCTTGCGGATAGCCGCGCTCGGAAAACCCGGCGGCACCGTCGGCCACGCCGCAAAATCCGGCGTCAATTGGATCTTGTCCGGGTCATACAGGTCAAAAAATCTCTGCGGCGCGGTCGGCGGACTGTGCGGCTTCACAAAACCGCACGCGATGAAAAACGGCTGGTCGTGGTATTGGCGCAGATTCTCAATCGTGCGATCCACGGTGCGATAGTCGCCGTGGCCCTCCCCGTTGCCCTCCAGCACCACGATGCGGTCGGAATACGCGGCGCGGGCATTGTCCGCAGGCAGCGGCGGCAACACGCCATCGGGCGTGGGAATTTGCGCGCGCGGAATCACCATGGTATGTCCCACCGCCGGCCCGCTCCCGTCGTCAGTCGGGCCATCCTTGTCACTGGTCACACTCCAGGATTTCGCATCGTCAATCCCCCCATGAAAAATTTTGCCCGCCCGGGCCGTGACATAGCCGTTGTCCTTGAACAATTGCGGCAACGTGATCCAATCCGGATGCGCCACGCGAAAATCCGTCCGGTTGCCCAACACGCTGGTGCGGGTGGGATTCCGGCCGGTGAGCAGCGAGGCGCGCGACGGATTGCACAGCGGAAACTGGCAATAATTCCGGTCAAACCGCACGCCAGACTTTGCCAATGCGTCGAGATTGGGCGTTTGCGCGTGAAAGAAGCTGTTGTAGCAGCCCAGTTCCGTCCGCATGTCGTCCGACATGATGAACAGCACGTTCGGCTTGCGACCCGGCTTGGCATCCTCTGCGCGCACCGCACTGGGCAGCGCCGCACCGGCGGAGGCTGCCGCCACAGCCCCCAAGAAATCGCGGCGCGACCAGCGGCTTGCGTTCGGGACATTCACGTGAATGATTTAATCGCCCTTTTGAAGGGAACGCAAGATTGCGCAGCTCGCCAGTTTTGTGGATACGCCACGGCTAGATCGGAGTGACGAGTGACGAATGACGAATGACGAATGACGAATGACGAATGGAAGTACAATTCCAAGGGATTGAATCATCCAGCCCCAAAGAAGCACAGACGTCCTGGTCTGTGAGTTCTGTGGACCGCAGGCCACGTTCCGGGCCGCATCTCCAATTCGAGGCCAAACTCTCCCATGGAAACAATTCTGCCCACGGGCTCGTTTCCAGTGAAGATGAATCAAGGTCAATCAAGGTCAATCAAGGCTGGTAAAGGTGACGTCTCTTCAGATTTCGGATTTCGGGCTTCGGGCCTCGGATTTAACGTCGAGTCAATCCAAGGGAATTGGAGCCAACGAACGGGCAGGATGCCCGTGCCACTATGCCGGTGCCGCCCATATTTTTCCCCGGCTGCCGTTAGAATTACATTTGACAGTCGCGCCCCGACGCTTATCTTTCAGCAGACAACAGACCTATGGCCGATATTCCTCCGCCCACTCCGCCGCCGGGACCAACCGGCGCCGTGCCGCCGCCGAAAAAAGAAACCGGCAAGGTGCAGCCCAAAAAAGAAACGGTGCGCATTAATTTGCCGCCGAAACCAACGGCCGCGCCCACCATCAAACTGCCCACGCTGCCGCCCGGCGGCCCGACCGGCGCCCCGAGCGCCCAGGCGATCGCCCCCGCTGCCGTCGCGCCCCCGAAAACCGGCGCTCCCGGCTCCAGCCTGGCCAAACCCGCGGCACCGGCTGCTCCCGTCCAGCAGAAGCCGTCCACCATGCAGCCGCGCCCCGCCGCTCCGGTGGTGCCGACCATCAAGACCGTTGACAAGGCGTTGATTTATACGGCGACCTTTGCCGCCCTCGTCGGCGTGGGGTTCAATGTCTATGTTTTCTTTTTTGTGTTGAAACCAATGATCGAGAACTTCCAACCGTAAGATTTGACCATGGCCTCTCCCCTGATTGTTACGCTGACCGAGGATAATTTTGAAACTGAAGCGCTGAAATCCAGCTCTCCGGTGCTGGTGGATTTCTGGGCTGAATGGTGTGGCCCGTGCAAAATGATCGCCCCGGTTCTGGACGAACTGGCCACCGAATACCAAGGCAAGGTCAAAATTGGCAAGGTGAACGTGGATGAACATCAAAACCTGGCTGCGCAATTCAAAGTGACCGCCATTCCCACGTTGCTCCTGATTAAAAACGGCCAGGTGGCCGAGCAGATGGTTGGCGCCAAAAGCAAGCGCGATTTGAAGGCCAGCCTCGACCGCGCCACGGCCTAAGCCATCGGGACGAATGTCCTCATGGTCACGCCCGGACAACTCAATCGTCGCGCGGCCTTGTTTGAACAATTGGCCGCCATGATTGCGGCGGGCGTTCCGCTGACCAAGGCCTTGGAGATGGTTGGGCGCAACCGGTCCATCGGCGTTCCCCAAAAAGTCATCCAAGCGATGGTCCATCATCTGCAGGAAGGGCATACTTTCACCGATGCCATGCAACTGGTCAGCGGCCAAAAGCGCGGTGTCGAGGCTTCAGTCAAAGGGTTCAACCGGGAGTACTGGCTCACCAATTTTGACATGGCCCTCCTTTCGGCCGGTGAGGAATCAGGCCGGCTGGACGCCATTTTCAAACTCCTCGCCCGCTACTACGCGTCCCGCGCCAAAATCATCCATGACACCATCTCCGGACTGATTACGACAGCGGCGACATTCCATGTTTTTTTGCTCGTTTTTCCCCTGATCTATCTTACCAATTTTGCCCAGGGGATTTTTAACAACGATTATGCGATGTGCGTGCCGTTCATCATTGAAAAGATTGTGGCTTTTGGCGTGTTGTATGCATTGATATTCGCTTTGATTTTCGCCTGTCAGGGCAATCGCGGGGAATGGTGGCGGGCCTTCATCGAGTCGGTTTTTAGAGTGATTCCGATGCTGGGCAAGGCATTAAGATACCTTGCGGTGGCCCGGTTGTCCTGCGCACTGGAGGCGCTCAATAATGCCGGGGTTCCGGTTATCCGCAGTTGGGAAATGGCCGGGGCGGCCTGCGGCTCGCCGAAACTCAACCGTGAGATTCGGAAATGGACGCCGCAGCTTGAAACCGGGACGACACCGGGCGAGATGGTCAATCAAATTTCCTATTTCCCCGAAATGTTCAACAATCTATACAACACCGGCGAAATCAGCGGCAAGCTGGACGAGACGCTCGACCGGCTCAACACCTATTTTGAGGAGGAAGGTTTTCGCATCCTGCGAATGTTCACCCGGATTATGAACGGGACCATCTACGGTCTGCTCGTGTTGGTGGTGGCCAAGAGCATTATCGGCTTTTATATCGGCCATTTCAACCTTGACCAGATGATGAACGGTTTATGACCCTCGCGGAAATTCTATCAAACGAGGAATTACGCCAGCACGAATTTCCCGTCGCAAAAAACAGGATCTTTCTTTCTCATGCGGCGGTCTGTCCGCTGCCGCGGCGGGTGGCGGAGGCGATGAAAGATTGCGCCAGCGAGGGCATGCTCGGCGACCAGGAAGCCTTCGTGTTACACCGGCTCAACGACGCGCGCAACGCCGGCGCGAAACTGCTGGGCTGCCTGCCGGAGGAAGTTTCCCTGGTTGGTCCCACTTCGCTTGGCCTGAGCTTCGTGGCCGCCGGCCTGAAATTCCGGCGCGGCGATAATATCCTGATTTATCACGACGATTACCCGTCCAATGTTTATCCGTGGATGGCCCTGGCCGCCCAAGGCGTGCAGGTGCGGCTGCTGAACACCCGCGGTCTCGGAGCCATTCGCGCCGTGGATGTGATGGGGCAGGTGGACGAAAACACGCGTCTCGTGGCGCTGGCTTCCTGTCATTTCATCAGCGGCCACCGGCTGGACCACGGTGCGATTGGCAAATTCCTGCGCGAACGGGGCATTCTGTTTTGTCTCGATGCCATCCAGACGCTCGGGGCCTTTCCCTCAACCGTGGAAAACGTGGATTTCCTCGCCGCCGACGCCCATAAATGGCTGCTGGGCCCGTGCGGCGCGGGTGTGTTCTATGTCAAACATGATTTGCAGGAAAGACTGAATCCGCCCGTTTACGGCTGGCACAACGTGCGGAGCCCGAATTTTGTCGCGCAGAACCAGATCGAGTTTCGCGGCGGCGCAGCGAAGTTTGAAGCCGGCACGCATAATCTGATCGGCCTGATCGGCCTGCTCGCCGCCATGGAATTGGCGTTGGAAATTGGTGTGGAGAACATCGCCGCGGAATTGACCCGCAAACGCGCGTGGTTTGCGCCTGCGTTGCAGGCAAAAGGTTTTAGCCTCCTGAACGCCGGGCCAAAACCCGAACAGGCCAGCGGCATCGTCTCAGTGTTTCAGCCGGGGAAAGATGTAGCGCCGCTCCATCACAAACTGGCGGAGGCCGGCGTTGTCGCGTCCTTGCGCACAGACCGCAAAGGGCAGAACTATTTGCGGTTCTCGGCGCATTTTTACAATACCGATGCGGAACTGCACCGGGTTTTGGAATTGGTCTGACACTGAAAATTTGCGGCGCCTGCTCACCGGCCGGCCGCCCGGCTCCATCGGTTTAACGCGGTTTTGTGCGGCGCCGGGCCGATGGTGCCACCGGGCACAAATTCCACCGCCACTTCCAGCGATTTGCGAATGACCTGCCCCTGTTCGACCAGTTCCAGCACGCGCTCGGCCATGCCGTGCGAGAAAGACTTGGTGTTCGGTTTGTAATGGCAAAGCGGCGGATAAAACTCCGAATACCAGGTGTCATTGGGCAGGACGACCAGCGAGACATCGTCCGGCACACAGATTCCTTTGGACAGCAACCAGGACAGGCTCGTCAATAAATGGTTGGAACTGGTCAACACCATGGCGGTGGGGCGGTCCTTGAGCCGGAAAGCAGCTTCGTAAGCTTTGGCCACGGATTCCGGGGTGCGTTCATCCCGGAACAGCAACAAATTGGCCCCGTTGTCCGCCGTGGCCAGCGCCCGGCGCAAGCCGCGTTCGATCAGCATGGCGCCGGCTCCCCGTTCCACAAATTCAAACATGCCAATGTTCCGATGGCCGTGGCGGATGAATTGCAGCCCGGCGTGAAAGCCGGCCGGCTCCCAGTCTTTGGCCACATACGGCAGGTTCACATCCGGATAAGGCCAGCCGTGAATGATGGCCGGCACGCCGCGCTTGGCGAACCAGTCCTGAATGGGACGCGAGGAGGCGTACAATACCCACGCGGCGGACGGGTGCGAATGAATGAGGTTTTCGAGATGATGTTCGGGATCTTTAAGATGGAAGATGTGGGAGGAGACATGCTGGAGGTCACGGCCCTGTTCCGCGAGCCGTTTCTGGGTGTCTTCCATTTCCATCAGGGTCTGGCTTTGATCCACCACATAAGGAGACAAAAAGGAAACCGGCAGGCCGGCATCGGCGTGTTTTTTCAACTGGGACAGCTTTTTCGAACGAAGGCGGCGTTTCCGCCCTTGAGTGGAGGGCTCGAGCCAGCCCTCCTTGACCAGCAACTGCAAGGCCATGCGCACCGTATCGCGGCCGACCCGCAGCCGCTCTTTCAAATCCAATTCCCCGGGCAGCATGTCCTTGAGCATTCCGCAGGCAACCCACTGTTTCAACGTGGCTGCGGTTTCATGCACCAAGCTGTTTCGTTTAGGCAGATTTATCATCCAGAAAGGCGAAAAGTACCACAAGCTTGACCGTCAGAAAATCAAATTGAGATTATTCAAGAAAGCTTTGTGACCAATTTTGTGCTGGAGCGGGCCCCCCGGGACAACTTCCCCACGGGCAACAAATGGAGGCCGCAAGGGATTTGCGCGCGCACCTACGCTTGTTTTATTGGCAGACAAGTGGATTGGGCTTCGAAAATTTTGGTGTCGGCGCAATATTCAATGCACTCCATTAAATTGAATTACGCGCCACTTCGTCAAAATTTATGAACGGAGACCATTTTTTAATGGCGAATGCGGGGAGGAACGGGTCAGAAGTTCCTGCCCCCCAATGGCTAATGGCAATACACCCTGTTTTTCCAATCCGCAATAAACCCAACTAAAACCAATGAAATCCAAACTAATACTGGCTCTGCTGGCTGTTGTCTTCATTAATCTGGCTCGTGCCGATTTTAACCCGGTTGCCCTCACGGCAAACAGTTACACGTTCGACATTGTGGTCGAGTCCAACACCGTTCAGGCTCTGCCTTATTGCATCAATGTAACGGCCGGCAATGGCACCGGCCTGGGAGACAACACCTATTACGAGCAGGGACTTTATGCGCGTCCTGGCCAGTCCGGGGGCAATTCGGGAATCCCGCCTCACAACACGGTATTTACCAACATTAACAATGCGAACATGACGTTCCTCATGCCGCCGACGTATGCCACCAACAATGAACTGATGGTGGACTCCACCTTTAACAGCGGGACGCTCTATTTCAATACGCCGACGACGGCCACGAGCCTCGAGATTCTCAGTTGCGGCGGCGGTGGCGCGACCACCTTGGGCTACGTCGTGACACATGCCGATTCGACCACCGACACCGGAAATATCACTCTGCTGGACTGGTTTAACGGTGGCGGGACGGTGGCTTGGGGCGCCAACGGTCGCATTCAGAACAACGGCGGCTACAATAACTACAACTCCAGCAGCGTGAACAACAATCCGCCGTATTTGTACGCCAACAAAATTACCGTTTCCGGCAGTTCGCCAATCGTTAACGTGACGTTTAACTATTCCTCCGGACAACATGGGAACATCTATGCCATCAGCGGCGGCACATCGGGCACAAGCTGGACACCGATTCCCGTGAGCGGATTCAACGTGATCGGCACCGTACCCGCCGCCTTCCCGCTCACCGCCACGATGGATCAGGGCACCAATACGCAGAACAATGGAAATTTGGCCACCTGGTTCGAGCAAGGCTATGTTAGCAACACTCCCAGCGCCGGCCTGCCGCCCTCCGGTTCAACCTTCAACAGTTTCGTTCAGCCCACACATCACTATCAGATGGGTAATTACTCCACCAACAACGCCATTCTCATTGACCAGGGACATCTCGTTTCCAACATCACCCCGGCCACTCCGGCAAATTATACCGCCTTCGCATTCCTGACAGCCGGCGGCAACGTCGGTGGCACCCCGATGCAGGACATCTGCATTCTGCAACACGCGGATGGCGTCAACGAAACCAACATCTTTTTCGGTTACGACTGGTTTTACAACAACGCCCCCGGCTCCTTGGCCCTCAAAGCCAATGGGCGCGTCAACATGTACAATCGCACGGTTAATAACGTCAACAATGGCTACCCGTACCTCTTCGAGACTTACTTCACGCTTACGGACCTCACCAGCCCGGTGACCAATATCGTGGTGAAGTACAAATCCGCCTCCTCCGGTAATGCCACCACCTACATCATGGCCATCAGTGGTTCTACCAATCCGGTTCCGCCGGTGATCACCGAGAACGTTACGCCGACGACTCAAGCGTGGTATCCGACTCAGACGGCGAGTTTCACCGTTCAGGTGGCAGGCAGCGCGCCGTTGACGAACACCTGGCTGGTCGAGCAAAACGGGGTCTATGTGCCGCTCGCCAATGGTGTTGATGCGAATGGTTCCACTGTTTCAGGCGCCGGCACGACCACCTTGACGATCAGCGGTCTGACGCTGGCAGACGCGACAAATTATGAGTTTATCGCGGCCAACGCACTTGGCAGCGTGACGAACACGCCAGTATCCATTTCCATCAAGGGGCGGGCGGGCGTCGTGCCCGTCTCCGGATGGAACAATATTGCAAATGCAACGTATACGGTTGGAACCTCGACAAACATCACTTCGAGCGACGGGTTGACTTCCGCCACATTAACCCTTTCCGATGCCGGTGTGAACAATGCCTGGAGCAGCGGATTGACGGGAGACGGAGCCAACCTGTCATTGTTGGATGGTTACATTGACGCGGGTAATTACGGCGGCATAGACGCCATCGCTGCCATCAGTGGTCTTACGGATGCATCGTACGACGTCTATATTTATTGCTTCCCGGACCAAACCCGGCCTTCCAACGGCACTGACGGACTGCCGAATTACACCGTCAATGGGATCAGCTATTACGCTCCGTTGCTCGGAGCCACGGGCGCATCCACTTATGACGCCACCACCAACTCCGTCGGCGGCACCGGCTTTAACGGCTTTATCCCGGCGACGACCTCCACCACGAACGATTTCAACCAGGATATTCCCGTGGCAAGTTTCGGAAATTACATCAAACTTGGCAGTGTCTCGGCCTCAGGTGGCCAGATTACCATCCAAGCCGAACTGGATACCACCACATTCCGTTCTCCGCTTAACGGCATTGAACTTGTAGGCACGAGCAGCGGGAAGACCTTTGGAATTCACTTCTTGGGCAATACAACCGCCCCGGTTGACGGCCCGCCCACCGCACCTATCATTGACTCTCAATTTCCTGCCGGCAATACTACAATAGACATTCTGACCAATCACGTCGTCAGCACCGCTTTCTCAGTCACGATAGATCCGCTCAGCGCCCCGCCTCTCTACTACCAATGGTATAATGGCGCGACCGGCATTTCCGGCGCCACCAACTCCACTTATGTAAACGTGGACACGAATGTTGCCACCCTCACGTGCATCATCAGCAACTTCGTGGGTTCCGTGACGAGCAGCCCGGTTTCGATAGCATTCTTTTCAAAGCCGGCGCTCTCGACCTATCAGGCAGGCATTTTTGCGTATAATCCTGTGGCGTATTGGCCGTTAAATGAAACAAACGGCAACATCGCTTTTGACTATGCCGGGACCAATGACGGCATCTACAACGGCAATTACACCCTCAATCAGCCCGGTATTCCGGCAAGCCCCGGGATCGGCGTTACGGCTTCTGCCGGCTTCGACGGTTCCACCGCTTATGTTGAAGTGCCGGTAGGCAATCTGAACATTGTGGGCCCGATGACTTTGATTGAATGGGTTCAGCCGCCGAGCGGCGGCGATACCGGCTTCACCACGCCAATCGGACACTCGGATCAAGGCTATCGCCTTGACGTTGCCGGTGGCCAGCCGCACTTTGCCGATGCGGGTCCGGACGTGGTTGATCCCAATACCATCAACGATGGCAATTGGCATCTTCTCGTTGGCGTCTATGACGGTACCAAACAATATTTGTACGTGGATGGACAATTGGTGGGGACACCGCAGGGCAGCACCCCGTCCGGAAGCACAGGTGATGTCCGGATTGGTGGCGCTCCGGATTATGGAAACCGCTTCTTCACCGGTAACATTTCCCAGGTGGCGATTCTCACCAATGCGCTGACATCCGCCCAGGTTGTGGCGATGTACAACAACCTGGAAACTCCGCCGACTGTTTCGATCACCCCGGCCAGTCCGTCAGTTTTTGCCGGCTTGAGCGTCACCTTAACCGCGCAATTTGGAGGTTCTTCGGCCACACACCTCCAATGGTATGTGATTGATAACTCAAACAATTCAAACAATATCGCCGGAGCGACGAACTCCACCTATACCATTCAGAACACAACGATTGCCGAGAACGGATATACTTACGGAATCATCGCGGCCAATGCCTACGGGACCAACACGGCCTCGGTCCAGCTTTCTGTCCAAAATGGCCCGGCAGAACTGGGCGGCGACATATCGCCGTTGAACGGCGAGGCCTACGTGGGCGCGCCAGTAACCTATTCGGTCGGCGCCCAAGGCAGCCTGCCGATTTACTACCAGTGGTTGCTCGACAACATCCCGGTGCCGGGTGCAACCAACGCCAGTTTCACGGCACCCGCCCAATGTGGCACGCACACGATTCAAGTCACGTTCACCAACGCCCAAAACGGCGGGGTCGCGATCATGAGTTCGGTGGCCTCGCTTCAAGGGGATGCCTATCCCACCAACATCACGTTCAATACCAACGGGACGGGATGGCAGATCAACGGCTCCGTGGCGACCATCAACAACAACGTGCTGAAATTGACCGACGGTAATGGCAATGAAGCTTCCACGGCTTTTTACACAGAGCCGCAATATGTGGGCAGTTTCACCGCTTCATTCACTTATATCGGCAACGGTTCAGCCGACGGCGCTGCTTTTATTGTTCAAAACTATGTGTCGGGCGCCACCATTGTGGGCGGCGGCGGCGGCGGCCTGGGCTATTTCGGCATCAGCAACAGCATCGCCCTGGAACTGAACCTGTACTCCGTTCCCGGCATCGCTGCCGGAACCAACGGCGATACCTATGGCGAAGGCGGCGGCGCAATTTATCAGCCGACCGGCTCCGTGGACATTACCACCGGCGATCCCATCCTGGTGCAACTGAACTTCGCCAATGGTGTCCTGGGTGTTAAATTGACCGACACCGACACCTCGGCCACCTTCAGCACCAATTATGTCTTTGGCCCCCTGCCCGCCATACTCGACGGCAGCAACCTTGGCTATATTGGATTCAGCGGCGGCACCGGCGGAGCGGCGTCCGTTCAGACCATCAGCAACTTTGAGTTCAACTCCGTCATTCCGCCCGTTGCCTTGACGGCGTCGCAGGCGGCGAACAAATCGGTGGTCATCACCTGGCCGGCGGCCGATCCCAGCTACCAGCTAATGACCGCCACCAATTTGCTGTCGCCGTCATGGGTTGCCGGTCCTAGTCCGACGGTGGTGGGCGGGCTGAATCAAGTGACTGTCCAGGCGAACAGCGGCCCACATCAGCAGTTCTATCGGCTGGTGCGCGTCGTTTGCCAATAGTTGATTGGAGAACAGGTCAGCGCCCGGCAGCGGCTAAGTCCGCTCCGGGCGCTGATTTCATTTACCCAGCAAAATGCCGGCGGCTTGGCAACAGGCGCGCTCCCGGGCGTTTGATGGTTCCGGGACCCGCTTCTGGTCACAGGCGATTCGTTCTCATAATTGAATATTTCTGCGGGCCGCAGTGTGAAAAATCAGTTTTCAACCGCCACCATCTGTGTGAATCTGTGTTGTAAATGATTCATCCCACGGCCGTCATTCATCCGCAGGCGCAGCTCGACTCCACCGTAAAAGTCGGGCCGTATGCCGTGATTGACGCGGGCGTGGAACTCGGCGCGGATTGCGTGGTGGGTCCGCACGTTTATCTGACGGGCGTGACGAAGATTGGCGCGGGCAACCAGCTTCACGCGGGCTGTGTGATTGGCGACTCCCCGCAGGACCTGAAATACAAGGGCGCGCCGACGCGGGTGAACATCGGCCACCACAATGTTTTCCGCGAACACACCACCGTGAACCGGGCCACGAGCGCGGAGCACGCCACCGAGGTTGGTTCCCATAATTTCATCATGGCCGGCGCGCACATCGCGCACAATTGCACGGTCGGCAGCCATGTGATCATGGCCAACGGGGCCATGCTCGGCGGCCACGTGACGGTGCAGGACCGCGCGTTCATCTCCGGGGCCTGCCTGGTGCATCAATTCTGCCGCGTGGGCACGCTGGCCATCATGCAGGGAGGCTCGGCCGTCAGCAAAGACCTGCCGCCGTTCACCGTGGCGCGGGGCGATAATGGCATCTGCGGATTGAACGTCATCGGCCTGCGGCGCGCCGGCTTTTCGGCGGAAGAACGGCTGGAGTTAAAAAAACTGTATCACGCGCTGTTCCGGAGCGGGAAGAACTTCAGCGAAGCCGTCTCTGGCGCGCAAAAAGTTTTCCTCAGCCCCGGCGCCCGGGTGATGCTAGAATTTGTGGCGGCTGCCGGGCGCGGTGTTTGTGCGGATCATGGAACGGCGCGCGGCAGCGGCTTGGAATGACCTGAAGGAACAATATGAAATACCGCATTGTTGGCGCAGACGGCAGAACGTACGGCCCGGTCGAACTCGAACAAATTCGCCGGTGGCTCGCGGAGGGCCGCGTCGAAAGCCGCACACCGGTTCATGTCGAGGGTGCCAGCAACTGGATCACCCTGGCGGCGCTGCCGGAACTGGCCGCACCATTCGCGGCCTCGCCGCCGGCCATCGGCGCAGTCAGCGTGAACCCCGCTTCAGCGCGCGGGACAAATGGTTATGCCACCGCCGGATTGATCTGCTCGCTGCTGGCATGGACCTGCTGTTGCTGCGGGCCCTTCAACCTGCTCGGCCTGATTTTTTCCATCATTGCGCTGGTGCAAATCAAGAACCAGCCGCAACCGCAGGAGGGCAGGCTCTTCGCCATCATTGGCCTGGTGCTTTCGGCGGCGAATCTCCTCTTCGCCCTTGGCTTGGCTTTGTTCCAAATGGTCTTTGGATCCACCAACATTAACTGGCAGACCGGACAATTCTGAATGAACGCCGCGCCGCCAAAGATTTTGCCCGCGAAGCGCCTGTCCTCAGTTGGCGGGTTCGCAGCGGTGTTTTTGGCGCTAACGGGAGCGGGGGTTTTGGCCATGGTGTATTTCTTCAATCCCACCGGGCACACCTTTTATCCAGTCTGCCAGTTCCACCGGTTAACAGGCCTGAACTGCCCGGGTTGCGGCGCCACGCGCGCGCTTTATGCGCTGCTGCATGGAGATTTTTCCACGGCGCTCCGGGACAACGTGTTGCTCGTTATCAGCATTCCGATGTTTGCGTTGCGCGGCGGTTGGTTTGCGCTGAACCGGATGCGGGGCAGGCCCAACGGCAGATTTTTTCCGCCAAGCCTGCTGATTCCCTTGCTGGTGGTGTTGGGCGTGTTTGGCGTGCTGCGAAATCTGCCGATGTTCTCGTTCCTGTCGCCGTAATCCCACGGCTGGCGCCACCCCCTGAGGCCGACTTACAACACGACTTCCGTGCCCACGCCCTTGTCGGTGAAGATTTCCAGCATGACGGCGTGGGGCACGCGGCCATCCACAAAGGATACTTTTTCCACGCCTGATTTGATCGCCGCCACCGCGCTGTCCACCTTGGGAATCATCCCCTTGTCCACAATGCCGGCAGCTTTCAACGCGGGAACTTCGCTGATTTGCAAATGGGCAATCACCGTGGAAACGTCCTTCGGATCGCGCATCAGTCCCGGAACATCGGACATGAAAACGAGCCGTTTCGCGCTCAACGCAATGGCGCACATGGCGGCGGCCACATCGGCATTGCAGTTGTAAATCTTCCCGTCCTCGCCGCGCGCCGTCGGGCTGATCACCGGCGTGAACCCGCACCACATGCTTTCCTTGAGGGGTGCGACGTTCACTTCGGTCACTTCGCCAACGTGGCCGATGTCAATTTTCTGGCCGGGATTGTCCTTGTCATCGAGGTACAGCTTTCGGCATTTAAAAATATCCGGCCCCGCGAAACCCACGGCCTTGCCGCCCAGCGCATTGATGGCCTTGACGACTTCGGGATTGATTTCACGCGACAGGACTTCGTCCACGATTTTTACCGTGGCTTCATCCGTGACGCGCTGGCCTTGGATGAAGTCCGCCTTCAACCCCGCTTTTTCCATCGCCCGGGTGATGGCCTTCCCGCCGCCGTGCACGACGACTGGATTGATCTCGACGGCTTCGAGAAAAACGATGTCGCGCGCCACGCCGGTGCGCACGCTTTCATCCGGCGAATCCATGAAACTGCCGCCGTATTTGACAACAAACGTCTCGCCGCTGAATTTCTGTATGTAAGGCAACGCCTCCAGCAGGGTGTTGGCCTTTGCGATGGGATCTTGCACTTGGAATTATTATCAACAAGAACGCGTCAGTGGAAGCCACATTCGCGCGGTTTTGCCCGAAGTCCGAAGTCCAGATCCTCGCTTTCGGCTTTTGGATTTAATGCCCGGCCACGAGTTCATCGCACGTGGCGTTGAAGAATTTCACGCACTGGGCGATTTCGGGGCTGGAGTTTTCCCAGTGATATTCGTACTCCACGCAAAACGCCCCGTGGAAATTCTGCCGCTTTAATTCCGCCATCAGCTCCCTGGTTTTGCCCACGCCGGTGCCCCAGGGCACGTCATGAGCATCCGGACCCATTTTGTTAAGGTCCTTGAAGTGGAGGCAAATGATGTGGCCGTCCAATTTTTTCAGGCATTCCAGCGGGTCCAGCCCTGACCGCATCCAATGGCCCACGTCGGCGCACGCGCCCATCAACGGGGTGCGGCCCTTGATGGCGGCCAGCACCGCGTCCGGGTTCCAATAAATGGAATGGCCCTTGGGATGATCGTGGATGGCCACCTTGATGTTGTATTCCTTGCAAAGTTTTTCAACCGTGTCCAAGGCGTTGGTCTCCGGCTCGGAAACCAGGACGCCGATGCCCCACTTTTTGGCGAACTCAAAAACTTTGCGGCATTTTGCCTCGTCGGCGGGCAGTTGTACGACGCCGGTATTGACGAAATTGCCGAAACCATCCGCCCGCAGCTTTTCATCAATGCGCGCCCGCTGTTCATCCGTCAGCGACGTGGTGCTGATTCGATTGGTGCCATCCAGAATGAGGCTCCCCGAAATACTCATGTATTTCACGCCGAGCGCGGCGGTTTTATCAATCGCGTCGAAAATATTAAACAGCCGAAACGTGTACGAATGCACGGCCAGTTGCCAGCCCAGCTTGTCGGCGGAACTCGTGTCCGTGGCCGACTGTGCCCAGGCGCCGAGTGAAAGACAAAGGCCGAGAACCGCGAGAAGCAGTTTCTTCATTTTCAGTTATGCTTTAATGTTGGTTGAATCGTTACGGTTACAATGGCGGCCCTTATACCTTTGGTTCCCAGCCGGGTTCGTAATCGCGCTGCCAGAGTTTCATGGCGTCGTCGTCATTCAGGATGCGGCCCGTGGCGGTGTCGCAATGCAGCTCCCGGCCGACACGCCAGGAAATGTTGCCCAAATGCAACAGGCCCGTGCTGGCGTGACCCTCCGTGGCGGGACAATTCACCGGCGTGCCATTGCGTACGCCGTCAATAAAGTTCGCAAAATGGAGCTGGTCGAGGTCCTCCCCGGTGGAGCTGAGGGTATTGGTGGGATCCACCACCTCGTTGCTCTTCATCTGCTTAACGATTTTGCCCTTTTTGTCGTAAATGGTATAGGCGTTGCCGTCGAGCAGCGCGACTCCCTCCGTGCCATAAATTAAAACGCCGCGCGACAGTTTTTCCACCGGGAAATTGTTGCAACTGCGGCCTTCCCAACTCATGGTTTTGCCCTCGGGAAAATCCCACGAGATGGTCTGGGTATCCGGCGTTTCCCAGTCGTCCTGAAAGGCGTAACGCCCGCCGTTGGACGATACACGCGTCGGCCAGGTCAGGCCCATCGCCCAGCGGCAGACATCCACTTCGTGCGTGCCGTTGTTGAGCGCTTCGCCAGTTCCGTAGTGCCAGCGCCAGTGCCAGTTGTAGTGGATCAGGTTGTCCACAAACTCGCGGCGCGGGGCCGGTCCCTGCCAGAGATCGTAGTTGAGCCACTCGGGAACCGGCGCGGCTTTGCCGTGGCCGATGCTGGAGCGGCCATTCGCGTACCACGACTTGCCGAAATACGTTTTGCCAATCAGGCCGTTGTGAAGCTCGTCTATAATGGACCGTAGATTCGGAAAGGAACGGCGTTGCGCACCCATTTGAAGCACCCGTTGCGACTTGCTCACCGCTTGGACGAGCATTTCGCCTTCATGCGGATTTTGGCTGCACGGTTTTTCCACATAAACATGCTTGCCGGCGGCCAGCGCCAGAATGGCCATCGGCGTGTGCCAATGATCGGGCGTGGCAATGGTCACGACATCAATATCCGGGTCCGCCAGCGCCTTGCGGAAATCACCGAGCCCCTGCGGCGCGTTGGACTGTTTCTTGGCGGTTTCCTTGATGCCCTTGGCCAGCGCGCGCGTGTCCACATCGCAGATATATTTGACTTCCACCCCCGGCAGGGCGGTCAGGCAGTGGACGTGCGTAAGGCCGCGTCCGTTGGTGCCGCAAATCGCCGCGGTAATCTTGTCATTAGGTCCGAATTTCTTGGCGGGCGAAGGGGCGGACTGCGCATCATCTGCTTTGGCCAGCGAACCAAAATAACCGGCCATGCCCAGTCCCACGCTGGCCACGCTGGCCTGTTTCAGAAATCTGCGACGATCAATGTTGGTGTTCATAGTGGATGGGTTAGACGTTTTGGAAGGTGGAGCGGTGTCAACGAAGTTGCCGGTCTTGGCGATGGGGTGGTGCATGGCTTATTGATAGAAAACTTGCCGGACAAATGAAAGCGATATTCGGCGGCGGGCATGAGCCGGGGGGTGACTGGGTTTTAAATCCGAAGCCCGAAATCCGAGATCCGAAAGAAATCCGAAGGCCGAAATCCGAATCAGCGGCATCTTTATTAGCCTGGATTGACCTTGATTCATCGTGCCTGGAAACGAGCCGGGTCGGGAGACCGGCGCTCCTACACGGGGTCGAAACTCGACTTGACCAAGTTGCCCCCGCTCCAGCTGATTTCAACTGAATCGTTGTACAGGCACGTGAACGGCCCCCATAAAAACAATACCGGAGCAGCCGGTTGGCTGTCCGGTTTTTCAACGGTCTGACAAATTCAATCAATAACGGGCGCGATGCTCGCCGCGGTCGTGGCGCTCGCCACCGCCGCCGCCGCCCGCAAAGCGGTCGCCGCGCGGGGGACGGTCCTCGCGGGGACGGGCAATGTTCACGGTGATCTTGCGGCCCTGAAAATCCTTGTCATGAAACTGCGAGATGGCTTTTTGGGCTTCTTCCGAGGTGCCGAATTCCACAAAGGCAAAACCCCGCGAACGGCCGGTCATCTTGTCGAGCATGAGGTTGACGGATGTCACCGCGCCCGCCTGGGCGAAATAATCCTGAAGGTCATTTTCCCCCGTCTGGAAGGACAGGTTGCCGACGAATAATCTGGCTTGGCTCATAGTTCAATGGAGACGCTCAAAAAACCGAGTGGGAGGACTGCTTCGGCAGGATCACTGAATGTCGTTTCAAGTTTCTTTTTTTCACAAACCATTCTGTCGGACTGACACCATCACTATTCATTCTTTGAACGAGACCCGGATTTTCTAACAAAACCGCCGCCAATCTGTCAACAGACAATTATTCGCCGAAAAAGGGGGCGTATCGTGGCATTGTCCTCAGTTTGGATCGAACCTTGCCCCAGCCGAACGCCGGTCGCTTTTGGCGCGGTCGGCTCCACAAAATGCCGGGAGGAACCAAATATTGGCGCATGGAAAGCAGCCCGGCGTCTTAAAGAATCACGCCGGTTCCGCCGGGCTGGGAAGTACCGGCTCCACGGCAGCCAAGATGGCCACCGCCACCGGCAGGTTGCGTGACGATTTCCGTGCAGGCCGGTCTCAATTGGATAACTCTGACATCCGACATGGCCCGCCTGAGATTTTTCCAGCCGCTCACCTTGGGCGTGGCGGTCTGGTGCAGTTGGCCGGCCTTCGCCAAACCCACATTCATCCCAAGTGAAATTGAAGGCCAAGGTGCGGAGATTATTTTCGGAGATCTAGACGGGGACGGCCTTCAGGACGCCGTGCTGTTGGGCCAGACCAATTTGCTGGTGTTTTTTCAGGATTCCAAGCAGGGGTTCACCCGGAGCCCGCAAGCGCAGTTTTCACTGGGAGACCAGCCCGCGGTGGTGTGGCCGGCCAAACTGGGGAGACATACGGCGAGCCTGCTGCTGATGACGAGCGACGGGGTGACGGAATTCGATTTTACCAATCGAACCGGTCCACCAAGCCGGCAGCAAATCATCGAACAGCCAACCGTCATGCCCGACAAAACAGACGAGCCGTGGGCAATGTCTTTTCCCATGTCGGCGGGTACTGGCACGGACTGGCCCCTGCTGCTCGTGCCGGTTGCCGGCGGCCTCCAGGTTTGGCAACACCACGACACATGGCGTCAGGCGCAGTTCATCGAACAAGCCGTGGCGACTCACGTCCATCCATCGGTGACCATTCCCGGATATACCCGGTCGTCTAGACTGAGCCTGTGCGTCAGTGACGTGAACGGCGACCATCGCGACGATTTAATGATCAAACGCGATGCTGGCGGAGGGAGGCAAACCTATGCTCTTTACCTTCAGAACACGAACGGCCTGTTCGACCTCGAACCGGCCTTGAGCTACACCAACCTGGCTGACTGGCGCACCACAATCGGCTGGATGGACATTAACCGGGACGGCAAGCTGGACCTCATCAAGACGACCGTTTCAGACGAACCGTCGTTCGTCCCCGGTTTGCAATCGGGCAAAGTGCTGGTGGCGGTTTATCTGGCCGATGAACAGGGCCGGATTCCCCCAGCGCCACAACAGGTGTTCCGCAAGAGCGACTGGTCCGCATTTCTCCCGATGGTGGACGTGGACGGCGACGGTTACATGGACCTGGCTCTGGGCGTTATTCCAATTGATTCACGGGACGGCGTCCGCGACATGATTACCGCCGGAAAAATCGGTTTGAATCTCAAGTTCCATTTCTTCCGGCCCGGCTCCGGGTTTCCACAGGAACCGGCCTTTCAGCGCGCCGTGCCCATCTATTACGACCATGACCTGTTCTGGTCTTCGGACTACCGCTTTTATTCCGAAAAGTTTGTCAGCCTCGATGGCGATTTTAACGGAGACGGAAAAAAGGATTTGCTGGTCCGGGACCATGGCGACGCCATTTCGGTGTATTTCTTTAATTCAAGAGAGACAGGTTTCAGCAAACGGGCTGACCTCACATTTCCCTGCCCGGAACCGATGGACTGGTGGGAGGTGCAGGACTTGAACGGCGATGGCGTCAGCGATTTGGTGGTCAAACTCCGGAATCAAAATATTTTCCGCATATTCACCAGCCGGGGCAAATGATCATGCATTGCCGAAAACAAATCACCGCCGTCAGCTTGTGGACAATCCTGGCCATCGCCGCGGTTGGGCAGGAGGCGGCCAGCTTTCAATGCCAGATGATCACCCTCCCGGCCAAGGCCATGCCGTCGCGTTTCATTGATCTGGGCCACGAAGGCCGCTCGGATCTGCTGGCCGTTGATACCGTGGCGAAGCAGTTATTGATCTATCGCCAGCACGCATGGGGTTTTACCAATATACCGGACCAAAGCATCCAACTGCCGACGGACACCGCCTGGATTTCCCCGTATCAATTGGCGCCTGAGGGCGGCTGCGCCCTCGTGGTATCCACTGCCACCGGGCTGGCAGCTTACCGGCAAAATGGTGGCGTCTTTGAATCACAACCACGGCCGCTGATTACAGCGGCCCAGCTGTTTACCAACGACGATTCGCCTGCCTTGGTCTTGCTGGGCACCAATGGCCCACTGCCCGTAATAACGGCGAACGAGGCGTGGCTTTATCAGCGGAATGAAGAGTCGGAATGGACCTCCGGACCACCGGTGGCGCTTGAAGTGAAAATCAGTCGCTGGTCCGGCTATCGCAGCGCCTGGACCATGGGGGGAAATTCTTCCCATGACCTCTATACCTACCAGTCTATTTGCCCCGAGGCGGCAGATTCAGAGGATGAGAAACCGGAGAACGATGCCATCGGCAAGCTTATTGCAGACCTGAAAAAGGCCGGCCCTTGGAGCCAGTCCCAGGAAATGCGGGTGGACCTGAACGGTGACGGCCGGAAAGATTTCATCATTTGGCAGGTGCTCGGCGAACTGGATTTCAAAACGGACATTTACGTTTTTCTGCGCGGCGCGGACGGCAAGCTGCCTGAGCAGCCCACGCAAATTCTGCACTGCCGCGGATTTCCGATTCCGCTGGGGTCAGCGCAATTAACGGCGCCCATCGGGGATCTTAAGGGAGATGGCACGTACGAGCTGGTCCTGCTGGAGCCCAGGGTGCCGGTTGCCTCGCTGAACACCATGTTGGATATGGCGCTCTCGCGGGGAGTGGATATGGCGCTCACCATTCGTTCCTTCAAACATGGCGCTTTTGCCCGCAGTGCGGAGGCATCGGTTCCCGTTAAATCTCTCCTCTCCTGGTATGGCACCTGGCAGTGGCCATTTTTTATCTGTGGAGATTTTAATGGCGACGGCCGGCCCGACTTGGTGGTCCAACGCTCCGCCGACCAGTGGGACATCTTTTTCAGCACCGTCGACGGGCGCTGGTTTGGCGCCCGGCCTGGCATGGAATTTAAAATGCCAGCCGAGGGATATTTTACGCGACGCTCTTTTGAAATCGGCGACCTCAATGGCGACGGGCGGGCGGATATTGTCTTGCGCGACCAGGACGACCCCCGCATTTTTATTTTTTTGACACCTGCGCAGACCACGAAAGGCAAACCATG
>Ga0302320_10004957_pt1 | contig 30034 bp, 21 predicted proteins | sample Bog_T0_3_FD_202130 | JGI IMG/M metagenome (GOLD analysis project Ga0302320, IMG submission 202130) | Peat permafrost microbial communities from Stordalen Mire near Abisko, Sweden - Bog_T0_3 | ecosystem: Environmental > Terrestrial > Soil > Wetlands > Peat | place: Sweden: Abisko, Stordalen Mire... | reverse complement strand
TGTGCCGCGCTGATGGCCGCTTGCACTTGTTGTTCGGCGACGTCGATGGCCAGAGTCAGAGAGAACTGCAGCGTGATCACCGAGGCTCCGGCCGAGCTGGTCGAGGACATTTGGCTCAAGCCCGGCATTTGGCCGAATTGTTTCTCGAGCGGTGCCGTGATCGCCGAGGTGATCACTTCGGGGCTCGCGCCCGGGTAAAAGGTCTGCACTTGGATGGTCGGATACGCAACCTCGGGCAACGCCGACAGTGGCAGTTGCAAGTAGGCGATCGCGCCCACGATCAGAATCGCCACCATCAATAACGTGGTGGCGACGGGGCGCAGGATAAAAATGCGTGACGGGTTCATGCGCGCGCGTCCGCGTCCCGCATCATTGCGAGGGTTTGGGGCGCGTGCGCTTGTGCGACCCCGGTGCATTCGGAGTTCCCGGCTTCGCGCCGTCGGCGGGACGCGCGGTCTTGGGGGCCGGCTTGGCATCCGGCAATTGCACCTTGGCGCCTTCGCGCAACCGGTCGGCGCCCTCCGTCACCACCAGTTCGCCGGCGGCGAGCCCTTTGCTGACGGCGACGCGCTCGCCATCGGCCACGCCGAGCGTCACCGGCCGCACTTGCACGCTGCGGTCCGAATTCACCACGTAGACAAACGTGCTCACCGTGCCGTCGGGCGCGCCGTGCCGCACCGCTGCGTTCGGGATGATGATTTGGTTCTGCACCAATTCTTGCAACAACTGGATGTTGACGAACTGATTGGGGAACAACTGATCATCGGTGTTGTCGAACTGCGCGCGCAGCTTCACCGTTCCCGTCGTCACATCGATCGTGTTATCCACCGTCAACAACTTTCCGTCGGCGAGTTTGGTGGTGTTGGCCTTGTCGTAGGCTTCTACCGCGAGCGGCGCCCCCGCGTGCACACGCCGCATCAGCGCCGGCACATCGTCCTCCGGAATCGGGAAAATCGCGGTGATCGGCTGCAGCTGGTTGATGACGACGATGCCATTGGTGTCGCCCGGCGTCACATAGTTGCCCGGATCGATCTGACGCAATCCGACGCGGCCGGTTGCGGGCGCAAGGATGTGCGTGTACTGCAGATTGACCGCCGCGGTCTTGACCTGCCCCTCGTCCGATTCGATCGTACCGACGTATTGATCGACCAGCGCCTTCTGCGTGTCGAGTTGCTGTTGCGCGATCGAATCTTCCTTGATCAATCCTTCGTAGCGCTTCAGGTCCAACCGGGCGTCCGCGAGCAGAGCCTGGTCGCGCTTAAGATTGCCCTGCATCTGTTGCAAGGCGGCCTCATATGGGCGCGGATCGATTTGCGCCAGGGAGTCGCCTTGGTGAACGATCTGACCCTCCGTGAAAAGAATCTTTTGCATGACCCCGGAGATTTGCGTGCGCACCGTGACGTTGGCCAGCGGCGTGACCGTGCCGAGAGCAGGAATACGCAATTGGATGTCGCCGGCGGTCGCCGTCGCCACGGTGACGGCCACCGGCCCGTTCTGTCCGCCGCGTCCGCCGCCGGGGCCGCCGCCCGGTCCGGCTTGCGCCGCCGCTTGCTTGTTGTGGATAAACCGGATCAACACCACCAGCAGCAGCAGCACGACGAGAACAACCAGTAGCGCCACCCAGTGCCGCTTGATGAATGCCACAGGGCCTCGCGCGGGCGGGGAAAGTTGCGCGTCAATCGGATCGTTTAACACTACTTCACACTTCGTCACGGTCAGACCCGCGTCCCGGCATACACTGCCGATAAGGACGTTCGGGCGATCCGAGACTATAACCAGATTTGCCGACGAACGACCACTCCCCTGAAGGAGTTAGTTATCGCATGCAGCATAAGATTGTACTGGCGACGATGGGTTCACTCGGGGATCTGCATCCGTTTATCGCGCTGGGTTGCGCGTTGCGTGATCGCGGAGCGAATGTGATGCTCGCCTGCGCCACGGAATACCGGAGCAAAGTGCAGGCAGCGGGCCTGCACTTCCATGCGCTGCGGCCGAGTTTCGCGGAAGTGGAGCGCTCGCTCGGCATGGGTCGCCCGGAACTTACGCAACGCGCCATCGAGCATGCGGAATTTCTGTTCCGCGAAGTCGTGCTGCCCTATGTGCGCATGGCATACGAGGACATGCTGGAAGTCACGGCCGGTGCCGACCTGGTGCTGACCAGCAGTTTGGCATTCGGCGCGCGATTGGCTGCTGAAAAGTGCGCAGTCCCGTGGATCGCGGTGGTGCTGCAGCCCATGATGTTTCTCTCGGCGTACGACCCGCCACTGATTCCGAAAGCCGAGGCATTAAGCGCGCTGCTATGGCGGCTCGGGCCGAGTGCCACTCGAAGCGCATTGTGGGTGCTCAAAAAGGTGGTTGCCGGAATATTCCGCCCGCTCGACAGTCTGCGCGCTGAGCTGGGGCTGCCGCGGGCCACGAAAGATCCCTTGTTCGACGGTCAATTCTCGACTTGGGGCGCGATTGGCCTGTATTCGAGGCTCCTCGGGGAGGTGCAGCCGGACTATCCGCAGCCATCCTGCATCGTGGGTTTCGCAACTTTCGACAGCGAAGATGGTCTAGCGAAGGGCCTCGACCCTGAATTGGATGGGTTCCTGAGCGCAGGCGAGGCACCATTGGTATTTACTCTCGGCAGCCTGATCATCAACAGTCCTGGAAGTTTCTATCGGGAAAGCTTGGCCGCTGCGCGTGCTCTACGGCGTCGTGCCGTGCTGTTAGTGGGCGATGCGGCGAGCGCCGATTTAGCCAAGTTTAAATCCAAGGAAGTTTTCGTTTGCAGCTATGCACCGCACTCCCTGTTGATGGCGCGCGCCGCGGCAGTCGTGCATCACGGCGGCATCGGCACACTGGCGCAGGCACTGCGCTCCGGCCGGCCGCAATTGATCGTGCCGTATTTCGCCGATCAGCCGGATAATGCGTCGCGTGCCATGCGGCTCGGGGTCGCACGCAGCGTTTCGCCGCGGCGCTATTGCGCAGCGAGCGCCAGCCGTGAACTCGCGCGCCTGCTCGGCGACGACGCCTACCTTGCGCGGGCGCGACAAGTGGCCGATTCGCTCGCCGCCGAAGACGGCGCCGCCGGGGCCGCGCGTATTGTGCTCGACAGGCTGGAACAACTCAGAGGAAAATGAGCCTCGGGATGCGAAACTCTAGAACCGGAAAGGAGCGTTGATGAAACCATTGAATTGCGCCGCGTTGTTGGCAGTGATTATGTTGAGCGCAACTGCGGCCAGAGCCGCGCCGGCGCAGAGCACTTGGACCGAGGGAGTGAATTATTTCCTGGTAGTGCCGCAGCATATTCCCTCATTGACTGCCGGCAAGGTCGAGGTGACCGAGGTGTTCTCCTACGCATGCCCGGCTTGCAATTTGTTCGTGCCGACCATTCACAAGCTGAAGGCGACCTTGCCGCCGAACGCAGTACTCGATTACTTGCCGGCCGCCTTCAATTCGAGCGAGGACTGGCCGGTGTTTCAGCTCGGCTATTTGACTGCCCAGACGTTGCAAGTTGCCGACCAAAATCACGACGCCATGTTCAATGCCGTCTGGCAGGGAGGCGATTTGGCGGTCATCGATCCCGCGACCCAGGGACTCAAAGGTCACATGCCGGGCATCGAGGATATCGCGAAGTTCTACCAGGCCAAGTCCGGCGTTCCGGTCGAGAAATTTGTCGAGACCTCCAAGAGCTTCAGCGTCGATGTAAAAGTGCGCGCCACCGAGGCATTGATTCAGCAGTACAAGGTCGATCGCACGCCGACCATCGTGGTCAACGGCAAGTATCGCCTGAACGTCGAATCCGCCGGCGGCGACGAGAAGTTGCTCGAACTCGTGAATTACCTGGTCGCCAAAGAAAGCAAGTAGGCTGCGCGGCCTTAAGCCGCGAGCAGCGATGCCATGAAAAACTTGTTCATGTACCACCCGCGGCTGTGGATATCAGTCGCGGTGGGCTGCGCGATGTTTTTCTTCCTGCCGCAGCACTGGACGACCATGAGCCGCGTGCTCGTATGCTGGAACGGCGGCGTCGCGCTGTTTCTGCTGCTGATCTTCGTTTGGATGTCGCGCTTGAGCGCCGAGCAGATCTGCTCGCGTTATATCGAGGAAGACGAAACGGCGCCGCTCATCGTCGGCGTGGTGACGATCGCCGCAGCCTTGAGTCTGGTCGCCATCGTCGAGCCGCTGGCAACCCTCAAGCAAGTGACAGGCAGCGCGCGCGCGGCGCATTTTGCGCTCGCGACCTGCACGCTGGTGAATTCGTGGATCCTGGTGCCGACGATGTTCACCACGCACTATGCCGACATGTTCTACAGCGCCAGTGCGGAGCAGCGGCCGTTGCGATTTCCCGAGACCACGATGCCGGTGTTCTGGGACTTTGTTTACTTCTCGTTCACGATCGCGGCCGCCTGTCAGACGGCGGATGTATCGACGCTGCAGGCCGGCGTGCGCAAAGTGGTGGTCGCGCACACCTTGATTTCGTTTCTATTCAATGCCTCGATTTTGGGATTTGCCATCAATGTGACGGCCGGCCTGATCGGGAGCAATTAGCCCTTTAGTGCGGTGACTTGACGACCTCGCCGCCCTTCATGACGAACGGCACGGATTGCAGAATGGTGACGTCGGCCAGCGGGTCGCCCGCGACTGCGATCAAATCGCCGAAACGGCCGACGGCGATTGCGCCGACATCGGAGGTGCGGCCAAGTGCCTCGGCGGCATTGGCGGTGGCGGCCTGAATGGCCTGCATCGAGGTCATTCCCCATTTGACCATGGTGGCAAATTGCCGCGCGTTGAAGCCGTTCGGGTAGACGCCGGCGTCGGTTCCAAAGATCATCTTTACGCCGGCTTTGACGGCCGCTTGAAAGGTCTGGCGTTGTTTCAAGCCGATGGAGCGTTCCTTATCGAGCGATTCCTTGAACGTGCCGTTGTGCTCGCCTTCGGCGAGAATGTAGTCGTCGTCGTAGATGTCCATGGAAAACCAGGTGCCGTGTTGCTTCGCGAGCGCGAACGCCTCGGCGTCGGCGAGACTCGCATGCTCGATGGTGTCGACGCCGGCACGGATGGCGTCCTTGATGCCGGAAGTGCCGTGCGCATGCACCGCGACCTTCAAACCGAGCATGTGAGCTTCGTCGACCAGGGCTTTCATCTCGTTGAAATCGAATTGCTGCGCACCAACCGTATCGGTCTTGGAGAACACTCCGCCGGTGCCGCAGAATTTGATCACTTCGGCGCCGTACTTGCGCAGCTTGCGTACCGTCGCGCGGATCTCCTCGGGACCATTGGCGACCGCCGGGCTGGGCACCGTGATCGACGGCGGAAATTCCGTGCTGTCACAATGGCCGCCGGTGGCGCCGATGGCGTAGGTCGCGGGCACGATGCGCGGCCCCGGTACAAAACCCTGTTCGATTCCCTGCTTGATGGCCACGTCGTTGAAATTTTCCGAGCCGACGTTGCGGATGGTGGTGAAGCCCGCCTCCAAGGTTTTCTTGGCATTGGCGACGCCCACCACCGTCCAGAAATTGTCGGTGAACTCGAGGCCGCGGTAACCGTTGTAGCGCGGATCCGAAGTAATGTGCGTGTGCATGTCAATCAAACCCGGCAGCAGCGTCATGCCCGCCAGATCAATGCGGCGCGCGCCGGCAGCAACACTCGTCCCTTGGCCGCCGACTGCCGTGATGCGGCCATCGACGATGGTGATCTCCGGGTGCTCGACGACGCGGCCCGCGAGGACGTCCACCATCCGATCGGCGCTGACCACCACCGTGTCCGCGTGGGCCATCGCGCTTATCGAAAAAGCGATCATTGCCCCGGCCGCCAACGCACTTTGCCTTAGGTTCATTTTGGTTTCCGCTCGATGTAAAACACGCAAATTATCACAGCAGCGGCCGGTTCGGTTCAAACGGCGGCAGCAACGTCTCGAGGCGCGGCGGTTCGACGTCGCGCACGTAGGCGAACGCGACGATGTGCTCCACGATGTGCTGCACGTAGCTGCGAGTCTCGGTGTACGGAATGTTTTCAACCCACACGTCGGCGTCCAGGGAATTCGGCGGCAGCCAGCGCGCGACCGCTTGAGGCCCCGCGTTATAGGCGGCGAGACTTAAGGCGAGCTGCCCTGCATAACGATCGAGTAATTCGCGCAGGTACGCCGCGCCCAGCGGCACCGCCACTGCCGGATCGAACAGCGAGTCCTTGCGCGGCGCGGGCAGGTGCCAACGTCGCGCCACCGCCGCCGCCGTTGACGGCAACATTTGCATCAGGCCGCGCGCATCCGCGCGCGACACGGCATCCTTGCGATACAGGCTCTCCTGGCGCATGACCGCCAAAATCCAGTCGCCGGGCACGCTGGCAAGGCCGCTGCCCGCGGCGATCGCCTCAGGGTAGGGGCGCGGATAGCGCAGACGCACGTCGTCCCATTCGCCGGTTTGCGCCAAGGTGGCGATGGATTGGGCGTACCATCCCCAATGCGAGGCCAAGTGCGCCGCTTGCACCTTGGCCGCGGGATCGGCACCGCCCATCACCGCCGCCCATTCGAGCGCGGCTTCATCGGTCATGTCGCAGGCGAACAATTCGCGTGCGCGGATCATGCTCGGGTCGGCGCCGAGCGTGGCCTGCGTCTTGAGGTCATCCGGCGAGGCATGAGCATTTAAGTTATAACTCTGGTGCAGCCGGTCCGCGGCGAGATAGCCGTAATAGTCGCGCAAGTTGGCGATCTCGCCGAACAGCGGCTTTGCCGCATCGCTGCCTGCCGTCGCCGCCACGGCGCGGGCACGCCAATAGCGCCACCGCGGCTGGGTCGCGAGGTTGACATGCATGGCGTCGATCCAGCCGAGCGCCTTGCCATAGTCGCCGGCCCAGAGCGCCGCGCGAACCCGCCACTCTTCGACCTGGGCATCGATGGCATCCGCCGGCAGGGCGTCGAACGTGGCGATGGCTTTGGGATCACGGTCGTACGCCGCGGCAAGCGCAGTCGCGCGCTGCAAGCGACCTTGCAACACGGGTGTCATCCCGGGACGCGCCAGCAGCTGTGGCAACAAGCTCTGCGCAGCGGCGCCATCGGTGCGCGACAACTTGTCGAAACCCGCGGCAAGGGCATCCGCTTCCACGGCGAAGTTGGGATGAGCCGCCAAAACGGTGAGCGCCGACTTGGGCGACTCCAAAAGGTCCGACCACTGCAGCAGCGGCAAGGTGCGAGCCACCGGCACGTCGACCGCGAACTCGCGCGCCAGGCGCGGGTTGTCGGCGGCGAGCGCGCCGCGCGCGCGCGCTTCGGCGAGCGCCGGCGTTTCGAGATTCTGCTGGCGCAGCCAGGTGAACACATCGTCGCATTCGACGGGCTGTTTTTGCGGCTGACTCCAGCGCGCGAGCACGGCGGGGCCGAGACCTGCGGTATCGCCGCTTGCCAGGCGCGCCTCGAGCCGATCGCAGATGAGCTGCGGGTCGGTGACCTCGGTCGATCGCGGCAGGAACCAGTCGAAGCGGCGCCGCGCCGCCAGGCTCAGCAACCACTCGCGCTTGAGCCCATGACTGACCGGCTGATTGGCGTGCGCTTGCAGGAAGGCGTCAATCGGCGTGTCAAGCGCATCGTCCGTGGTCTTGGCGAGATCGCGCCGCAGGCGCGCGGCCACGAGATAGTCGTGGATGACATAGCTCTCGAGCTGCGGCGAGTCTGGTATGTCCGGCAGATTTTGCCGCACTCGTTGCATGGCGGCGACAAACTCCTGACGCACGCCGTCAGAGTCGGCCGCGACCGCGGCATGGGCGCACAGCAGCGGCAGAGCCAGCGCGAGCAGCAATTGTTTGGCAGTCCACATCTTGACAGTCTAGTGAAATCGCCGCGCCGGCGTGGTTGAATACGCCGAGCATGAAATCCAAAGTCGTCGCCATCCTTGAAACTCGCACCGGTGCGCACTTGGGGGAGCTGATCGCGCGCCGCGGCGGCATACCCATGCTCGCGCCCGCACTCGAAGAGGTGCCGGACGTCGATCCGAAGGCGGTCGCCGCGCTGCTCGCGCAATGGCGGCAGTCGCCGTTCAAGATCGCGATTTTTCAAACCGGCGTGGGTACCCGCGCGTTGTTTCAAGCCTGCGATGCGCAAGGACTTACGGACGATCTGCTGCAGCGACTCCGTGGTTGCCTGGTGGTGGTGAGGGGTCCGAAGCCCGTCGGAGAGTTAAATGCGCGGGGCGTGCGCATCGACATTCGCGCGGCCACACCCTTTACCTCGGAAACTGTGCTGGCGGCGCTCGCGGACACTGCCGTGCAGGGTGAGCGCATCATGGTGCAGCGCTACGGCGCCGCCAATCGTGGCTTGCGCGCGGCGCTCGAGGCGCGTGGAGCGAGCGTCGAGGAGATCGCGACCTATCGTTGGGCGTTGCCGGCGGACATCCAGCCGCTCACGGAACTGCTCGATGCACTGGCGCGTGGGGCGGTGGATGCGGTGGTATTCACCAGCGCGATTCAGATTCACAATTTGTACCAGGTGGCCGAGAATCATGGGCGCGCGCTTGATCTCGCCGGCCAACTGGCACGAGTGATCGTAGGCTCGGTCGGCCCGGTGTGCTCGAAGGCGCTGCGCGAGCGCGGCGTCACGCCATCCTTCGAAGCCAACCCACCGAAGTTGGGGCCTCTGGTCACGGCGCTCGATCAGGCATTGTCGGCGCATCACTGACAGCGATTCAAGGACCCGGCTGACGCCGCGCACCTTCAGGTTGTATGATCGCGCCTCGGGTGACCGTGTATAAAGACCTATTTCGACGCAGCGCCGTTCAGGAGGACAACAGTGGCCAAATCAAGCAAGAAATCCCAGCCGTTTCTGACCGACGTGAAAACGCTGCGCGAACGCGCACGCAAGAACATTTCGACCGGCGGAGTAACCTTCACCTACGAAGGCAATGTGAAAAAGACCATCGACATACTGCAGTCGGTGCTCGCCACCGAGATCGTCTGCGTACTTCGCTACACCATGCATGCAGTCGCCGCCACCGGTATTTCGAGCGAAGGCGTGAAAGCAGAATTCGCGCAGCATGCCAAGGAGGAATCCGAGCATATGCACGAAGTGGCGGAGCGCATCAATCAGCTGGGCGGTGTACCTGATTTCAATCCCACGGGCCTTGCGACGCGCGCCGCGTCCGAGTATGGGAGCGCCGGCAACTTGATTGAAATGATCAAGGAAAATCTGATCGCGGAACGAATCGCCGTCGATCACTATCGCGAACTCATTCGCTATTTTGGCAACAACGACCCGGGCACGCGCACCATGCTCGAAGGTATCTTGACCGTCGAAGAAGAGCACGCGAACGACATGCACGATCTTCTGGTGGCGCACGAAGGGCGCCCCATGCTGCCGGGCTAGCTGCTGCCGCCCACCGAGGGTGAGTCGCTGGCCGGGAAGGACTCCTCCAGCGCCTCATCCAGTAAATCGTCCATATGCTGCTTGCCGCTCTCACGATGCCTGGCCATGTAGGCAACGGCATACGAGCACACCGGATGGACCGACCAGCCCGATTCGCGCGCCGCCGCTAGCGCTGCTGCCATCAGCCCTGCCGCCACGCCCCGGCCGCCGATGGCAGCCGGGACGCGCGTATGGGTGATGGACATGACATTGCCATCCAAGGCGTATTCAAGTTCCGCGTGAGTGCCGTCCACCTCGGTCGTAAAGCGGTGATTCACGGCATCGTGATTAATGGTGCTCATGGTCCTCTTGCGGGGGCGGCCGCTGTTCGTGGGGTTCCGCTCGCGCCTCGGGTCGCGCCTTCGGTGCAGGAGCACTCTCCCGCGGTGCCTCGGTCCGCTCGGGCTCGCGCGCTTGCGGCGGGCGAGCCTCCTGCGGGCGCGCCTCGGGGCGATGCTGCGCGGGTTGCACTTGCTGTCGCGGAGCCTCGGCGGGCGGGCGGGGGGCGCTGTGAGCCGGCGACGCGGGCACATGACTCTCGGAGTTCACATGATTCTCTGGCGCAGCAGCGTGCGGTTGCGGGTTGTTGTTGCGCACCGCACTGATGCCGGCGCCATGCCTCGCGGCTACCACGCCGGCTCCGGAAAACTCGCCCGCGCGGGCAGTCGCGGCAATCGGCGGATTGCCGTGATTGGTGCTCGCTCGCAGCTGCGGGTTACCGTGCGCCGTCTGTTCCTGTTGGCGTTGCGCCGCGACCTCGGCTACGTGCTGTTCGTGGGACGCGCTCTCTTGGGCGGCGGTGGGTCGTGCTTGTACGCCGCCCGAGCCCCCGTTATAGCTGACCCGGTTCACCGTCACATTGTTGATGACCGTCTTGTTGTACACGTTGGTGATGTTGGTGTTGCTGATATTGGTCACGGAGCGATTGTAATGGACATGTCCGTTCTCCCAATAGCCGCCCTCGTAACCGTTGCCGCCGTAGCCGTAGCCATAGTTCACGCCGCCGTAGAAGCCGACGTGGGGCCCCCAATAGCCGGCGTTCCAAGCGTAGACGCCTCCCGACCAAGCCCAAAATCCGGGAGTCCAAAGATAGCCGGTCTGCGGTGCCATCACCCACGTTCCCGGGACCCAATAATAGTCTTGGACATCATCGCTCCACGCCCAATAGCCAGGCGTCCAGAGATAGCCGTCGGCGGGAATCGGCGGCTGCTCGTAGACCGGAAGTGCCGGCGGCGCGACATTCACGGTAATGCTCACCTGCGCGTAAGACAGCGCGGGCAAGGCCAGAAGGATCAAAGCCGGCAGATTCCGGCTCCACGATTTAATTGTCATTGTCTGCTCCGGGTAGCTGCGCGGAATATGCCGCCAGTGTACCGATCGGTGTATTGCACCCGCATCGGCACCGACCCGTCGTCCCGTGTAGGATAACGCTCACGGACCGCGAAACTAGTGCGCCGGGGCCTCTTCTGGGGTTAAGCGCTTAAGCGCCTCGCGCGGCAGTTCATCGAGACCGGCATCACCCTCATGACGCAAATGCGTGGCGAGCTTGTCGCGCATGCGCTTGGTCCAATATTTGGAGATGTGATTGGCGATGCCGGCAATCGCGTCCTCGCGATCCGGCTCGGCGCGAAAAAAATTGCCAATGTCGTTCGCCATCTTCACCAAATGTTCGGCGCCGCCCGGAGTCATTTGGCGACAAACATGACATCGGCGCTTTTCAGCAGTGTCTCTTGCGTCTCGGTAAATTCGCGGAAGCGTTTCTGCCACTCGGAGGGCTGACTGACGCGCGTTGCCTGCACCGCGGTCACCTTGTATTCGGGACAGTTGGTCGCCCAGTCCGAGTTATCGGTGGTGATCACGTTGGCGCCGGATTCCGGGAAATGGAAGGTGGTATAGACCACGCCGGGCTGAACCCGCTCGGTGACCCTGGCGCGCAGCACCGTGTCGCCGGCGCGGCTGGCGATGCCGACCCAGTCACCCTCAACGATGCCGCGTTCCTCGGCGTCATGCGGATGCATCTCCAGGCGGTCTTCGTCGTGCCACTGGTTGTTTTCGGTGCGCCGCGTCTGCGCGCCGACATTGTATTGGCTCAAGATTCGCCCGGTGGTGAGGATCAAGGGATAGCGGGCGTTGACCTTCTCCGCCGTGGGCACGTATTCGGTGACCAAGAACTTGCCCTTGCCGCGCACGAATTGGCCGATATGCATGGTGGGCGTGCCGTCGGGGTGTTCCGCATTGCACGGCCACTGAATGCTGCCGAGCTCATCGATGCGCGCAAAGCTCACGCCCGTGAAGGTCGGCGTCAGGCGCGCGATCTCGTCCATGATTTCCGACGGATGCGCGTAGTTCATGGGGTAGCCGACCGCATTTGCGAGCAACTGCGTGATCTCCCAATCCGCGTAGCCGGATTTGGGTTTCATCACTTTGCGTACGCGCGAAATGCGTCGCTCCGCATTGGTGAAAGTGCCGTCCTTTTCCAAGAAAGAGGATCCCGGCAGAAACACGTGCGCAAATTTCGCCGACTCGTTCAAGAACAAATCCTGCACGATGATGCATTCCATCGAGCTCAACGCCGCGGTGACGTGCTGCGTGTTCGGGTCCGACTGCGCGATGTCCTCGCCTTCGATATACAGACCCTTGAAATCGCCATCGAGGGCGGCTTCGAACATGTTCGGGATACGCAGGCCCGGCTCGTTTTGTAAGGGGACTCCCCAGGCGCCCTCGAACAAATGACGTACCGTGTCATCCGACACATGGCGGTAGCCCGGGAACTCGTGCGGGAATGAACCCATGTCGCACGAGCCCTGCACGTTGTTCTGGCCGCGCAGCGGATTCACGCCCACGCCTTCGCGGCCGATGTTGCCGGTTGCCATCGCGAGATTCGCGATGCCCATCACCATGGTGGAACCTTGGCTGTGTTCGGTGACGCCGAGGCCGTAGTAAATGGCGCCGTTGCCAGCGGTGGCGTAGAGGCGCGCCGCGGCGCGAACGTCGGCGGCCGCAACTCCGGTGATCGCCTCCATGGCTTCCGGGGAATTTAGCGGCTGCGCGACGAAGCTGCGCCACTTTTCGAAGGAGGGGATTTCGCAGCGCTCACGCACGAACTCCTCTTTGACCAGGCCCTCGGTGACGATGACGTGCGCCAGGGAGTTGATCAGCGCGACGTTGGTGCCGGGGCGCAGTTTCAAGTGCTGCTCGGCCTCGATGTGCGGCGTGCGCACGAGGTCGATGCGCCGCGGATCGGCGACGATCAGTTTGGCCCCCTGACGCAGGCGGCGCTTCATTTGCGAAGCGAATACCGGGTGGCCATCGGTGGGGTTGGCGCCAATGACGAAAATCACGTCGGATTTCATCACCGAGTCGAAATTCTGGGTGCCCGCCGATTCGCCGAGCGTGTTCTTCAAGCCGTAGCCCGTGGGCGAATGGCAGACGCGCGCGCAGGTATCGACGTTGTTGTTGCCGAAGCCGGCGCGAATCAATTTTTGTACCACATACGTCTCTTCGTTCGAGCAGCGCGAAGAGGTGATGCCGCCGATGGAGTTGCGGCCGTATTGGGCTTGAATGCGCTTCAATTCAGAGGCCGCATAGCCGATCGCTTCCTCCCACGATACCTCGCGCCAGGGGTCGGAGATCTTGGCGCGGATCATCGGTTTGACGATGCGATCCGCGTGGGTGGCGTAGCCGATGGCAAAGCGCCCCTTCACGCAGGAGTGTCCGTGATTGGCATGGCCGTCCTTGTTCGGCACCATGCGCACCACTTCTTCGCCCTTCATCTCGGCGCGGAACGAACAGCCCACGCCGCAGTAGGCGCAGGTGGTGATCATGCTGTGCTCGGCTTGACCCTTGTCGATCAGTGTTTTCTCGGACAAGGTGGCGGTGGGGCAGGCCTGTACACAGGCACCGCAGGACACGCATTCGGAGTCCATGAACGACACATTCTGGCTCGCCGACACCGAGGAATCGAAGCCGCGATTCTGGATGGTCAGGGCCAAGGTGCCTTGCTGTTCGTCGCAGGCGCGCACGCAGCGCGAGCAGACGATGCACTTGCTGGCATCGAAGGTGAAATATGGATTGCTCTCGTCCTTTTTGGCGGACAGATGATTTTCACCCTCGTAGCCATAGCGCACTTCGCGCAGGCCCACGACGCCCGCCATATCTTGCAATTCGCAATGGCCGTTGGCAGGACAGGTCAGACAATCCAACGGGTGATCCGAGATGTACAGTTCCATCACGCCGCGGCGTATGTCCGCCAGCTGCTTGTTCTGCGTGGTGACTTTCATTCCCGCTGCGACCGGCGTGGTGCACGAGGCGGGCAGGCCCTTCATGCCTTCAATCTGCACCAGGCACAGACGGCAGGAGCCAAATGCTTCGAGCTGCTCCGTGGCGCAAAGCTTCGGGATCTTCACCTCGGCGAGCGCCGCCGCGCGCATCACCGAAGTTCCGGCGGGCACCGTTACGTCCTGGCCGTCGATATTGAGGGTCACGAGCTCGGTGCTGGTTTGCGCCGGGGTGCCTAGATCTGATTCAGCAATGGATAACATAGGGGATCCTTGAGTACCTTCAGCCGGAGGCGCTGGCTGCCTTCACGGGTTTGACGAAATCCAGGGGGAAATGGTTCAGCGCGGAAATGACCGGATACGGGGTCAATCCCCCGAGCGCGCACAACGACCCGTAGGTCAAAGTCTCGCACAGATCGCGCAATATCGTCTCCTGTTTGGCGGCGTTCTCGCCGGCAATCAGCCGATCGATGACTTCGACGCCGCGGGTCGAGCCAATTCGACAGGGCGTGCACTTGCCGCAGGATTCGATGGCGCAAAATTCCATGGCGTAGCGCGCCTGGGCCGCCATATCGACCGTGTCGTCGAAGGCGACGATGCCGCCGTGGCCCAGCATGCCTTTGATGGCGGCGAAAGCCTCGTAATCCAAGGGCGTGTCGAACTGCGATTCCGGCAAATAGGCGCCCAACGGCCCCCCCACTTGCACCGCGCGCAGCGGCCGGCCACTGAAACTGCCGCCGCCGTAATCGTAGAGCAACTCGCGCAGGGTCATGCCAAAGGCAATTTCCACCAGGCCGCCGAATTTGACGTTGCCGGCGAGCTGCATCGGCAGGGTGCCGCGCGATCGCCCCATGCCGAAGTGCTGATAAAACGCCGCGCCGCGATCGAGAATGATCGGCACCGAGGCATACGTTATGACGTTGTTGATCACCGTGGGCTTGCCGAACAGACCCTGTAGCGCGGGCAGAGGCGGCTTGAACCGGACTTGGCCGCGCTTGCCCTCCAGCGACTCGAGCAGCGAGGTCTCTTCGCCGCAAATATAGGCGCCCGCGCCCATGCGCACTTCCAACTCGAAGGCCTTGCCGCTGCCGCGGATGTTCTGACCCAGGTAATCGGCGGCGTGCGCTGCCGCAATGGCGGCCTCAAGTGCGATTTTGGCGAGCGGGTATTCCCAGCGTAGGTAAATGAAGCCGCGATTCGCGCCGGTGGCCAATCCTGCGATGGTCATGCCCTCGATCAAAACGAAGGGATCGCCTTCCATCAGCATGCGATCCGAGAACGTTCCGGAGTCACCTTCATCGGCATTGCAGACGATGTACTTTTGAGGATTCTGCGCGCCCAACACGGTCTTCCACTTGATGCCGGCGGGAAACGCGGCTCCCCCGCGGCCGCGAAGACCCGAGGCGGTGACGCTCGCCACAATGTCGGCCGGTTGCATCGCCAACGCCGCGGCGAGTCCGCGATAGCCGCCATGACTCAAATAATCTTCCAGACTGCGCGGATCGGTAACGCCGACGCGCGCGAAAGTGAGGCGATTCTGGTTCTTGAAGTAGGGGATGTCCTCGGTCGCGCCGTGGCCTAAGGCGTGCGCCTGGCCGGTGGTGAAACCGGCGTCGAAAAGACCGGCTACGTCGTGCGCCTGCACCGGCCCGTAGGCGAGGCGGGTGCATGCGACCTCCACTTCGACCAAGGGTTCTAGCCACAAAAGCCCCCGCGAGCCATTGCGAACCAATGCAATCTCGATTCCGCGCCGCTTGGCCTCCTCCGCGATCGCCGCGGCGGTCTCGTCGGCGCCCATACCCTGCGCCGCCGCATCACGCGGGACGTAGATTTTCACGCCGGCTCCCGGCTTTGCGCGAGCAACTCATCGAAGCGCTCGGGCGTGACCCGGCCGTGCAGCCGCTGGTCGATCATGAGCGAGGGACCCAACGCGCAATTACCGAGGCAATACACCGGCTCCAAGGTCACGGAGCCATCGCTCATGGTGCCGTGATAGTCGACCCCGAGACGCTTTTTCACATGCGCCTCGAGCGCAACGCTGCCGAGCGCCTGGCAGGCTTCGGCCCGGCATACATGAAATACATGCCTACCCGGTCGCTGCTGCAGAAAATAATGATAGAAACTGACCACTCCATGCACTTCGGCAATCGACAGGTTCAGTTCCAGCGCGATCAGGGGCACGGCATCCTTGGGCACGAAGCTCAGAGCCTCCTGCACCGCATGCAAGACGGGAAGCAGCGCCCCGGGCATCGATTTCAGGCGCGCGCAAGCGGCGAGTACCGTGGCTCGCTCGGCCGGGGTCAGACTGCCGGGCGGCTCGACTTTGATGGGTATTACCCGCCGCGGGGTTGGGTCAGTCATGGTACGCTGCGTCGTTCCAAAGATATATCAGATATTACCCCTTATCAACCGCGTGTACCACCCAGGGGAAAAGGCACGCTAGGTCAGGCACTCAACGGCGCCACGTGCAATATTGTCTGACATGCCAAGATCGCCGTCCATCGCCCAGAACGCAGACGTCCGCTTTTTAGGCAAGCTTTTAGGTGACGTAATCCGCACCTACGGCGGGCAGCCGCTGTTTCAACGCATCGAGGCCATCCGCGCCGCGTCGGTAGACCGCTACCGGGGCATTGCCAACCCGCGGGGCCTCGCCGTGGGCCTCGATACCTTGTCGCTGGATGAAACGGTCGCCTTTGTGCGCAGCTTCATGTTGTTCTCCATGCTGGCGAACCTGGCCGAGGATCGTCAGGGCAGTGCAACGGAGGAGGGCAGTACCCTGGCCTCCGCGCTCAAACTTCTGGACGATCAGGGCATTGTCGGCGATGCGGCCGCGGCGCTGCTGGAGCGCGCCCTGATCACCCCGGTGCTGACCGCGCATCCGACCGAAGTCATGCGCAAGAGCATGCTCGATCACCGCAACCGCATCGCGGAACTGCTGCGCATGCGCGATATGGGCTCCTCCGAAACGGCGCAAGGCGAGCTGATCGAGGAGGGGATCGCCGCGCAGATCGCGCTGTTGTGGCAAACGCGGGCGCTACGCCGCGAGCGGCTGTACGTGTCGGACGAAGTCGATACCGCCCTCACGTACCTGAAGGACATTTTTCTGCCCGTCATACCGCTCCTATATGCGCGCTGGGAGCGGTTGCTCGGACGCCGGCCCGCGAGTTTCCTGCGCCTCGGCAGCTGGATCGGCGGCGACCGCGATGGCAACCCGCATGTCACGGCGGAGTCGCTGCGCTTGGCCCTGGGCCGAGCCTCGCAAGTGCTGCTGGTCAACTACTTGGATCAGCTCAATGCACTCGGCGCGGAACTGTCGGTGTCGAGCGAGCTCGCCGGCGTCTCGGCCGCGCTCAATGATCTGGCGCAGCGCAGCGGCGACTTGAACGCGGCGCGCACCGACGAACCGTACCGGCGCGCCATTACGGGTATTTACGCGCGGCTCGCGGCCACCTACCAGCAATTCACCGGACGCGCGCCGCCGCGGGCCGCCTCGGTGAGCGCTGCGCCTTACGCCGATCCGGAAAGTCTGCTCAAGGACCTCAAGATCGTCGAGCAGTCGCTCGCCTCCGAGAGCAAGGTCGGGCACCACGGCGGCGGGGCTCTGGCCCGCTTGACGCGCGCGGTGGAGACTTTCGGTTTTCATCTCGCAACGCTCGATCTGCGTCAAAACGCCGATGTGCACGCGCGCGTGGTGGCCGAACTCCTCAAGAGTGCCGGCGTCGTCGCGGATTACGCATCGTTGGCTGAGACCGAGCGGGTGCGTCTATTGCGGCAAGAGCTTGCCGGCGCGCGGCTGCTCGCGAGTCCCTATTCGAGCTACTCGGATGAAACCCTGTCGGAACTGGCCATCGTGCGCGCCGCGGCCGATGCCAAGCGGCGCTACGGCGCGGGTTGCATCACCACTTACATCGTCTCCAAATGCGACAGTGTGTCGGATCTCCTTGAGGTCAACATTTTGCTGAAAGAGGCCGGCTTGTACAGCGCCGGCGGCAAACCGCCCGCTGCCATCATGGCGGTGCCGTTGTTCGAAACCATCGGCGATTTGACCCAGGCCCGCGCCGTCATGACGGCCTGGTTCGAGTTGCCGGAAGTCGCGGCGGCGTGCGCCGCTCACGGCTATCAAGAGGTGATGGTCGGCTACTCGGATTCGAACAAGGATGGCGGATACCTTACCTCGGTATGGAGCTTGCACCAAGCGACCCGATCGCTCGCCGAAGTGTTCGAGAAATTCGCCACGCCGATGCAGATTTTTCACGGCCGCGGCGGCGCTGTCGGCCGCGGCGGAGGTTCGTCCTTCGCGGCGATTCGCGCGCAACCCTTCGGCACGGTGCGCGGCCGTATCCGCATCACCGAGCAAGGTGAAATCATCGCCGCCAAGTATGGGACGCGCGAAAGCGCGGCCGCCAATCTGGAATCGATCAGCGCCGCGACGCTGCTCGCCTCGCTGGAAAATGCTTCGTTGTCGAGCGCCAGCCGGGTGCGTTTCGGCGAGGCCATGGATGAGCTGTCGGCGCAGGCGTTCCGTGCGTACCGCTCCTTGGTGTACGAGACCGACGGATTCGCGACTTTCTTTCGACAGATGACTCCCTTGGTCGAAATCTCCGAACTCAAGATTGGCTCGCGCCCGGCGTCGCGCTCCAACTCGCAGCGCATCGAGGACCTGCGTGCGATTCCCTGGGTGTTCAGCTGGGCGCAGGCGCGCGTCATGCTGCCCGGCTGGTACGGCGTCGGCCAGGCCTTGCAGTCTGCGGACCCCGGATTGCTGCGCGAGATGCTCGACGCATGGCCGTTCTTTCGCGCCACCGTCGATAACCTCGAGATGGTGCTGTCGAAATCCGACATGGGGATCGCGGCACGCTACGCAAGTCTGGTGGACGATCGCGGCCTTGCCGAGCGCTTGTTCGGCAGGATTCGCGACGCCTGGTCGGCGACTTGCGATAGCCTGTTCGCCGTCACCCAACAATCGCGTTTGCTAGAAAAGCATCCGGCGCTGAATGATTCGATCCGGCTGCGCTTGCCCTATATCGAGCCCTTGAATTTGCTGCAAGTTGAGCTCCTGAAGCGGCACCGCGCAGGCGAGAAAAATCCGCGGGTGCGCGAAGGCATTCAACTGTCGATCAATGCCATCGCCACGGCCTTGCGCAACAGCGGCTAGCCAATGATGCTGAGCGATACCGAGCTTGCGGTGGTGGAAGGTTATGCGCGCCTCGAAACCTGCACCGATCAAGCTGCGCGCATCGCCAAAACCGCGCAGCTGATACTCGACATCTACGTCGACTTCTATCGTCAGCTGTGCGAGTACCCGCACCGCGCGCAGCGCGCCTTCGAGACTTTGGATCCGCACGCATCGATCCGCATCAGCCAGGAACGTCTGGGGTTGTACAGCCGTTACATCGCTGAGCACGCGCCGCGAATTCTGGCGGCATTCCCGGCACTCGCCGGCGACCCCAGCGTGTGGGATGCGTTGGATCGGCTGTTCATGGCGATGATCGTCGAGCGCTACGATGCCGATATCGCCTTTAGTTTCGCGCACTCGATCCGGCGCAACATCGGGCGCGAACTCTGGCGTCCCGCTGCCTATTCATTTCCGCCGCCGAGCAAATTGCGCGCGGACTCGATGGCCTCGGTGCATCGACGGCTGCGCGTGCACGGGCGTATCGACAGCGAGCTATTGTGCACAGCCTTGCAGCTGCCCCGCTTCAACGTGCCGTTCAAAGATCTGCAGGGCGACGCGCGGCGAATTTTGCAACGCATCGAGGCGCTGCTGGGCGGCCCCTATGCGACTCCCGTCGCGGCGCTCGATGTGATCGAGGCAGGCTTTTTCCGCGATCGAAGCGCATTCGTGGTCGGGCGCTGGATACTCGCCGACGAAACTCTGGTGCCGTTCGTGGTTGCGCTGTTGAATGGCCCGCAAGGCATTTACGTCGACGCGGTGCTCGACCGCGTCTCCGATATCCACGATTTATTCAGTTCCGCGCTGGCGAATTTTCATGTGACCACGCGGCTTTACTACCAGACCTGCGTGTTTCTTTTCAGCCTGATGCCGCGCCGACCGCTCGGTCATCAGTACTCGACCATCGGCTTCAATCATGTCGGCAAGGTCGCCATTCTGAATGAGATCAGCGAGCAGGTTCGCCGCGGCCATAGGCTGCAGCGCTCGCCGGGCGTGCCGGGCACGGTTGCCTTGGGTTTCACCTTCGATGCCTGTGCGTATCACCTCAAAGTAATACGCGATCAGCCGACGAGTTCCTACAAGTGGGGCGTCTACCCCGGTGTCGCGGCGGTCGCCGAGAAGTACCGTGTGGTGCACGAGATCAATCGCGCCGGCAGCATGTTGGACAACGTGATGTATTTCAATTTGCGCCTGGATCGCGACATGTTCGATCCCGCCCTGTTGGACGAAATAGGCGTGCAGGCCGCGGGCAGCGTGCAAGTGGACGGCGACGGCGTGTATTTGCGCACCCTGATCGTGCAGTTGAAGATCGTGCCGCTGCCGGTATATCTCGAGACCGCGGACGATCACGCGATCCGCGCCGTCATGGTCCGGCTCGGGCAATGCATTCGCAACAACGCCGCCACCAATATTTTCAACAAGGATCTGGATTCGAGGAATTACGGCGTCGGGCGCTATGGCCGCGTGTTTCTGTTCGATTACGACGCGGTGGAGAAATTTACCGACGTCAAGATTCGTACCAACACGGATCGCGAGCCCGGCGAAGAAGCGGTGCCGGAGTGGTTCTACGAGGACGGGGTGGTGTTTCTACCCGAAGAACTCGAGCACGGCATGCAGCTCAAAAATTCGTATGCGCGGCGCTGTTTCCGCGAGGAGAATGCCGACTTACTGCGCGTCGACTACTGGCTGGACGTGCAGCAGAAATTGCAGCGCGGCGAAGTGCCGGTACTGCAAATGTATCCCGACAACTGCAAACTGGTGGCGGATCCGGCGCTCTAGGGGGATCTTGGCTTCCTGTTCCACAGCCCATCGGCTGCATGCACCCAATGAAACCGACGTGTGCGCGGCGATTGCGGCACCTCGTCCGAAGGTTCAAGCACATCTGCAAGAGCGCGATGACATCGGCTTTAGTTCACGCGGTCAAGTGCGGCCCACTCATCAATTTTCAATCGCGTCACGACTGGCGAGCCGCCGCGGCCGTCGGGCTTTAGAATCAAGGCTTCGCCATCGGCAAGGCCAGCCGCGCTTTGACCGAAAGCTTCCGCTATGTTGGGAAAGTGCGTGACGATCACAGTATTCGTGCCATCCGAGGGCAGCTTTGCGGCGCGGGATACAAGCCAGGCGGCGCGGGTTCCACTCTTGTCGGCGAGCATATTGTGGCCACCGTCACCGAGTTCTGCGAAGGTGGTTGCTTGCCCGAGCTGCGCGAATTTAACGGTTTGCAATGCGCGATAAGTTGGGCTCGACAGAACTTGTCCGATCGGTATCCCCAAATGATGCAGAGCATCGCCCATCGCGCGCGCAGACTGGATGCCCATCGCATCGAGTTGTCGTTCGTTTTGCGAGTTATCGGCGTTGACATGAGGCGCATCGGGAATCTCGCGCGGTGAGCTCGCATGTCGCAGCAAGATTACGTAGCCACCGCGCTTCAAATTTGCAAGAAGTTGCGATTTTGCTGGGGGACTTTCAGCCGAACAGATCGAACATGCCAGTAGCAGCCATACAAAACTCGCCCAGAGACTTATGGGTCGGGACATGTTTCAACCCCCAAAACGACTTTTGTAACGGAAATTGGTCGGCGCTACCATCATTGATCGCAATTGCTCGGTGCATGTCGCGCGTTGCAGCAACATAACTGGGTGGGTCCGCAAATATGAGACCCCGTGTGATCCTCGCACCCCTGTGGTGCCGGTCTGCTTTGCGGGTCGTCGGTTGATCGCCGCCCCGAGGCCCGGCCCGGACGTCGGACTGGCGATCGCGACGGACTATTCTCGCCAGCATCTATGCAGACATGGACGCGAAGTTAACGAACCGACAGTTCGACCGGCTACCGCACGAGAACCAGGAGTTTCAGGACGCATCGGCCGCCATGCGAGATGCGATTGCGGATGAGCCCGCCGCAATGCAGGCCAAGGTTCAGGGTTCGTTGCAGAAACGCTTGCTGCCGAACAGCAGGTGGCCGACTCCAGCAAGGGCCACAACGCGACGCAGGCAAAGGCAGCTATTGCCGCGCTGGCGGCCTCGATGCACGCTCTGAACGAACTGTTCCCGGCAGCGCTGCGCGCCAAACCAGGCTCGATGCCTGCGCCACAACATGGCGCGCCTTAAGGTCCTACGCTATCTCGGCCGATACGCCGCGAGCTTGCTGTGGGTGCGCACCGCGTCTTCATCGCTGAATGTGTCCTCGGCATGCGATTCGCGCATCAAGCGCTCGAAGTCCGCGGCCGGCAGCGGCCGACTAAAATGATAGCCTTGATATTCGTCGCAACCGGCGGTCTTCAGGAAGTACAGCTGTGCCGGCGTCTCCACGCCTTCGGCGACGACTTTGAGATGCAGACTGTGCGCCAATGAGACGATGGCGCGGACGATCGATGCGTCCTCCGGGCGGCTGACGATCTCATCGATGAACACACGGTCGATTTTCAGTTTGTCGATCGGCAGGCGGCGCAGGTAGCTCATACTCGAGTAGCCGGTCCCGAAATCATCCACCGAGATGAGCACGCCCATGGAGCTCAGTTGTTCGAGAATGGCGATCGATTTCTCGGGATCGCTCATCACTACGCTCTCCGTGAGCTCGACTTCGAGATAGCGTGCATCGAGCGCCGCGTCCGCGAGCGCATGCCGGATGCTGTCGACGAGACCGCTGTCGCCGAACTGCGAAGCAGATAGATTCACCGAGACGCGCAGCAGCGGCACGCCGGCGATCTGCCAGGCGCGAGTCTGCCGGCACGCTTCGCGAATGACCCAGTCGCCGATCGCGCCGATCATGCCGCACTCTTCCGCCAGCGGGATGAAGTCGGCGGGAGAAACGATGCCGCGCGTCGGATGCAGCCAGCGAATCAAGGCCTCGGCACTGCGCACTTCGCCGCTGCGGATGTCGACTTTCGGCTGGTAATAGAGTTCGAACTGGTCGAGGGCAACGGCATTGTGCAGGTCGCTCTCGAGCTGTACCCGATCTTCGGTGCCTGCGTCCATGCCGGCTGCGTAGCGCTGAAAGTTGCTGCGGCCGCGCTGCTTGGCCGAGTACATGGCGGCATCGGCATGCGCCAGCAGGGCCTGCGTGGTGATACCGTCCTCGGGGTACATGGCAATGCCGATGCTGGCCGAGGTATGAATATCGATATCGGCGATCCGCACCGGGACTTGCAGCACCTCCATCACCCGCGCCGCGAAGCCGGCGGCGTCCTCGGCGTCGACGATGGAGGTGCCGATGAGCACGAATTCATCGCCGCCGAAACGCGCCACGGTATCGGCCGAGCGCACGACGGTGCTCAAACGGCGCGCCACCTCCTGCAGAAGTTCATCGCCGGAGCGGTGGCCCAAGGAATCATTGATGAGCTTGAAGCGGTCGAGATCGCAGATCAGCAGCGCGAATGCGCGCAGGTCGCGGTCCGCGTGCGCGATCGCCTGCGCCAGTCGATCGTCGAGCAATACCCGATTCGGCAACCCCGTCATCGCATCGTGGGTGGCCAGATGGCGCAGCTGTTGATTCGCGGCCTCGAGGCCGCGGGTGCGCACGGTGATTACTTCCTCGAGTCGCAGCACGTGGTCTCGCACCAGCTTGTCGTTCTGCCACTTGCGGCAAAGTGCGGTGGCGCATTGCAATACTTCGATCGGTTCCGCGGGCTTGCGCAGCACCAGCAGTTTGTCGGAGTGGCCGAGTCTCTCGACGACTTCGATCCAGTCATAATCGGTATGCGCCGAACAGATGACCACTTGTATATCGGCGTCGGTCGCCCACAGCCGCTCGATGGTCTTGAGCCCGTCCCAGCCCGGAGGCATGCGCATGTCGACGAACGCCATCGCGTAGGGTCGTCCGTCGAGCAGGGCTTGATGGGCCATCGCGACGCCTTCTTCGCCTTGGTGCGCGGAATCGATGTCGAAGTTGGGCCGCGCCGCGGCGACGAGCTCATCGCCAAAAAGATTCGCCTCGAGCACATCGAGCGCGGCCTGGGCGGTGTGCTCGAGCTGCTCGCCCAATACTTTGCGAAAGTCGAGATGGATGGCCGCATTATCGTCGATGATCAATATGCGCCGATTGTTGGGTGGTGCGGTGTCAGTCACGATGGCCGTCCGCGGAGTCGCTCGGCAACTCGAGGATGAAAGTCGCGCCGTGTCCTAGGCCGTCGCTCTTGACCTTAAGCGAACCGCCGAGTTCCTGCGCGGCGAGCGCGCCGGAGTGCAGGCCGAAGCCGTGACCGGATGCGCGGGTCGTGAATCCATGGGTAAACAGACGGTGCATGTTCTCAGGCGCGATGCCGACGCCGTTGTCGATGACGCAGATGCGCACCGCCGCCGGTGCGGGCTCGATGCGCAGAATCAGCAGCTTGTCCGCCCGGCCAGATTCATCGCAGGCGTACTTGGCGTTGCGCACCAGGTTCACCAAAATCTGCAGCACCTTGTGCTTGTCGACGGTGATCGGCGGAACTTCGGTGAATTCGCGCCGCAAGGTCACGCCATGCCGCACGAAGGCACCGGCGTTGAGCCGCAGGCTGTCCTCGACCAGATCCGCCACTGCGATGGTTTCGGTTACGCCGCACAACTTGGCGTAGCTCTGCTGCATCGCCACGGTTTCTTTGATGTGTTCCAGGTTGTCGCGCAGCGAGGCAAGTTCCTCGAGCGCCACTTTTTGATCGCTGATCAATTGTTCGCCGAGCGCTCGCAAGTATTGCGGTACGCGTGCATCGCCGAGCGCAGCGCCTTTCTCGTCGAGCAGCGCGGCGAGGCGCGAAACCCCGGGGGCTTTGGACTGCTTGACGCGCTCGATCACGATGCTCGCGGAGATGTTGATGCTGTTCAAAATATTGCCGACGTTGTGCAGCACATTGGTGGCCACTTCCGCCATGCCGGCCTGACGCGAGGCGCTCATCAACTGCTTGTTCACCCGTTCCAATTCCTCGGCGGTTTCCTTGCGCGCAGTGATGTCGCGCAGGAACTGCACCGAGTGCTCGGGCGTGGTGCCCTGTTCGCGCACCAACGCCGTGGTCGTGCGCACCCATAAAACGCTGCCGTCCTTGCGTATTAAGCGCTTCTCGAGGTCGACGATTTGTACCGCGCCATCCCACAAGCGATCGAGCTCAGCGGCGACCCGCGTGACATCGTCGGCGAACGTGATATCGACAATGGCGCGGTCCGCAAGCTCGTCGGGCTCGTATCCCAGCATGCCGCAAAATGATGCGTTGAAGCGTAAAAGTTTGCCGCTGCGATCGGCATACACAATGGCGAGCGGGGCCTGATCGAAGGTATTGGTGAACAGCATCTCGGCTTTGCGCAAATCGTCGCGGGCGTTCACCAAATCGCTGACGTCGGTGATGGTGCCTACCCAGCCGCTCACGTACTCGGCTGCGACCACTTGTTCGGACAGGTGGCGAATCGCGCCGTCCCTGGCTTGGGTACGGTAAGTGAATCGCACCGGCGCGGGTTGCCGGCAGAAGGCATCCCACGCCTGTTCCATCTGCTGGCGATCGTCGGGATGTACCAACTGCGCCCAGGCATCGGGGCTGTGGCCGAGTTTCAGACTGAACATACGGCGGTAGGCGGGATTGGCATACACCATGTTGCCGGCCGCATCGGTGTGATAGATGGCAACCGGAGCACTCTCCATGAGCGCGCCCGCGGTCGGAGTTGAGTTGCAAATGAGCGCCAACTCGGCGAGCCGCGCGCGATCGGCGACGCGCGCGACCGTCTGTTCGGCGATCAAGAGCAACGACGCGCGCTGGTCAGAGGAGAGAATGCGCGCGAGCTTGTCGAACACGGTGAGGGTGCCCAGGGTCTCGCCGCTGGCGCTGCGCAGCACGCAGCCCGCGTAAGAGCGGATGGCAAAGCCTATTGCGGCCTCCGACTCCCGGAACCGATTATCGAGGGTTGCGTCCGACACTTCGAACAGCCCAGCCGCCTGCGAGGTGTAATAGGTGAACGGGTCGAGACGCGGGGCGGCGTGCGAGGCCAACTCGCCGGCGGCGCTGCTCCATACTTCGCCGCACCCGAAAATGGCAATCGAGGCCAATGGCGAGCCGCAGGCGTTCGCCGCGAGCCGCGCCAGCCCGCTGAACACAGGATCGCGCAATGCGGCCGACGGCGCATGGCTTGGGGCCAGCGGCTGCCCTTCGAGTACTCGACCAGTCGATTCCAATATCATTGCGCCTACACTTCCCGCCGCGTTGTCTGGGGCTGAGCGCTTCCCTGCCGATTCCTTGGGTTATCGGCGTCTATTGGATAATTTGAACGTCCGGCGGGGTGGTGACTGGATCACAGGCTGGAAGGCTCGATAGGGAATTGCGTCGCAACTCTGAGCCTTTGCTCTGTACCATAGCGATTCTGGCTGGCGCGCAATAGGGGTAACGATGAATTCCGCCGAACCGGCGCCGGTCTATGGGCCGTGGAATCCCGGCATCCAATCGCATGTGCCTGTGGAGTTGCGGCATGCGCAGACGATTTGCCGGCCCGACAACGTGTTCACGAGCGCCGCCACCTTTTCCGAGCTGCAGGGTCTTACCGGCTTCTCGTTGAGCGAGCTCGCGATATTCCGGCCGCAACGACTCGCGGTGCATGAACTGCTGATTCGGGTCACTGCCGACTTCGCGGTGCCGGACGGCTCGCGAGTCGGCGACCTCGGAATCAATTTTCGTGAGATCGCGGGCCGCTTGCATCAGCACTACGTGCTCGAGGAAATGGACTCGCTCATCGCGATCTACGAGGCGGCGCGGCGCGAACTCGGCGCGACCATCGACACCGCATTCACGGCGGTCGCCACTGCCGAGGCGCCGCGGGCGACGCGCCCCTCAGCGGCAGCCCGTTGGTTCGGGCGATTTGCCGCGCGTCGCGAGGAAGCCGCCGCTCCGGGCGGGGATCGCGGCTGGGGTCCGTCGCACATTGCGGAGTGCGAGCGGCGCGCGCTGGCGAACGAAAATCCGCTACAGCAGATCGCTCACCGCGCATTGGCGCGCGTGATGTCGGCTTTGTTTGCCACGCAAGGCCGTGCCTGGGGCTCGCGCGATCTCATCGTTACGCTCGCCACCGATTTGGCATGCAACGAGTATGGCAGCGATCGCGTGGGCCAGGCGCTCGAGCCGCTGCTGTTACGTGCGGCGCGCAACGAGGGCTTCGTGCTGCTGCCGCGGCAGCAGCATCCGGTGGTGATCAACACCAAGGGCGCATCCGCCTCGGGCAAGAGCACGCTGCGCTTATTGCAAAAGAAGCTTGCAGGCGACATCGGCGTGCGCTGGGCGGATTTCGCGCTCATCAGTCCCGATATTTGGCGCAAGTACTTGCTCGACTATGATTCACTCGGTGCGGCGTATAAATATGCCGGCGCGTTTACCGCGGAAGAACTGCAGATCGTCGACCAAAAACTCGACCGTTATATGGCGCGCAAGCACCAACGCGGCGAGATGACGCACCTTTTGATCGATCGCTTCCGCTTCGACAGCTTCGCCCCCGATTCTGACGAGGCAGGCAGCAATCTTTTGACGCGCTTCGCGGCCGCCGCGTATCTTTTCTTCATGATCACGCCGCCCGAGATGCTGGTCGAACGCGCCTGGAAGCGCGGCCTCGAATTTGGGCGCTACAAAGCCGTCGATGACACGTTGGCGCACGCGGTGCAGGCTTACAGCGGAATTCCCGACGTGTTTTTCACCTGGATACGGCGCGGCGACAAGCGCATTCACTTCGAATTTTTGGACAACACCGTGCACTTCGGCGAGACGCCGCGCACCGTGGCCTTTGGCGATAACGACACGTGCAACATACTCGATGTGCAGGGAACGTTGGATATCGAGCGCTACGCCCGCATCAATATCAATGCCTCCGATCCTAAGTCGCTTTACCCGGACGCAAGCCTGTTGGATCCAACGCGCAACACGGCGTTTCTGCGGCGCTGTGTCGAGGGATTTCGCAGCGTCAATTTTGCCGATCGCGACAGCGGGCGAATCTATTTGTGCATGGAATCGGGGCGTGCGGTATGGGCGGACATGCCCGAACTTCGCGCGGCGGCCGCCGATCCCAACACCCTCGCCGGCATTCAATCAGTCGCGGCCGGCGCACTGCAAGGGAATGTCGGGCAAGTGCCTCACGGCGCGCGCTTTCTCGATGGCGCGTGCGCCGGTCACGCGCCGACGTTGGGTTCTTGGGGTCTTTACCCCAAGAAGCCGCAGTAGCGATCGATGTGCGTCGCGAGGTCGAGGGTATGTTGGCGCGTGAGCCGCTCGGCCAGTTCCGTGTCGCGCCGCTCCAAGGCCTCGATGATTTTCAAATGATCGATGATCGAGCGCGCTGCGCGATCGCTTTGCGTGATCGTTGCACGACGGATGGCGCGAACGTGAATCAAAAGATTGCGCGTCGCATCGACAATGGTTTGCGATCCGCCGAGCGCGATGACTGCGGTGTGGAACGCGATGTTGGCGTCCGAGTACTCATCCAAATGTTCGGACGGCGGCGAGTTCTGGAACTCGTCGAACAAATGCCGCAATTTGGCAATTTCGGCGTCGGTGGCATTTAACGTGGCGAGCCGCGCCGCCATCGACTCGAGCGCCGCCCACATCTGCACCATTTCAATGATTTCGCGCTTCGACTTGCGGACAATGTAAATCCCGCGTCGCGGAATGGTGCGAATGAAGCCCTCTTGCTCGAGCAGGGACAGCGCTTCGCGAATCGGAGTACGGCTCACGCCAAGCGCCGCGGTGAGTTGCCGCTCGTCGAGCCGCAACTCTTGGTTCACATCGTAGATGTCGGTGTCGGAGATCGCGTTCTTGAGCAGCGTATAGGCCTGATCGCGCAGGCTGGTCGCATTCAAAGGCGCCAGCGCCAGCGGCGCCGCGGAGGTTCGTTGTACCAGCGTTGCGATGGTGTTCATAGGCCGTTTCGATTCCTTTGGCGGCCGCGCGGCTGCTCGAGAGCGGCAAGTCCCCAGTAACGCCCATTGCGGCTCGCGCCATTCATGAGCGATGCCGGCAAAAACGCATACAACGTCACCGAGGCGGCAACCATCGCCAGGCCAAGCCCAAAAAATAGAACGAGTATTGATGTCTGCATGACAAAGAATCCCTTGAGTATCAGCTTACAACAACGCTTTGGCTCACCCCGGAGCATTGCACCTACAGATATATTATATTGCGATGAATATTTTCCTAATGAATTAATTTTGCTCATGTTTAAATTTTTCTCATCCATAAAGAAAATTCCATCTTTTTAAGGTCTTATGGCGAGCAAGCTTTGCCTTGCAAAGAGTTTTGACGGGGTCTTGTACCCGAAAACGTATTTATATATGGTATACCACGAAATATTATAAGGTTGGGCGGCGATCGATTTGCGCTGGGGAGAGCATGGCCACCACTCAAAGACTTTGGCTTGCGGGCCTGCATCCGATCGCCTTACTAAATCTAAGGAGAAGTTCAGATGCTTGAGAACTCCAATTCAAATCCGTCCTCCGCATTGCGAAATCCCTGGGTGCAGCTGCTCATCGGCGTCATTTGCATGGCCTGCGTGGCGAACCTGCAGTACGGCTGGACGTTGTTCGTCGATCCCATCGACGCCAAGTATCACTGGGGGCGGGCCTCCATTCAGGTGGCCTTCACGCTGTTCGTCGCGATCGAAACCTGGCTGATCCCGGTGGAAGGCTACCTCGTCGATCGCTTCGGCCCGCATTGGGTGATCATCGGCGGCGCGATTCTAGTTGCCGCCGCTTGGAGTCTCAATTCGGTCGCGAGCACCCTGCCATTGTTGTACTTGGGCGCCGCTTTGGGCGGCATCGGCACGGGCTGCGTCTACGGTACCTCCGTCGGCAACGCGCTCAAATGGTTCCCTGGGCGGCGCGGTCTCGCCGCCGGCATCACGGCTGCGGGCTTCGGTGCGGGTGCGGCGATCACCGTCGGCCCTATCAAGGCGATGATCGGCGCAGACGGCTACCAACATGCGTTCCTGGTGTTCGGATTGATCCAAGGGGGAATCGTGCTGGTGATGGCGTGGCTGATGCAGGCGCCGCCCGCCGCTTTGCTCGAGACGAAAGTGAAGGCTAATCAAACTGCGCATGGCTACACGCCCATGGAAGTGCTGAAAAGCCCGGTTTTCTACGTGCTCTATTTGATGTTCGTGCTGATCGCCGCCGGCGGGCTCACCATGACCGCCTCGATGGCGCCGATCGCCGCGGATTTTAAAATCGACAAAGTGCCCGTGCATTTGTTCGGCATGGCGATGCCGGCGCTGGTGTTTGCGATA
>Ga0302320_10004956_pt1 | contig 30037 bp, 23 predicted proteins | sample Bog_T0_3_FD_202130 | JGI IMG/M metagenome (GOLD analysis project Ga0302320, IMG submission 202130) | Peat permafrost microbial communities from Stordalen Mire near Abisko, Sweden - Bog_T0_3 | ecosystem: Environmental > Terrestrial > Soil > Wetlands > Peat | place: Sweden: Abisko, Stordalen Mire... | reverse complement strand
TTGGTCGTGGATATCGAAAACATGGAGAGGTTGTGGAATGATGCCATCCTGAGAAGGGATGTTGACTCTGCTGCAGGTTTTCAGGCGTCAGAATTCAGATTAGTCATTGGGGTCGAGGGTCAATCTCTACAGGTGATACCGAAGGAGCTATGGCTCTCAGCGCTACCCCGTTACGTAATCCATAACCACGAAATTACGGATTTGCATGTGTCTATCTGGAACGACCTGGCAGTCGTGACGCTCGCCATCACCCAAGCTGCCGAGCCTCTGAATGGTCGCGACATTAGTGGCAACTTTCTGATTACGGATATTTGGATCTTTCGAGATGAAAAGTGGCTGGTAGCCGAGCGCCATTCGTCTCGTCAGGAGAAAGCTTCAGTTGCGGTACGAGAGGCATTTCAAGCATTCAACAGAGACCAATGAGATTCTAGGGGTATTTTTCGGAATTCGCGGTCGAGCAAGCGCCGACTCCGACATTTGGTTGAGAAGCGAGGTTCTGTCCAGATCGGCGACAGCGCGCTTACGGTTCTTTAGATGAGTCGTTCGTTTTTCGCGGTGATAGACTTCAAGCCACTATGGACAGACGACAAGCTATTGCCCTCCTCGCGATCGCAGCGCCCGCTATAGCACAACCCGGGGGGCAGAACCTCCTCATCGGCGCTTGGAGGTTGCGGAGCAACGTGCGAACCCTTCGAGACGGGCAGACTCTGAATCACTTTGGACCTAACCCGGTTGGGCGAATCGAGTACGACAAGTCGGGCAGGATGTTTGCCCTTCTGATGCGCCCGGGCCGTAGATCCACCATACCGGCTGGGATGGAGTTGGACAATGCGCCTGAAGGCGAGCTACGTGATGCGGTGACAGGCTTCGTGGCCTACTATGGGAACTTTGAGGTTGACGAAGCCACGCATACGGTCATTCACCATGTCCAGGCGAGTCTTGTTCCTAGCTGGGTGGGTACGGACTTGAAACGGAACTTCTACTTCGAGGTCGGAAGCCTGGTGCTGACGCGCACATCGCCGGATGGCACGAGTTCCGATCGCCTGGTCTTCGATCGCGAACCAGATTAAATTCACAAATTGAGCCGGAAGCAAGAAGGGATTCGACCTTCGATGAGCCCGGACTACTTGAACAATCTTGAATCTCGATCCTTTTTCATTGTGGAGTCAGCAAAAGCCGGAAATCCGTGCTCGATTCCTGAGTGACCGGCAACTCGGAAGTGTTTTTTGTTGATCCGCTGACGGCGAAAGGCAACCGCAGATTCCCACCGCGGCGGGCAGGCTTTCGCTTACCACCCCCAAACTGAGAAACGTTTGGGGCCCCTTGCGCTCTGAATGACAGATTGGGGGACGGGTGTTCGCAGGTTCTGGGCCCGTTGGCTCGAACCCACCCTAGCCCCAAGAAGCCGCCGCGTCGACACGTGGCGAGGGTGGGGGCAACCGGTGTGCTCGTCGATGTGGTTGATCCTGGAAGCAAGAACAAAGGCCGTACAAGACTATCGATACAAAGTATCCCACCTTAACCGCGATGAGGCTGCGGTGAAGGTGGAGCACCCGGATTTCATTCATTGACGGATTACTGGGCAGTGTCGAGTGCGCGCGCGGCGCGGTCGAGGGCTTCGGTGAGCAGGGTCAATTGCGCGGCGGTGAGGGACGCATTCTTTGCGTCGATGGCTTCGTTGACGCCGGGAATCACTACCGCCTCATAGCCGGTGTACTCGCCGGGGGCATAGATGGTGTGCCGGTACCAGGGACGGTGCGGCAAGCCTTCGGGGGAAATGAACGCGGTTTCCGTTTGGCGCAGTGCAGCGTTCAGTTTGGCTGTGTCACCCTGCGGAGATTTCTCCAGCGCTTCGACGTTACGCGCTGCGGCGGCCATGCGGGTCGCGGCTTGTTCGGCAGGGGCGAAGTCGAGGCCGGTTACGCCCGTGTCGGAGGCTTTGCGTTTTGCCTCGGCGAGGTACGCCGTAATTTGGCGCGCGTAGGTGACGTAGTCGTAGGGCAGCACGTCGGCGTCGGCCATGCGGATGGTTTCAAGCCCGAGCACGCGCGCCATCTCCTGCAAGTAGACGAAGTGCGGATCGGCGTTCATGGTGAACCACGCGTAGTCGTCGAAGGTGGAGTGGTAGACGCCGTAGGGGCCGTCAGAACCAATATCTGTAGACGGGACTCCGACATGCTGGAGGAACGGCGTGAAGTCTGACCCGGAGCCGAGATCACCCACGCTGACTTCTTCCCCCGGCAGCGGAGCATGCTGTGTCTTGTGGTCTTCGTCGGTCACGCCCTTCGCCCGCCACTGCTGAAAAACCGTGCCACCCAGCGGGCTGGGCACAGCCTTGGTCACCTCGCGCACAAACTCCTTGAGCGAGGGCACAGCCGCCGCGGAAAAATTCGGGCCAGACACCGCAACGTCCATGTTGAAATACGCCACAGCTTTTTGTAGCTGCTGCTCATGCTGCTCCACCCACTCGGTCGAGCCCATCAGGCCTTCTTCTTCCGCGTCCCAACTGCAAAACACAATCGTGCGCTTGGGCCGCCAGCCCTGTTTGAGCAGAGCGCCGACGCCGTGCACGGCTTCGAGCATCGACGCCGTGCCGCTGGAAGGATCGACCGCGCCGTAGACCCAGGCATCGCGGTGATTGCCGGTGACGACCCACTCGTCGGGCGCGTCGGAGCCTTTGATTTTGCCGATGACATCCCAGATGATGCGCCGCTGGTAGTCCTGCTCGGCGACCAGGTGGACCTTCACACCGCCCGGTCCCACGTGGTAGCGAAAGCCCAGCGCGCCTTGCCATCCTGTCGGCACGCCAAGCCCCTGCAACGCCTGCAGAATGGGCGCGGCGTCGTGATAGCTGATGGGAATGGAGGGAATGGCGGGCTGATCGCCGTTGATGCCGGTGGTGTCTTTCAGGCGCGCGGAGTCGGGCAGGTCCATCGTTGAGGCTACGCCGGGCGTCTCCGGGTCGCCGGGATAGCGCGACAAGTTCTGTACCGATCCGCGCTGCACGGCTGACTCGGGACGCCACGGGCCGTTGGGATAGACATCGCCTTTGAAGAAGCCATCGTCCTGCGGATCGGAGTAGATGAGTACACCCGCTGCGCCGCGCAACTCCGCGAGATAGACCTTGATGCCGCGAAAATTCTTCCCGTACCGGACGAGGGCAATCTTGCCGTGCAGGTCGACGTGCTCGGCGTCGAGCTCCTTGAAGTCTTCGAAGCGGCCGTAGTTCGCGTAGATCACTTCGCCTGTGACGTCGCCCGAGCCGGAGGAGCCGTTGTAGGGCATGACAACGCGGGGATTGTCCTGGCCGGGATCGCTGGTTACGTGTTCGCGGGCGGGGCCGCTCATCAGCAGCTTTCCGCTCGCGTCGAACGCTTCGACGCGCATGACCTTCGGCTGGTTGAGGAGCACGCGGTAGGGAACGATCTCCGTCTCGAGGCCCGCGGCGCGAAACTTCTCGGCAACGTATTCGGCGGTCTTGTGGTCTTCCGGTGTGGCGGCGAGGTGCGGCTCAGCCGTGAGCGTCTTGAGGTGCTGGCCGGCGAGTTTTGCGTCGGGCACGGCGAGGAATTTATCCTCGACCTGCGCTTCGGCGGAAAAATTCTTGTAGCCGGTGACGGCAGGAGTCTGCGCAGCGAGGGAAAAGGGAAGAGCTGCGAGAAGAAAGACGAAACGCAAGTGCCGGGATCGGGTCATGAGGAAACCTGCTTTTTGGAGATCGGAGTTCAGTTAGGAGTGACGAACAGTTTCGGCAATCCCAGGTGCCCAGAAGCGAGGCACCTGGGGCACCCCTGCGCTGGCTGCGAAGCAGTAACCCCACAGCTTACACTAACCACAGAGGTTCCTTGTTCTGAGCTACGAAGGAGATTCCCCATCTCTTGAACCACAGACGCTTGCCGTGGAAGAGGCAGAGGCCGCGACGGTCGGGTTCCCAACCGAGCGCGAAGGCGAGTGGCCGCAGGTGGTGCGTGCGCTGCGACACCACGACTTCCGTCTCTTCTGGAGTGGTAATTTTCTTTCGAACATCGGCACCTGGATGCAGAACGTGGCGCAGGGCTGGCTGGTGCTGATTCTTACGCACAATTCGGCGTTCTGGCTGAGCGTCGTGGGCTTTTCGGCCTCCGTTCCGTTTCTGCTGTTCACGCTGTTTGGCGGAGTGATTGCCGATCGCGCGAACAAGCGGCGTCTGCTGCTTTTCACGCAATCGGCGATGATGACGCTGGCGTTCATTCTCGCGATCCTGGTCTGGCTGAAGATTATCACGGTGTGGGAGCTGGTGCTGCTCTCCTTCCTGAACGGCATGGCCAACGCGATGAACACGCCGAGTTATTCGGCGCTGATTCCGCGGCTGGTTCCACGCGAGGACCTGACCAACGCCATTGCGCTTAACTCAACTCAGTTCAACTTGTCGCGCATCCTGGGGCCGACACTGGGCGGCTACTCCATGGCATTGGTGGGCATGGCAGGCAACTTTTTTCTGAACGGCGTGAGCTTTTTCGCCATGATCTTCGCCTTGTTGCGCATCCGCTATCCCAAGGAAGAAGAGCGGCACCATGCCAGCTTTCTGTTGAGCCTTCGCCAGGGATTTGGTTACTTGCGCCGGCAACCGCAGATGCGGGTGCTGATTTGGATGGTGGTGGTGGCCAGCTTTCTCGGCATTCCGTTTCTGACGTTCATTCCGTACTTCGCGCGCACGCAATTGAAGGTAGGCGAAACAGGACTTGGATGGCTCATGGCCGCCTCAGGCCTCGGCGCCGTGGTTGGAGCCGTCACGATTGCGGCTCTCGGTAATCTGCGCCATCGCGGCCGCGTCGTGGTGATTGCCGGAGTGTTTTTCTTCTGCGCCATCATCGGGTTTTCGTTTTCGTACACCTTTGTGCTGTCGCAGGCGTTCGCGTTCGTGGAAGGCTTCAGCGGGATCACCATGATTTCGTGTTTCAACATCGCGATTCAGCATCTGTCGTCGGACGAGATGCGCGGCCGGGTGATGAGCATTTACGCCACAGGCTTTCTTGGCCTGCCGCCGATCGGTGTGCTGCTTGTAGGGGAATTGTCGCGCTACATGGCGACCGGGCATGTCCTGGCCATCATGGCCGCCCTAGCCGCGACCATGTTCGCCAGCTTCTACATATTCTCGCCGCCGTTGCGGCAACTGGACTGAGACAAAGCAGCTTTCAGCTCTCAGCGCGACTCTCCGAATTACGGGAGCTGAAAGCTGAGAGCTGCTTTTATGCTACTGGCTGCGTGCAATGCGCCGGGTGCCCCAGGTCCCTCGCATTTGGGGACCTGGGACAGCAGTTCAATCAACTCCGCGCACTTTCTGATCCCTGATCTCTGACGCCTGCCCTTAAACCGGCTGGGTGCAGTGCGCGCAGCGGGTGGCTGCCACGGGAATATCGCTCAGGCACTGCGGGCAGGGCTTGGTGGCGGGAACTTCTTCTGCCTTGGGATGCAGCCTGGCCATCAGCGAATTGATGGGAAGCACCATGAAGAAATACACAACGAAGGCCACAATCAGGAACGAAATCGTAGCATTCAGAAAATTCCCGATCATGATCGGTGTGCCCATCAAATCGATCTTGATGGCGCTGAAATCCGGCTTGCCGATGACGGCGGCAATCACCTGCATCAGCACGTCCTTGACCAGCGATGTCACAATCGCGTTAAAGGCCGCGCCCATAATGAAGGCCACTGCCAGGTCCATCACGTTGCCACGCAGAATAAAGTCTCTGAAACCTTTAAACATCTCGTTCTCCTCTTGTCTTTCGGTTGTAGCGTGTCGGTTGTTCTTCGTTCGGGGAAAGGCCGTTCTCAACGAGCGGGAACGGAACGGCCGAAGTGGTCAATGCCCCATGCTACACGCGATTCGCAATTTCGGGGAGATTGGAGGCGTGAAAAAATGTCCGTCCAGACCAAAAATCGGCCCGGCACTTCTGCCTTATAAAAACACGCAGAGCACCAGCACCATGGCCAGCACCATCAGCTCGGTATAGAGCAGAATCAGGACGCCGGCGTGGTACAGGCTCCATCGCTGGCGCAGGCAGCGCGCCGTTTCCACCATGCCCCAGCAGGCAAACGGCACCACGGCAATCTGCCAGTGGGTTCCGTGTAGCTTTTCAATACGGGGAAATCCCGCCAGCGCCAGGCTTGCGAAAAACGCGCCGAGCGACAGCAAGAGCCCGCGCGCAAACGAGCGCTGCTTCAGATCGAAAAACGAAAGGCGGGGAAGCACCACTCCACCAGTGTAAGTCGTGGGTATGAAATCCTGGGAGTACCCTTCGCCTCACAAAAAAACGGAGGGTGCCCCAGGTGCCTCGCTTTTGGGCACCTGGGATGGGAAACTACCCGGCCACCAGTTCCATTTGTCGCAGAGACTCGGTATACGGTGCCTTGAGCACACCGCGCTCGGTGATGATGCCGGTGATGTACTTCGCTGGCGTCACGTCAAAGGCGGGATTGCAGATTCCCACGCCGTGCGGCGTCAACTGCTTGCCGCCGTGGTGCGTCACTTCCACCTGCGGACGCTCTTCAATCGGAATTGCGTCGCCCGTCTTCGTTGCCATGTCGATCGTCGACCACGGCGCCGCCACGTAAAACGGAATTCCGTGCTCCTTCGCCAAAATCGCCACGTTGTACGTGCCGATTTTGTTGGCCGCATCGCCGTTGGCAGCAATGCGGTCCGCGCCCACGACGACGGCCTGTATTTTGCCGGCACGCATCAGGCTCGCGGCCATGTTGTCGCAAATCACCGTTGTCGGAATCCCGTCGGCCATCAGTTCCCACGCCGTGAGCCGCGCGCCCTGTAAGAACGGCCGCGTTTCGTCGGCATACACGTGGATGTGCTTGCCCTGTTCCACCGCAGAGCGGATCACGCCCAGCGCCGTGCCGTAACCGCAGGTGGCCAACGCGCCGGCGTTGCAGTGCGTGAGCACGCCGCCTTCGTCCGGCATCAGCTTACCGCCAAAAGCGCCCATCGCCTTGCAGGCCGCGATGTCTTCTTCATACATTGCGTTCGCTTCGGCCAGCAGCCGGCCCTGCACCTGCGCGAGCGTCGCGCCCGAGTCTCGCAGGTTGGCGAACAGGCCCTTCATGCGGTCGATGGCCCAGAACAGATTCACCGCCGTCGGCCTTGTTCCCGCCAGCCGAGCGCAAATCCGCTCAAACTCCGGAGCGAACTCTTCGGTTGTCTTTGCCTTGGTGTGCTTCGCGCCAAGGACAACGCCGTACGCGGCCGATACGCCAATGGCCGGTGCTCCACGCACCACCATTGTCACAATTACCTCGGCAACCTGCTCGTAGCCGGTGGCGAGTACGTAGCTCTCTTCGAGAGGGAGCCGGGTCTGGTCAATAAAGCGAACCCCTTCCGGGGTCCATGTCAGTGTGGGAATCATGCTCTTCCAGTGTAAATTGACCGCCCGCCCTCCGGACCTAACCAAAAACCTACTGCCCCCAAGAATCCCCGTGCCCCATTCATCCGCGGCTTCTTGCGGATGAGTGGGACAGAACCAACTCCCCCTAGCGCTTTTCCTATTCCCTATTCCCTAATCCCTGTTCCTCCCCCTTGCCGGACCTATCCCCCAGTGCGTACAGTGGTTGCGGTATAGTTCCTTTGAATTATGGAAGCGAGGAAGACCTGTTATGGCAACAAGCAACAAACCGTCTGCTGCCCGCAGTACACCCAATTACACCGGACCCTTCATTACGGTCACCGTTCTCTTTGGCATCTTCGGTTTCCTCACCAATCTCAACAGCAACCTGTCGCCAAAGCTGCAGGACATTTTCAACCTGAACCACGCCTGGTCGAACACCGTGACTACTTCGTGGTTTCTGGCGTACCTCATCTTCTCGGTGCCCTCGGCCAAGGTGATTGAGATGGTGGGCTACAAGCGCACCATGGTCATCTCGCTCTTCATCATGGTGTTCGGCGCGCTTATGTTCATTCCCGCCGCCAACATGGTGAGCTTTCCAGTGTTCCTGACGGCGAGCTTTGTGCTGGCTACCGGCGTTTGCATGCTGCAGACTTCGGCGAATCCATACGTATCGATTCTCGGGCCGGAGCACAGCGCCCCGGCGCGGCTTACGCTGGCGCAGGCCTTTAACTCGCTGGGCACGGCTATCGCCCCCATCGTTGTGGGCGCTTACATACTCACCGATCCCACCAAGGTGACTACCCCGCAAGCTGTTGCCCACACCGTGCAGGGCCCTTACATCGCCATTGCCTGCGGACTCCTTGTCCTCGGTTTCACCATCATGTTCATGCACCTGCCGGCCATCACGGAGACGCGCGACTTCCGGCCGAACGAGATCACCCCAGGCCGCAGCATCTGGGCTTACAAGCACACGGTGCTGGCCATGGTGGGCATCTTCCTTTATGTCGGCCTGGAGATTGCGCTGGCGGCCAACGCCATCCGCTACTTCCAGTCGGAAGGCGTCACCAGCCCGCACCGTGCCGCTGTGCTGGCCTCCTTCTATCCGCTGGCCATGATGCTCGGCCGCTTCGCAGGCACCCTCATCATGAAGGCTTTCAAAGCGAACAAGCTGCTGGCCATTCTGGGCGCAAGCGGCGTGGCGCTGCTGGCCATCGCCATGGTTTCTACCGGCATGGTGGCCGTGTGGTGCCTGATCCTTTGCGGCCTGGCCAACTCCATCATGTATCCCACCATCTTTGCGTTGGGCATCGCCGAGCTCGGCCCGCTCACCAGCAAGGGATCAGGCGTCATCACCATCGGCAACGTGGGCGGCGCGGTCATGCCGGTAGCCTTCGGCGCAGTGGCCGACCACTTCGGCAGCTACAACTACGCGTTCATTCTGCCGATTCTTGGATACATCTTTATGGTGTATTACGGCATGGTCGGGTACAAGCCCAGCCCGCCTCCGGCGAAAGCCTGAGCGCGAACGCAGCGTGAACCAACAAAGGCCCTCCGCAACGCGGAGGGCCTTTTTACTTTCCGGTCGATACATGTCCCGTGCCCAATTCATCCGAAGTTTTATCGCGGATGAGTGGGACAGAACCAACTTCCCCTCGCGCCCTTCTGATCCCTGATCTCTGACCACTGCCCTCGCCCCTCCCTAATCTGCATTGACTGTTTTTAAGTCATCCCCGCCATTGTTAATTTTTCCTTCCTCGTTGAAATCTAAGAGCTTCCCTACATAAGGCTTTTCTCTGCTCAAGGCCAAAGAAGTCTGCGTCGATTTTTCCCTTATCTGCAGCAATTCCCGGAATGGCGCAGAAAGCCAGTTCCTGAATTGCCGCACTTGAGCAGGGGAGAGTCCGCCGACCTGTGAAAGCGCTCCGGCCCGCGCCCCCTCCCACCACAGCAACCGGTTGACCACCGGCCCGCGCTCGTCCCGGGCCACAGGGAACCTATGCCATGAAACCAGCGCGGCTCTTACTTCTGGTAATTTGTCTTTGTGGGTGCTCTTCCAACATCCACACCGACGTGGTGCCCCAGACTTCAAACACCGTCTCGCTCAATCCCGAGGACTGGTACTTCTACTACGCGCAGCAACTCGGCGCGAACCCCGCGGCCACCACGCAAGGAGCATGGTCGTTCCAGCTTCCCAGTCAGCCTGGGCTCGTTGCGTATCTCAAGACGCCGTTCCAGACGACAACGCTTCCCGCATCGGTCAGCGTTACGTTCGAGCTGGTTTCCGATGAGCCGCAGTACAACGGCGCCGTCGACCCGAGCGACACGAATCCGGCACACTTTCATCTGTTCTTCGAGCGCAAGGGCGACGAGAGCCTTACCAATCCCGCCTATCGCTGGTGGTGCGGGCAGGGCGGCTACCAACTCGGCTCGAATGACAACCACACGATCACGCTGACCTGTCCCCTGACCTACGATCATTGGACCGATGTGTACGGAGCAACGGATCCTAGCCTGTTTGCCGACGCGCTGCAGAACGTGGCGTGGGTGGGGCTCACGTTTGGCGGCAACAACTTCTACGGACACGGCGTAAACCTGACCGCCGGGCAGGCGCAATTTATCCTCAAAAACTACCAGGTCAATTACTGAGGCTCGCAAAGCCGTCTTCTCGGCTCTGTCGTCCGCAATAAGAAGTTTGGCTGCCCCCGGGTGCCTCGCACCCGGGCACCCGGGAGCCGAGTCTCGGTGTCCTGTTCTTTGCGATCTCACGGCGATGCATGGGAAAGAATGAACGTTCCCCTGCGTCTTTCTGCCCCCTGACCCCCGACCCCTGATCCCTGTTTTTTCCGGTTTCACAGCCTGAAAAATGGGAAACTCGGGCAATTGCGGTCAAACCGTTTTTCTTATTTGGGAAATTACTGGGTTACAAAATACTTAATTCATGCAATTACTGGGTCTGGTATCTCGAAAATCGTAACCATTTAAACGAACATTTCGCGCGATTCGTAACCATTCAAACGAACATTTCGCGCGGTTTGGGTTGTATGTTTGCGAACATTTACAATGGTTTAAGGCCCATTTCGGCCCTTTCAAAAAACTCGCCCCTGCGCAAAAAAGGAATTCGTTGCTTCCCACGCTGACGCAAATCGACTGGCTCATCGTCCTCCTCACACTCTTCAGCGTCCTTGCCATCGGCCTCTCGTTCCGCTCGAGCATCAAGACCGCGGCAGACTACTTTCAGGCCGGCCGGTCGCTTCCCACATGGATTGGAGTGCTCGCGTTTCTCGGCGCTAGTCTCGGCTCACTCGACCTGATCGCCACCGTTGCCGCCGGTGCGCAATACGGCTTGAGAGCCGCGCAGTTCTTCGCCATTGGCTCTGTTGTGCCGTTGCTCTTTGCGTCGATCTACATCGTGCCCGCCCTCGTTCAGTCCGGCGCGCGCACGCTGCCGGAATACCTGCGGCTCCGCTTCGATCGCAGAACAAGCCTATTCAACGCATACGCCTTCGTGCTCATCGCAATCGCAACGGCGGGCTTCTCGCTCTACCTCGTCGCGCGACTCTTTCAGGCCATGCACGTCTTCGATTCGCTCTTGTACTCGTTCCATCTTTCGCACGCGCTCATCTTTCCCATCACAGTTCTTCTAGCGGCATTCGTCGTCCTCGTGTATGTCGTTGTCGCCGGGCTCGGGGCTTCCATCGTCAACCAGGCCGTGCAGTTTCTCATCGTGGTGGCCGCATTCTTTCCAGTTGCGTACACGGGGCTCAACCGGGTTGGTGGATTCGAGGCGATGAAAGCTGCGCTGGCAGCGAATTCCGCGCTGGCTGGAAACACCGCGCATGTCGGCGCTTCGGGGCTCGCTCTGATCGCTGGCATTGCGCTGTCGGCGGGCTACTGGTGCGCGGATTTTCGCCTGTTTCAAATTGTGATGGCGGCGAAAGATGCACGGGCTGCGAGCCGCATTCCGCTGCTTGCCGCGGCTACACGACTGTTTGTTCCCATTGCGCTCGTTGTTGTGGGCGCTGTCGCCATTTGCCTGCCGACGCCGCAATCGTCGACCACGGTGCGCGAAGCGAACGGCGCCATCTATCACGAAATCACCATCGTCCCGCGCGATGCGGCAGCGGGGCACGGGCTTGTTCCCGCGCGCGCGGATGCGGATGGCAATCCGGTGCCAAGCGGCAACGGTCAGGCGTTGCTCGATTACGATCGCACCGCGCCCGCGATGCTGATGAATTTTCCGCCGGCGGGGCTGCTTGGTCTCGGCATCGCAGCGCTGCTCGCCGCTCTTATGAACTCGCTCGCAGCAAGCGCAACGGCGGTGAGCGCGGTGTTCACGTTCGACATCCTGCAGCTTACAACGACCCAGGAAAAGGAGGATCGCCGCGCAATCACCTTTGGCCGCTTGTCTTCTGTGGGGTTCCTCCTGCTCGCTATCGGCGCGGCTTTTGCATTTTCGGCGGCGAAAGGATTCGGGCTGCATGCGCTCGATGCACTGCTGCTTTTCTTTGCGGTGTTCAGCGCGTCGCAGTTCGCTACATTTCTGTTGGGAATTTTTTCGCGGCGCACCTCGGCAAAGGGAGCCTTCGCCGGAATGGTTGCAGGGACCGCGGCGGCGTTGCTGGCCCTGGTCCTTGCGGTGCCGCACTACTTGAGCTTCGCGGCCGTTTGTTTCTTCACGGCGGTTGTTGCTTTGCTTGTGAATGTCGTGGTGGCGACGGCGGTCAGCTTCTCATCGGCCAGTGTCGGTGAGGCGCAAGTGGTGCTCGTTCCCACAAAGACAAAGGCCAAGACAAAAAGACGCGCCCCAGAAGCGCGGCCGAAGCAAAACGAGATACTCGCCGGCGTGATCCTGCTGACCGCGATCGCACTGAGCATTTGTTTCTACTAAGGGATCGTCGAGAGCCAACAGCCAATAGCTATTAGCGGCCTTTCAATGCGGCCGAATCTGAAACTGCATCGTCCGGTAGTCGAACGTGTAGCTGCCGAGTTGCTCCAGCGCATCCACGCCGAGCACGCCGTAGACATCGTCGCGCGCGGCGGAGCCGAATGGCTGCGTCAGCACAGAAATGTAATGGATGGCCGTTGTAACATTTCCCACCATCAGCGGAACGGTCTCCGCTGTGTATGCCGGCACGGGGGGGATCGATGCCTGGCCACGAAGTGCGAATAACTGCAGGCTCTGCCCGCCGAATTCGTTGCTGTGCTCCGCGTAGTAGCGCGATGTCAGATAGGTCTGCTGTCCAGCAGCATCCACTACGTACATGCGCTCGGCCGCGCCCGGATCGGTGCTTCCGCTTTTGCCCAGCGCGAGGATCACCAAGTCGCCGTCGAGAAAAAATCGCACGCCGCCCTGCTTGTCGTCGGCAGCCGGCGGTGAAATCTGTGTGCGCGGCCGAACAAAAATGGTGTCGTTGTCGGTGACCGTCAAGCTCCCCAGCGCCTGCAAGGCCGCATATCCGAGGACTCCCTGCACCTGGTATTTCGATTGCGGGAAAAAATAATCCGCATCGTCAAAGACAAACGCCGTCATGTCATGAAACGCAAGCTGTCCGCTGACGGTGAAGCGCGGGATCACGGTGGTGTGCACATGCATCTGCTGGCCAGTGAGCGAATGGATGGTCGCAGTGTCGTCGGAAATCTTCAATCCCGCTTCTTTCGCAAGCGAGCGCGAAATCAGGTTGAAGGGAGCCGTGGGATCAAGCAGCCAGCTGTGCGCGTGTGCGTCGACGAATACTGGAATATCGAGGAGGCCCAGCAGATTTCTGCTGGCCTGAATTTCAAACGGATCGCACGGATCCAGCGTCATGGTGGGATTGTTCACGGCAAGTGGCAGCATGGCGAGCGGCATGTCGATCTCGTCGAGCTCGTCGCGGCTCATTTTGCCATCGAAGCGTGTCGCCAGCGCCTGGTAGGCTTTCGTTGCGGCGGTCCAGTCGCCCTCGCGCATGTAGTCCTCCGCGAGAGCTTTGCGTACCAGTTTTTCGAGCGTGACATCGCCACTTGCGCTCACCTCGTCCACAACAGGCTCAAGCAGCTCGATGGACTTTTTTGCATCGTTATCGCGATTGGCGAGGATGCCACGATAAATCTGCGCAGGCTTGGGGGCAAGCTGGCCCAGTTGCGCCTGGACAAGAAGAAACTGGTGATCGGCGAGCAGGTTCTCAAGGCGCGTATCTGTATCGAGTCCGCTCGACGTGCCGGTGCGCAACTGGGCGTCGGAGCCGAGTTGCGGCGCGTTTTCCTTGTCGTCCGGAAGGGGCACGAAAACATTGCGCTGCGCCATGAGCGAACTGCCCGACGCCAGAGCCACCGTCAGGACGAAGACCGGTGCAATCCATTTTTTTACGGCAGGTGTCGGCCTTTGCGCCATTTCTACGGGCCGCCGATTTCTTGCTTTCAGTTTCCGTAAGTCGTTCATGCTCAGTAGAACGTTAACAGATTAATCGCGCCAATTTTCCCGGAAAGAAAATTTCGTGTTTTCTGTTCATAAACCGGTACGCGTGGGCCGGCCGAGCGGCGATTTCCTTTATTTGAACGAGGTTTCCCCTCATTCGCGGGGGCCTTAGGCGTTCCTGACGCTCCAGCCGGTAAACTTGAGTCAGCGATGGCGCGCAAAACGATTGAACATTACGAGATCATCCGGCGACTTGGCGCCGGAGGCAGCGGGGTGGTCTACCTTGCCAACGACTCGTTGTTGCAGAGGCCCGTAGTGCTGAAGATTCTGCGCGCGGGGTTGCTGACCGCGGAGCAAATGCGCTCCACCGTTTTGCGGGAGGCGCGCCTTGCCTCGGCCATCGAGCACCCGAACGTCTGCGGCATCTACGAAGTTGGCGAGAGCGGCGACGAAGGCTACATCGCGATGCAGTACGTCCCCGGCCAATCGCTCGATGCGCTGATTGCACGCGGGCCGGCCAGTTTGCAGTTGATGCTCTCGGTTGGCATCCAGATCGCGGACGGGCTTGAAGCCGCGCACGCGCTCGGCATCTTCCATCGAGACCTGAAACCGCAGAACGTGATGCTCACCGATGGCGGCCTGGTAAAGATTCTCGATTTTGGCCTGGCGCGGCGGCTGCGGCCGGAAGAAACCGCATTCGATCCATCGAAGCCGGTACTCGCTCGGGATTCTTCCGTCGCTGCGACTTACACAGCACGCGGAGGCACCATCCGCTACATGGCTCCGGAGCAATTTGTCACGGGGCACTCCAGCGTGCAGTCGGACGTGTGGGCGCTCGGCGTCATTCTTTACGAGCTGTCCTGCGGACGCCATCCGTTCGCGCGTCCCGATGACGAGGACTTTCAGGCCATCCGCGCCATCCAGTTTTCTGATCCCGTCGACCTCAACGAGATTGTTCCCTCCATCTCGCCTGAGTTGAAGAGCATTATCACGGGTTGCCTTGAAAAGAATCCGAGCGCGCGCTACGCCTCCGCCGCTGGCGTGCGCGAAGCATTGAAGACCGTAATGAAGGCGATGCAGATTGAGACGGGCATTATCCCTGGGGATGCGGCCGCGAATTTACCAACGACAGGCCCGGAAGCGGAAAAGCGCGCCACCGGATTTTTGTCGATGCTCGCCGAGCGATTTCGCGAATCGGCCGTGGATCGCGCGCCGCAAAATTCGCTGGTTGTGCTGCCCTTCGCCAATCTCGGCGCGACGGAAGTAGCTCCGCTCTACGGCTTCGCGCTGGCGGACGCCATCGCTGCGCGGCTGGCGCGTATTCCCGCGCTTGTGGTTCGCCCGTCGAGCACGCTGATGTCTCTGCCGCTCGCCAGCATGGACCCCTTGGCGGTGGGGCAAAAGCTGCTCGTATCGTTCGTGCTTGCAGGAAATTTTCTGCGCTCGCAAAGCGGATTCGATTTGAACTGGCAATTGCTCGACGTGGCTTCGCAGAGCGTGCGCTCCGGTGGCGCCATTCGCGTTGCGTCGCTGGATTTGATCGCGGTGCAGAATGAGATCTCAAACGAAGTGTTCGCCGCATTGCATGGGCTTGCTGCGGGCGATCAGATCGATATGCCCCGCTCGCCTTCGCGCGCGTCGTCACCGGGCGATGGTCCGCTCCCCGGACCGGTGAGCGAAAAATATCTGCAAGGGCGCGCGCTGCTCAGCTCGTTCATGGTGCGTACCGGTTCACGTGGTGATCTTGATCGCGCGCATGCGCTGTTTTCGCGTGTGACCCTTGCAGACAAGCGGTTCGCGCCGGCATGGACTGGTCTCGGTATCGCGGAGCTGCAATACACGCGTCATGGATTTGGCGGACAGATTCACGTGATGCGCGCACGCCGAGCGTTCGACGAAGCGCTCAAGCTGGATGCCACATCGACCGAGGCGAATCTTTATCGCATTTACATGCTGCTCTCGCGCGGCGAGAAAGAATCGGCGCGCCACGGTATTGCCAATCTACTGGTTTCCGCCTCCAATGACTGGGACGTGCACATGGTTGCCGGCATCGGGCTGCGCGGTGACGGCATGTACGACGAGGCGCTGAGCCACTTTAGCCGCGCACTGAAACTGAACCCGGCCAGTGCGCCGATCCTCTACAACCATCGCGCCCGGGTGTACCACTATCAAAATCAGATCGAGCTCGCCGGCGACGAGTTGGAAAAAGGGCTGGCGCTGGAACCTCGTCATCCGCTGCTGCGCACTTCGGCGGGCTATCAGCAGATGCGCATGGGGCACCTGGACACAGCCATTGAGATTCTTGAAGGCGTGATTCGCGACGACGACTCGCTGCGCATTGCCGTGCCGACGTTGGCGTTGTGTTACGTGCAGGCGGGTGCGCGCGAGCGGGCGGCGGCGCTGCTGAAAGACGACACGCTGGCGGGAGCGGAAGCCGACAGCGAAATGGCGTATCGACTGGCAACGTACTTCGCGGTTGAAGGAGATTCGAGCGAAGCGCTGCACTGGCTTCGTCGCGCGATTTACCTGGGCAACGAGAATTATCCGTGGTTCCAGAAAAATCCCGCGTGGAACAACCTGCGCACGAATGCGGATTTCGAACGGATTCTTGAGGATCTGAAAAAGGGCTACCGCAAAAATCAAAAGACCTGGAAGCGGCTGCTGGAGCAGGTGCCGCAGGACGGGCAGTAAGCGCCGATCAGGGGTTGCGTGGTGCGCATTCAAGCGCGGCACGATCCCACTTGGCGCAGTTGGCTGCGGCTTCGTAGGTGTCTTGCAAGAACGCAAGGAGCGTGGCGTCAGGGTCTGCCGAGGTTCGCATGGCCTCATACGGCAGCACGAATTCGCCAAAGTTCGCGTCGAAGCCTCCGAGCGCGGGCGCAATCGAATATTCTCGATAGCCGTCGGGCTCGGGATACGCGTAGCTGTAGAAAAAAGGCTCCATGCCCGGTGCACCGGGCCAGAAGCCGCAACTGCTTACCTCATGCGAATAGGCATCGCGGGTGACGTGGTCGGCGAGGCCGGGCATGCTCGCGTGTTCCGGCGCGGTGCGGCCGGAGAAGCGTGTGCAGGCCAGGTCCATGGCTCCCCAGAAAAGATGGATGGGGCTAACCTTGCCCTGGAAACGCGCGCGGAAGATTGTAAACACGCGCGTTGTTTCAAGCAGAATGCGCCAGAAGCGCTGCACGTATTCCGCGTCGTATTCGTTGTGGACTTCGTCCTGCTCGAATCGGATGGGGTCGGCGATCTCTACGGGCATCGTCCAGATGCGGACGGGTGTGCCCAAGCTCTTGAGCGCCTTCATTACCTCCCGGTAAAACGCTGCCACCGTCATTGGCTGTAGCGGAATGGTTTTGCGGCCAGTCCCGGAAGCTTCCACCACCAACGCGTGATCGACGAAATCGAAATCGATCTGCAGGGTGCGGTTCCCGTATGGCATGGGCGAGGTGGTGATGCCGCGAACGGTGGGGTACAGCGTGACGCCCCAGCAATGGTTGATGGGCGGCATGAGGGCGAGACGGATTTTTCCGACGATCTGCATCCAGAGTTGAAGGGTGGCGCAGGTGCCGCTCCACGCACTTTGGGGAAGAGCTGGCCAGGCCGGGGTTGCGTCGGCCGATGGTTCCAATTGAGTTGTCAAATTCACGCCTCGCTCGATGCTGGAATGCAGGAACAAGCTGTAAAAAACTATAGATGCAAAGGATCCCAGAGTGCTGAAAAAGTTGATCCAGCATCTTCAGGGAAGGCCTGGGGCTAACCCCCGACACAATCGAAGAGGCTTGATTCTTGAGGCTGAAGCCTCACGCTCCCTCCGGAGAAGCAAGTACAAAAGACGCAAAAGACTATAGGCACAAAGTATCCCACCTTAACCGCGATAGGCCGCAGTGAGGGTGGGCACCCGATGAATGTTGGAACGGGAATCGGAAAAATTTCCGGTGGAGTGCTTGTTGTCCCACCCAAGAATCAAAAAAACGATTCATGGGTAGGGCACGGGGCTTTGTACCGGGACCGGGCTTTCCACTGCCTGGTGGAGGGCGCGGTCGTGTATCTTGACGCGAGAGATGAAATACTTTTCTCGGAGTGTGCGCCAGATCCCATGCCAACGTTTGCTGCTGTCGATATCGGTTCGAATTCCTGCAGATTGAAGATCGCCAAGGTTGTGGCGCACCAGTTGAAGACGCTGGCGGAAGACCGCGAAGTGACGCGGATTGGCGCGAGCGTCTTCGAGTCGGGGCTGGTTTCTCCGGAGGCGATGGCGGCGACGCTGCGGGCGCTGAAGCGCTTTCAGCGTGCGGTACAGGCACACGGAGTGGACCAGATTCGCGTGGTGGCCACGTCTGCGATGCGCGACGCGCGAAACGGTGCGGCGTTTCAAGCATGGGTGAAGGCGGAGACGGGCTGGAACCTGGAGATCATTTCGGGCTTGGAAGAGGGGCGGCTCATCCACTTGGGCGTGATGGGCACGGAACCGGGGGCAGGCGGCAAGGTGCTGCTGATTGACCTGGGCGGCGGCAGTTGCGAGATTACGCTCTCAGAACACAAGCGCATCAAGGAGACGATCAGCGTGCCGCTGGGCGCGGTGCGTCTCACGGAAGACTTCTTGTCGGCCGATCCGGCGCCTACCGATGGACTGGCGCGGATGCGGCAGTGGATTGCGCGTGAGCTGCGCCGGGCGCACAAGAAAATCCAACCCGGCAAGGTTTCGCTGGTGATTGCAACCTCGGGCACAGCGGCGGCGTTGAGCGATGCCTACGCGGCGGGGGCGAGGCTGGTTGCCGCGGACGAAGGGCGTGCGCGGAAATCGGTACGGAAGACGGCGAAGGCGTTGCCGGAGATTACACCGACGCGTTCGGTGCGGAAGCTGTCAGGCTACCTGGCGAAGATGACGCTGCCGGAGCGCGAGGCGGTGCCCGGGATTGGTCCGCGAAGAGCGGAGATTATTGTTGCCGGGGCGGCGGTGTACGCGGAACTGCTGGATAGTTTTGGATTGGCGGGATTCCGCTATTCGCCGCTGGGTTTGCGGGACGGAATGCTGGCGGCGATGCTGGCCGAACAGGATGCGCGGGCGACGGCGCACAAGGAATTTGAACTGGAGCGCTGGCAAAGCGTGCTGGCTACGGCGAGACGGTATGGGGTTGATCCAAAGCAGTCAGAACCGGTGCGCGCGCATGCGGTGCAACTGTTCCATGAGTTGAAGTCGCTGCACGAGCTGCCAGCCGAGTATGAGAGTTGGCTTGCGGCGGCAGCGATTTTGCGCGACACGGGGAAGTTCATTAACCACCAGGGGCACCACAGGCATACGCAATACATTGTTTCGAGCTCAGAAATTTATGGGTACGGGCTGTTGCAGCGCACGCTGGTTTCGGCGATTGCGCGGTATTTGGGCAAGAGCCGTCCGCAGCCGGGCGACCGGGCGCTGCGGAACATTCCAGCTGTGGAACACAGGAACGTGCAACGGGCGGTGGTGCTGCTGCGGCTGGCGGTGGCGCTGAACCAGGATCGGGCGAGCGATGTGCTGCGCGTGTCTGTGGCGCTCTATCCGAAGCGGGTTTATCTGGAGCTGCATCCCGGAAGGACCGGGGCGGAGCTGGAGTTGTGGTCGCTGAGGAAAGAGGCTGACTACTTCCGCGAAGTCTTCGGGCGGGAACTTTTTCCGACATTGGCATAAAAGGCGCGAGCGGTACGCGGGTCGATGAGCCATTGCAGGCGGGGCGGATGGCGGTCTAGATCGACGCGGGCGATGGAGCCTTTGCGCAAACGGATGGACGCGCCACCATTGCCGGTGATGAGGCGGCCAAGAAACTGGAAGAGGACGGGGTTGTGTCCGACGGCGAGCATGCCCTCGTGGTCGGCGAATTTGACCAGCATGTTCTGGAAAGCTGCGAAATCGGCGTTGGGGCGCAGGCCGTCGCTGACTTCGACCTTGGCGTCGTAGCCAAGCTCGGTGCCGACCAACTGCGCGGTTTGCAGCGCGCGCTTGAGGGGGCTGGCTACGATGACGTCGACCTGAGCCTTGAGCGCCCCCAGCATGCGCGCCATGAGCATGCACTGGTCTTTTCCCTCTTTGACGAGGCTCCGCTTGGCGTCGAGAACAGGGTTCTCGCGGGGTAATCCGGCGTTCGCGTGGCGCATCAGGTAGAGGATCATGGTGAACGATTCGGTGCAGGGGAAAAGTGCAGGCCCAGTCCCAGAAAACGATTTTAACACGGCTGTAACAATGGGAATTGGGCTAAAGCTCTCGGAATGAGTGTTTAGGCGCTAACGTGGGACAGGCAGAGACCAAGAGACCAAGGGAACAATGGAATGTGGTCAGTCGTTAGGGAAACCTTAAGTTGGGATCCAGAGTTCGCTGGTGAGCAGGCCGAAGAGCCAGGTTTTTTGGTTGAGGAGCGTGAAGCCGGATTGGCTCAGTGCTGTTTTGTGATTGGGCAGTTTCCGCACGGTTAGGCCGGTGAGATGTCCAAAGGCAAAGTAAAGCAGGCGGACGAGTGGGCGCGCGAGGACTGTGCCGAACCAGCCTTTTGGAATGGCGAACTCTGAGACCAGCCAGTGCGTTTGTGGGGACGAGCAGCGGCGAAGGGTCTCGGCGAGCGATTGCACTTCCGCAGTGGTCAGGCAATCAAGAAAGAAGTGCGTGGCGATCAAGGTGTAAGGCGGAGCGGGAGGCTGAAACGAGCGGGCATCGGCGAGATGGATGCACAAACGCGAGGCATTGGGTGCGGCGCGCTTGTGCAAAGAACGCAGCATTGCGGGGCTGGCATCCACGGCGTTTACATGGATGTGGGGGTAGGTGCGAAGAAGGTGCGCTGTGAAGCGGCCGTCGCCGTCGCCTAAAACGAGGGCACGGCCTTCCTGCGCGGGCAAGGGGAGAGAGCCGGGCTGGTCGAGCCAGGCGCATCGGCACCACCAGAGCCATGGGCCAAACGTTGCAGCTTCCATCCAGAGATAGAGGCGCGCGAGCCTGTTGAAGTCAGGCGGCGGGTTCATGGGAGTAGCCGGGCAAAGAGCAAAAGAAATACGGGCGTGAGAAGTGCGAGGTCCGCTGCCGCACGCAGGGCAACTGGAGTGAGCTGGGCACGGACGCGATCGAGCATGGCGAGGAGCAGTGCGGCTGCGGCGCCGGCTGCGAGTAAAGAGGCCGATCGTGGATGGGGGTGCATGAGCGAGACTGCCGCAACCAATCCGACCAAAGCGACCACGATCGCTGTGCCAAAGACTGACGCGTGAGAATTCGCTCCGGCTTCCCAGCGGTCGATTGCGTGGCAGTTAAGCCAGGCGAGCAGGGCATAGAAGCACGCAGGCACGAACAGCGCGGCCAGCAATACGGTGCCGGGCAATGTGCTTCGCGACCAGGAGGGAATAACGCATCCGGCGGTGAAGAGGAGACCCACCAGCAATTCCTTCGGAAAGGGAAGGTTGCGCCGCGAATGCACGCGGGTGAAGTAAACCAGCGATGCAGCGGCCAGTATGCTGTTTCGCTCCTTTGCGGCGGTTGGCATGAGGTCGAAGATGAGAAACCCCGCCGCTGCGGCTGCGAGTGCTGCGAGTGGAAGAAGCACGCGCCGGTGACGCCAGTGGAAGAGATGGCGTTCGCGAAGGGTGGCGCTGTTCCCACTGCCAAGGGCCGAGCGCGCGTCGAGCAGGCGGTCTGCCACGTAGACAGACCACACAGCAAGCATGAGGAGCGCTGGAACCCACAGTGGCAAGCGCACGCGTGCAACCCACGCAAAGCTTAGCGACCAGACGAGCGCTACGGAAGGCGCGTCGAGGCTGTTTAGGTGCCAGATGCGGATCGTGCGCGGCGCTTCCAACATGCGCGTGGAGACGCGGGTGAGCGCGCCGGGGAAGGAACGCAAGGGATCGTCATGGGTGCGCAGGCTGGAGGGAAGCGGTGCCACTGCATTGATTGTAGGAGAGAATCGAGCGTGTCGGAACCGATTGCGGCATGCGAATGAACTTGTGCCTTCGAATGGATTGAGCATCTAACAGCAACAGCCATAGTTTTCGGGGGACTTTTCTTCGGATCGAACATCTAACGAGCAGTAGAGGCGAAGTGCACTTTATCGACGGACGGGCCGCGAGTGACGCCAACCTCGGAGGAGCAATTCGCATGACGAAGAAGAGAAGATCCGCATGGGTGGCGCTTGCCACTTGCCTTGGCTTCGGTGTGTTGATGGCCGGGCCGGCATGTGAGGCGCAGCAGTTATCGCAAGGGCAGGCAGTGATTATGGTGTTGCCCAAGGTGGACGGGCAGTTGCCTTCGAGCGTCACGCAGCAAGACCTGGCAGTGAAGGTGAACGGGAAAAATGCCAAGGTCACGCACTGGGGACCCATACAGCCACCCAACAACCAGATCGAGCTGGTTTTGCTGATCGACAGCGGCGCGCGGAGCAGCCTTGGCCGGCAGATGAACGACATTGAGAAGTTTATGCAAGGCCTTCCCCCGAACATCAAGGCCGCGATTGCTTACATGCAAAATGGGCAGGCCGTTTTTGCAGGGCCGCTGACTTCGGATCGCGCAGAGATCCTAAAAAATTTGCACCTGCCGGGTGGCGGCTCGGGCATTTCAGCGAGTCCCTATTTCTGTCTTTCTGACCTGGCGAAGAACTGGCCAGGGCGCGATCCACTTGCGCGCCGCGAAGTGATCATGGTGACGGATGGAGTGGATGCTTACAACCGCCGATATGATCCCGAGGATCCATATGTGGAGGCTGCTATCAGTGACGCAACGCGCGCACACCTTGTGGTGTACGCGATCTACTGGATGAACCAGGGGTTCGCCGATCGGACCGAGGGCGCGAATGACGCGGGACAAAATCTGCTGGTGCAGGTGACTCAGGCCACGGGAGGCAAGAGTTTCTGGCAGGGGATGGGCAATCCGGTTTCGTTCCAATCGTATTTCGACGAACTGTTGCGGCGTTTCAAGAACCAGTATGAGATTGGATTTACGGCTGCGGGTGAGGACAAGCCAAGCGTCGTGCAATTTCAGCTGAAGCTGCATGCGCCGGGCACGGAGATTGATGCGCCGCAAAGGGTGCTCGTGGTTCCGGCTGCGAATTAACTTCGCGTTGGTTTGGTGGTGTTCCGGCAAGGTTCGAAATGGCGAAGTCTTTCAGAGGACGCGTCAGGAACTGAGGCAGCAAGAATGTCAGCACCAAAGAAGGAACGGCATAAGGTGGATCGCATTGGCTGGTTACGAGCTGCGGTCCTGGGCGCAAACGACGGCATTCTTTCCACTGCCAGCCTGGTACTCGGCGTTGCCACGACGCACGCTTCTCACAATAACGTCGTGGTGGCTGGCGTTGCGGGGCTGGTTGCCGGCGCCATGTCGATGGCTGCGGGCGAGTACGTTTCCGTGCACTCGCAGGCAGACACGGAACGGGCCGATATCGAGCTTGAGCGGCAGGAGTTGAAAACAGACAACAAGGGCGAGCATCGGGAACTGGCCGAAATTTATATTGCGCGTGGGCTTACCCCGAAGCTTGCGAAAGAGGTGGCCGAGCAACTGATGGCCAAGGATGCGCTGGGCGCTCATGCTCGCGATGAACTCGGGCTCTCGAAGACGATGAACGCGCGACCGTTTCAGGCAGCGTGGTCTTCAGCCGCGAGTTTTGGAGTGGGGGCCGCGCTTCCCCTGATTGTGACGGTGTTTGCCGGGGGATCGATGCTGATTCCGCTTGTTTTTGGAACGGCATTGGTATTTCTGGCGCTGCTTGGCGCATTGGCCGCGCACACGGGCGGAGCGGGCGTGATGATGGGTGCTCTGCGGGTAACGTTCTGGGGCGCGCTGGCAATGGGGGTGACGGCAGCGGTGGGGGCGTTGTTTGGAACGGTGGCGTGAAGGAGCGATGCACCGCAAAGGGTGCTGGCGGTTCCGGTAGGACAGAACTAAGTTAGAGATATGGATTTCTTCGATCCCAGGTCCCCAAATGCGAGGGACCTGGGGCACCCGATCGACGGAGGCGGCGCGTCGTTAGTCTGCAGCTGTTGCTTTCTTCGAGGGCTTCTTTGCGGGGGGGGGCGCGGGAATTGCGTCCAACTCGACTTTGCCTTCTGCGAGCTTCATTAGGAAATCCTGGCTTGAAAATGGCTGGGCGTCTTTCAACACTTTGCTGGCGCGCAGGTAAGCGCCGTCCGGTTGCTGGAGGCGGGCTTTGACGGTGTCAGCAAGATAGGCGGGCAGGATTTCGTCGTGGATGCGTGCGCACGCCGCAGAGTCGCGCACGGGAAACACGACCTCGCAGCGCTCGAACATGTTGCGCGGCATCCAGTCTGCCGAGCCAAGAAAAATTTCGTCATTGCCGCCGTTGGCAAAGTGATAGATGCGCGAGTGCTCAAGAAAGCGGCCAACGATGGAGCGAACGCGAATTCGATCGGACAGGCCTTTGACGCCGGGACGAAGGATGCAGAGGCCGCGAATGATGAGGTCGATTTCGACGCCGGCCTGCGAGGCCTGGTAGAGCGCGTCGATGACCGATGGCTCGAGCAATGCGTTCATCTTAGCGACGATGCGGGCGAGGCGGCCGGCTTGTGCGTGTTCCTGCTCGCGGCGAATGAGGCGCAGAAAACTTTCGGCCATAGTGAGCGGTGCAACGAGCAAGGGACTGTAGTCGTCGACCTCGGCGTGCGCGGTTAAATAATTGAACACCATGTGCACGCGGTCGGTGATTTGCGGGTCGCAGGTGAGCAGGCTGAGATCGGTGTAGAAGCGGGCGGTGACGGGATTGTAGTTTCCCGTGCCGAGGTGACAGTAGCGGCGCGTGTGGCCGTCCTCGTCGCGGCGCACGAGCAACGCCAGCTTGCAGTGGGTCTTGAGGCCGACGACACCGTGGAAGACTTGCACGCCTGCGTCTTCCATGCTGCGCGCCCAGCGAATGTTTGAGGCTTCGTCGAAGCGCGCCATGAGTTCGACAACCAGCGTGGTTTCCTTGCTGGCCGCGGCTTCAATGAGCGCTTCAAACATGGGTGAGTCGTGGCTGGTGCGGTAGAGCGTCTGCTTCATCGACAGGACGGTGGGGTCGTGGGCACCCTGCTGAATGAATTCAACGACTGGATCGTAGGCGTCGTAGGGATGATGCAGAAGCACGTCGTGCTGGCGGAGCTCATCAAAGATGGTCGCGGACTTGCGGCTCAGCGTGAAGGTGCGAGGGGTGAAGGGCGGGAACTTCAGGTCAGGGCGCTTCACGTCGACGTAGAGATACATGAGCCGCGAAAGATTGACGGGGCCTTCGCCGCGAAAGACCTGGTCTTCATCGAGTTCAAAATTCACGCGGAGACGCTCAATAATTTCAGGGTGCGCGCCGGACTCGATCTCGAGACGGACGGCGTCACCCTTGCGCCGATTGTGTAATTCGACGCGAATGGTCTCGAGCAGCGAGCGGGCTTCTTCTTCTTCGAAATAGAGATTGGAGTTGCGTGTTACGCGGAACGATGCGTGGGCCAGCACTTCATAGCCGCGATACATGCCGGACAAATGGTGCGCAATCAGGTCCTGCAACAAAAGGTAATCGTAGGAGCCTTCGTCCGCGGGCAGGCGCACAAAGCGAGGCAGGGCGCGAGGCACGGTGACGACGCCGAGCACCTGCGGTCCGGAACTGCGGCGCTTGGGGCGCAAAAGCAGAGCGAGGCAAAGGGCCTTGTTGAGGACTCGCGGAAATGGGTGCGCGGGGTCAATGGAAATAGGCGTCAGAAGCGGGTCAACTTCGCGCTGAAAATAGTCCTTGGCGAAATCCTGGGCTTCGGCGCTCATCTCTACCCAATCGAGCAGCCGGATGCCTTGCTTGCGCAGCTCGGGCAGCAGTTGCTGATCCCAGCAGTGGTATTGCGCGGCGACGAAGGCGTGGATCTCCGCAGTGAGCGTGGCGAGGGATTCGTCGGGGCGGAGTCCGTCGAAACCGGGCTGGCGGTAACCGTCTTCAATGCGCTGCATGAGGCCGGCCTGGCGGATTTCGACATATTCGTCGAGATTGGAGCCGGTGATGGCGAGGAACTTGACGCGCTCGAGCAACGGATTGGAGCTGTCTTCCGCCTCTTCGAGGACGCGGCGATTGAACTGCATCCACGAGTGGTCGCGACCGTTAAACAGCTTTGTTTTCTTGATGGGTTTCGTCATGGGTCCGTTCCGGCGCCGTGTTGGAAAGTCTATCGCGTTTTGGTGGGCTTCGCACAGGCGGGGGCCGATGTCCTGCGGATACTACCGTACTTTCAGACTTAAATGACGAAAGCGGAATTGCTGTTAAAACCGTGAGAAAACAGGGTGATTTGGCTGGATTCTCCGGGTTCCCGACGAGATGGACGCAATGGACAACGCGGTGCGGAAACTTTAACCTAGCGATTGGGGATGTGGGGCACGCTGCACGCCTCGGATGCGGATTGGAGCTTTGGTGAACTTGTTCAGGAATGTACGATGCACAGCGACGGCGCTTATGGTGATCGCTTCGTTTTCAGTTTGTGGCCAGAGTTTTGGGCAGAACCGTTCCTTGATCAAGGTGGAAGCGGTGCAGTATCTGTTTCCCGAGCAAGTAACGGTTGCGGCGGGCAAGCCTGCGCCGGTTACGCTGCACTTTCGCATTGCTTCGGGCCTGCATATCAACTCGCATACGCCGAGCGACGACTACCTGATTCCGACGGATTTTTCGATTCCGGAGGGCGGGGGAGTGCGGCTCGACAAGGCCATTTATCCGGCGGGCGTAGACATCACGCTGCCGAGCGATCCGAAGACAAAGTTGAATGTGTACAACGGAGACTTTGCGATCCAGACGCGGATCGTGTCTACGCCGGGCAACCATCTGATTGAAGCGAAGCTGCATTACCAGGCTTGCAATGAGACACAATGCTTGCCGCCGAAGAGTATCGCGGTGGCGATTGATGTGATTGGGAAGTAGCGGGACGCCCTAGAAGCTGCGGACCGGAATTTCATTAATCCCAGGTGCCCAAGTGCGAGGCACCTGGGGCACCCATGGTTTTTCATCCCAATGCAGCGATCACCACCGAATCGAAGGTTCAGCTTCCGGATTTCTTTTCGATTTTGGCCCAGGCGTCTTTCAAGGGAAGCGTGCGGTTGAAGACGGGCTTGCCAGGAGCGGAGTCGGGGTCGACGCAGAAGTAGCCGACACGCTCGAATTGGATGCGATCTCCCGCAGCGGCGTCGCTCAAGGATGGCTCGAGCTTGGCGCTGGTGAGAATTTCAAGCGAATTGGGGTTGAGATTGTCGAGCACATCCTGACCCTCTTCGAGGTCGTAGGGATCGGGCTTGCTGAAGAGCTTGTCGTAGAGGCGAATCTCGGCGGAGACGGCGTGCGCGATGGAGACCCAGTGAATGGTGGACTTGACCTTGCGTCCGTCGGGAGAGTTGCCGCCGCGGCTGGCCGGATCGTACGTGCAGTGGACTTCGATCACATTGCCGGCGGCATCTTTTGTGACGCTCTGCGCGGTGACGAAATAGGCATTGCGCAGGCGCACTTCCTTGCCCGGCGATAGACGGTAATACTTGGGCGGAGGGACTTCGCGGAAGTCATCCTGCTCGATATAGATTTCGCGCGAGAAGGGAACCTGCCGCATGCCGGCGGATGGATCTTCGGGGTTGTTCGCAACGTCGACAAATTCTTCCTTGCCCTCGGGGTAGTTGTCGATGACGATTTTGAGTGGGTTGAGTACGGCCATGGCGCGGGCTGCGCGGCGATTGAGATCATTGCGCTGGAAGTGCTCGAGCATTTCAATGTCGGTAGAGCCGTTGGTGCGCGAGACTCCGGTGGCGGCAACGAAGGCGCGGATCGCCTCCGGCGTGAAGCCGCGGCGGCGGATGCCGGAGATGGTAGGCATGCGGGGATCGTCCCAACCGTTGACGCGTTTCTCCTGCACGAGTTGGAGCAGCTTGCGCTTGCTGAGCATGGTGTAGGTGATGTTGAGGCGGTCGAACTCAATCTGCTGCGAAGGAAAGATGCCGAGCTGATCGATATACCAGCGGTAGATGGGCTGGTGGTCAGTAAATTCGAGCGTGCACATGGAGTGTGTAACGCGCTCGATGGAGTCGGACTGGCCGTGCGCGTAGTCGTACATGGGATAGATGCACCACTCGTCGCCGGTGCGGTGGTGCGAGGCGTGAAGAATGCGGTACATGACCGGGTCGCGCATATTGACGTTGGGCGAGGCCATGTCGATTTTGGCGCGCAGGACGCGCGTGCCGTCAGGGAATTCGCCGTTCTTCATGCGGACGAAGAGGTCGAGATTTTCTTCGATGGAGCGATTGCGGAAGGGGCTGTCGGTGCCGGGCTCAGTGAGCGTGCCGCGATGCTTGCGAATTTCGTCGGCGGAGAGATCGTCAACGTACGCTTTGCCGGCCTTGATGAGCTGCAAAGCCCACTGGTAGAGCTGGCCGAAATAGTCGGACGCGTAACAGATGCGGTCCCACTCGAAGCCGAGCCAGCGGACGTCAGCCATGATGGAGTCGACGTATTCCTGTTCTTCTTTTTCGGGGTTGGTGTCGTCGAAGCGCAGGTTGGTTTTGCCGCCGTATTCGTCGGCGAGGCCGAAGTCGATGCAGATGGCCTTGGCGTGGCCGATGTGGAGATAGCCGTTGGGCTCGGGGGGGAAGCGGGTCTGAATCTGCGCGTCGCCGAATTTCTTGGTGCGCAGGTCTTCGGCGATGATCTCGGCGAGAAAGTTGGTGGGCGTGCGGCCTTCGGTGCTTGCGGTGTTTGCGTCGGTCATAAGGGCTGTTCCTTATTTAATTCGATGCGCGTGGCGCGTTACGCTTTGTCGAGCAGGGATTGGAGGCTGGCTTCGGCTTTGCGGATGCGGTCGAGGCAGACGTCGCGACCGAGGACGACCATGGTTTCGAAAAGCGGCGGGGCGTTTTTGCGTCCGCAAACGGCTACTCGGATAGGTTGGAACATGGGGCCGGCTTTGACGCCGAGCGCAGCGGCCGCGCCGCGGAGAGCGGCATCAAGTGAGTCGTGATCGAACTCCGTTGTGGGCAGAATCTCCAGGGCCTTTTGAAGTACCGTGCGGGCCATGGCCGCGTCGCCGCCTTTGGGCGGAATGAGCTCGGCGGGATCGTAGGGCGCGAGTTCCTTGAGAAAGAAGAAGTCAGCAGCGGCGGGGGCTTCGGCGAGTAGCTTGATGCGCTCGCGAATGAGCGGGGTGACGGCAAGAAGTTTTTCAGGAGAGGCGTCGAAGCCAGCACGCCTGAAGAAGGGCGCGAGGTCGTTGCTGAGCTGCTCGACAGGACGTGCGCGGATGTGCTCGGCGTTGAGCCAGACGGCCTTGGGATCGAAGGGGTCGGCGTCACTGAAGTTGATGACGGCGTTGGCGCGGTTAACGCCTTCGAGCGTGAAGAGGCTGGTGAGCTCGTCGATGGTAAGGAACTCGAGGTCGTTTTTGGGCGACCAACCGAGAAGGCAAAGGAAATTGACGAAGGCGGCGGCGAGGAAGCCGGAATCGCGATAGGTGGTGACGCTGACGACGGGGCCGTGCTTGCGCTTGGAGAGCTTGGTGCCGTCGGGTGCGACGAGCAGGGGGAGATGCGCGAACTGCGGGGTGCCGGCACCGAGCGCCTCAAAGATGAGGATGTGCTTGAAGGTGTTGGTGAGGTGATCCTGGCCGCGAATGATGTGACTGATGTTGAGGTCGGCATCGTCCGCGCAGGAGGCGAGATGGTAGGTGGGCATGCCATCTGAGCGGAGCAGCGCAAAGTCTTCCACTTCGTCGGCGAGCTTGGACTGGGTGCCATAGACACTGTCGTGGAATTGCAGCGTGCGGCTTTCGCCGCGTGGGACGCGGTAGCGCAACGCAAAGGGCTCGCCGGCGGCGGCGCGGCTATCGCTCTCTTCGCGAGACCTTTCGCGCTCGCCGGGATTGAAGAGCCATGCGCCCTGCGCGGAGGAGGTTTTTTCGTCACCGGCATGGGCGGGAGTGAAGTCGCGATAGGCTAAACCTTTGGCGAAAATGGCTTCGGCTTGTTGGCGGTGAAGAGCGAGGCGATCCGACTGGCGGTACTCTTCGTCCCAGCCAAGGCCGAGCCACTTGAGGCCCTCGAAGATGGATTGCACGCTGGCGTCGGTGTTGCGCTCCACATCGGTGTCGTCGAGGCGCAGGACCATGGTGCCGCCGTTGTGGCGGGCATAGAGCCAGTTGAGGATGAAGGTGCGCGCGCTGCCTACATGGAGGAAGCCGGTGGGTGAGGGAGCAAAGCGGACGCGAAGAGCTTTCGATTGAGTTGAATCGGGCATCGTGATGATTCTTATCCTGTCACGATGCTATCGCACTTGGCTGT
>Ga0302320_10004954_pt1 | contig 30040 bp, 25 predicted proteins | sample Bog_T0_3_FD_202130 | JGI IMG/M metagenome (GOLD analysis project Ga0302320, IMG submission 202130) | Peat permafrost microbial communities from Stordalen Mire near Abisko, Sweden - Bog_T0_3 | ecosystem: Environmental > Terrestrial > Soil > Wetlands > Peat | place: Sweden: Abisko, Stordalen Mire... | reverse complement strand
GTGCTGGCAGGCATCCTGGTTCTATTCGTCGCGGGCGTGACGTTGATCATCTGACGCTGGATGAAGTCTGGCACGGTCAGACACGTCATGCAGACGGACTGCGGCTGGATTAATTGGCCGATGTCGGCGCCTTATAGTCCGGAAACCTGCTCAGCGTCGCCGCCTTCAAGAACTTGAAATGCGAGATCGTCGAGGCGAGTTCCTTGAGGCGGCGTTGGCCGTTGGATATCTCGGCGGCGAACAGGTCCTGATGGTGACTGTCGAGCGCTTCGCGCTCCAGATATTCGTCGGTATCGTTTCCGAAGGTCACCGCCGCGCGCGCCAGCACGTCTTCGACCCGGCCGCTGAGACCTACTTGTTCCTGCTCGGCCGCCTGAAGCGCACCTTCGATGGCTTCCAGGATCGAACCGATGCGCGAGCCGTCAGTCTCGGCGTCCCGGTCGGCGGAACGGGCCTTAAATCCCTCGTCCCCGGGACGGCGCCTGAAATATTTTGGCGCGCGGGCCCGCAAAAACAGCTGAAACATCGGGATGTATCCGGTCCAAAGCCACGGTCATTTTCGCAATACGGACCTAAGTCACTCTATCTTAGTTAACAAAGGCTGAATTCCTGCTCCGGTCCGCGGAAGTTTTGACCATCCACAGTCGCCAGGCACCGTCGTGCTTGCTGTAAAGTTCCAGTCGGCGCTTTTCCCGTGTCGTCGTCGGAATACCCTCTTCGTCCCAGGCAACATGCTTTCCGGCCGCGTCGAGCGCCGGCTCGCGATCCAGGGTTTCGAACTCGAAGGTCTCCTCGGTCGTGAGGCCGATGAGGACGCGCCGTCCATTTCCGTCGACGAAATAACGCCGCGGCAGATAGTCGGTTGAATCAGCCATATCGCGAGGACCCGTTTGGGATCCAGAGACCGGTCAGAATGTCGAGCCGTCGCCGATAGGCCCCATAAAAAGTGGAACGCCAGTTACAACTAAAAGGAGCCAAGAACCAAACCATTGCACAACGCCCCGAAACTCAAAATGACCCTTACGTCGTCGTCGAAACTTATTTTCTCATCTTAGAGCTGAAGCAGGCACTTGCAACATTAGAACAAGATTAACCTAACCAACTCGCCGAGTTCGCTCACGCGATCCTGCGAGCGACAGGACGGCGACGAGCCGCGGGCTCGCGGAACATGAACCTCAAAATACCGGCCGCACCAGATCCCGCCGCCTAACTCTGCGTTTACTGTCAGATTTCAGCCGGGGCGTTTTCAAGGATGAAGATGGATTGGAACCGGGATCGTCCCCTCGAGCGTCAAGTTCATTTCGGAGCAATCACCCGCGTCAGAAATGGAAGAACACGAACCAGATCACCCCGAGGATGAGCACGGCCAGTCCGGTCGAGATCGTGAGCAACGCGAGCACCGACGGCCCGGGCTCGGCCTGTCGCGCTTCCGTTGGGGTTTCGACGATCCGGTGCTGCTGTCTGGTTGCCATGGGGCCCTCGATTCCTTGGACGATGCGCGGCGTTGTTCCGGCAAAGTGAGGCCTGCGATCGGAACCGCGGCGCCCCCGGATCTCGCCGATTGGCTGCGCGTCTGCTCCCGCCACGATTAACGCAAATCGCGAATTTCCCGCCCGGGCAGCTTTGAAATCGCCCTCCCGGGTGGTATCCTGCATAAACCGCTTGTTGCGTTTCGGAGTATCCCATGGCCCCCCGCGCCAACTGGAAAGGCTTCCTGCGCCTTTCGCTCGTGACCTGCCCGGTTGCCCTGTACCCGGCGACGTCGGATACCGAAAAGGTCTCCTTCAACCAGATCAACCGCAAGACTGGCCACCGCATCAAATACGCCAAGGTCGACGCCGAAACCGGCGAGGAAGTCGCCTCCGACGACATCATGAAAGGCTACAAGGTCGACACCGACACCTATATAGAGGTGTCGAAGGATGAACTTGACGACATCGCGCTGGAGTCGACCCACACCATCGAGATCGACGAGTTCGTTCCCAAGTCCGACATCGACAGCCGCTATCTGATCCGGCCCTATTATCTGGTGCCCGACGGCAAGGTCGGCCATGACGCCTTCGCGGTGATCCGCGAAACCGTCCGCAGCATGAACAAGGTCGCGATCGGACGCGTGGTGCTGACCAACCGCGAGCACATCATAGCACTGGAGCCGCTCGGCAAGGGCCTGATGGGAACGCTGCTGCGCTACCCCTACGAGGTCCGCAGCGAGAAGGAATATTTCGACGACATCCAGGACGTCAAGGTCACCAAGGATATGCTGGATCTCGCCAGGCACATCGTCGAGAAGAAGTCCGGAGCGTTCGAGCCCGGCAAGTTCGAGGATCACTACGAATCCGCGCTGATCGACCTGATCAACAAGAAGCGCAGCGGCGTTCGCCCGACCGCGAAATCCACGCCGAAGACCGGCGGCAACGTCATCAATCTGATGGATGCGCTGAAGCGCAGCCTCGCCAGCGAGCAACCGTCTGCTCCGCCCGCCAGGGCAAAGGGCAAGAAGCCGCGCAAGGCCGCCGCCGGCCAGCGCGAAATGCTGCTGCCGATCTCAGGCAGCGGCAAGCGCGCCGCCAAGGAAGAGCCGAAGAAGACGGAGAAGCCGGCGCGCGCGCCTGCCCGATCGAAGAAGGCCGGATAGCACGGCCTTTACTGCGGCACCTGGCCTGAGATGCCCTGGTCCGCGCGTTCGACCGGCAATGGCGGCCTCAATCCCCGCAGCTGCCGCCGTCTCCGTCGCCACAGTCAAATCCGCCTGTATCGCCGTCGGACGATCCCCGCCTGCCGAACGCCAGCTGGATCGCCAGGGTGGCCACGGCGAGCACCGCCGCCAATACCTGCAGCGGGTGTTGCTTGCCAAGGGCGAGGCACTGCGGCCCCCAGTTTCCGAGCAGAAAATCCCGCATGACCTTCGCTGCCCGCGCGCCGCTATTTCAGCGACGTATTCACCGAGGTGAATTTGGAATTGAGCTGGGGTCCGATGCCCTGAACCGTGGTGATTATAGCAAGGGCGATACCGCAGGCGATCAGGCAGTATTCGATCGCGGTCGCGCCAGACTGATCGGCCAGAAACCTTGAAAAAAGCCGCCGCATTCAAAACTCCTGTTGGCGCTTTCCACGGGATTCTCCCGCGCCGATGCTGAAGCGCGGAGTCTAGAGCGCAACTGGTTGCCGCCACGTTGACAAAGAGGCTGAATGGCCGGTTAAGCCACATGCAAGCTTTTTACAGATCACCGCGATAGCCGAAGTCATTGATGATCATCGCCCCGCACCGGTATTCCTACGGAGCGGAAAATTTACTTTCGATTTCGCTATGGCCTACCATGGTCGCCGCGCCGGCCCCCCCGGAGTGAGCGAACATGCCAGCGCAGCAGCGGGAATTGAAAAAGAACTATATCGGCATCCTGAGCGACAAGCTCGAAGACCAGCGCCCCGCCGATCCGCCGGCGAATTCCGGCCGTCTCATGAAAGACTATCTTCTCGGCCTGGTGGCCGCCGTGCTGAACCGTCATGGCTGCGCTGGATAGTCGAATGTCGCAGGCTGCCGTTTGTCGAAGCTGGTGCTCGATATTGGCGACCGGATCGAGACGGCGGCCGACGACCGCGCCCGAGGCGTCCTGATCCTGCGGCTGGCGTCGCGCGCCCGGATGCATATCAGAGCTTCCGCAAGCTGACGGCACGCCTGCTTTACCATTCGGGGGATTCCTGTTCCAACTGCCGACCAGGCCGAGCCCAACATCGGCCAGTTCCTGAGGGAGGATCGGCATGAAGCTCGGCACCGCCATTGCGGAAATCATGAAGCGCGAGGGAATCGAGATTCTCTGCGGCTACCCGGTCAACCACTTGATCGAACACGCGGCCAATGCCGACATCCGCCCCGTGATGGTGCGGCAGGAGCGCATCGGCCTGCACATGGCGGACGCGATCTCCCGGGTGACCTCGGGGCGGACCATCGGCGCGTTCTGCATGCAGCACGGCCCCGGCGCGGAAAACGCCATGGGCGGTGTGGCGCAGTGCTACGGCGAATCCGTCCCCGTGCTGGTGCTGCCAATGGGCTATGCGCGGCGGCTGGCCAATATCGAACCCAACTTCAATTCCAGCCAGGCGATGCGCGCCTTTGCCAAATCGGCCGAGCCGATCAACCTCGCCTCCGAAGTCTGCAACATCTTCCGCCGCGCCTTCACAAAACTGAAAAACGGCCGCGGCGGTCCGGTGATCGTGGAAATCCCGTCCGATATGTGGAACGAGGAAGTGCCGGAGCCCCTGAACTACACGCCAGTGCTGCGCACCCGTTACGGCGCCGACCCCGTGCATGTCAGGGAAGCGGCGGCGCTGTTGATATCGGCCAAACGCCCGGTGATCTATGCCGGCCAGGGCGTGCATTACGCGATGGCGTGGCCGCAGCTGAAGCGGCTGGCCGAGCGGCTCGCCATCCCCGTCACATCAAGCCTCGGCGGAAAGTCATCGTTTCCGGAGACGCATCCGCTGTCGCTCGGCTCCGGCGGCCTCGCGGTGCCGCGCGCGGTGCCGAAATTCCTCGGCGAGGCCGACGTCATCCTCGGCATCGGCTGCTCGTTCACGGAAACCTCGTTCGGCATCGCCATGCCGAAGGGCAAAACCATCGTCCATTCAACGCTGGACCCGGCGCATCTCAACAAGGATGTCGAAGCCAGGATCGGGCTGGTCGGCGACGCCGGGCTGGTGCTCGACGCGTTGCTGAACGAGATCGATAAGAGCATCAAGGTCGACCGCGATGCCACTGCCGTCGCTGCCGAAATCGCCGCATCCCACAGGGAGTGGCTGGCCAAATGGATGCCGAAGCTGACCAGCAACGACGCGCCATTGAACCCCTACCGTGTGCTCTGGGATCTGCAGCACACCGTCGACATCCGCAACACCATCATCACCCACGACGCTGGCAGTCCGCGCGACCAGCTGTCGCCGTTCTGGAAGTCGGTCGAGCCCTTGTCCTATATCGGCTGGGGCAAGACCACGCAGCTCGGCTACGGGCTGGGGCTCGCCATGGGCGCCAAGCTGGCAAAGCCCGACAAACTCTGCATCAACGTCTGGGGCGACGCCGCGATCGGCTTTACGGGCATGGATTTTGAAACGGCGGTGCGCGAGCGGATTCCGATCATGTCGATCCTGTTGAACAATTTCAGCATGGCGATCGAGCTGAAGGTGATGCCGATTTCGACACAGAAATATCGCTCCACCGATATTTCCGGCGACTATGCCGCGATGGCGCGCGCCTTCGGCGGCTATGGCGAACGGGTGACCAGGCCGGAAGACATCATCCCGGCGATCCGGCGCGGCATCCAGAAGACCAAAGAGGGCATCCCGGTGCTGCTGGAGTTCATCACCTCGAAGGAAACCAAGGTTTCGCGGCCGGGGACCTGAGCCGCCGCTCTTTTCGGCTTAACCGCGACCAAAGATGGCGCTGGCCGGGACGCGCCCGGGATGGAATACTTGGATACAGTTCTCGCGGAACGGCGGGCTGGTATATTAATTCGTGAAGTGGACCCGGCCAGGCAACGGGCAAACTGGATTTAGCTGAATGACCGCGCTTCCCCCGGACGTGGTGGCCGATCTCGGGCAGGAGAACGCCCGGCTGCGGGCCGAGCTGCGCGCCGCCCGTGAGCGTCAGACCGCCAGCGCCGAAATCCTGCGCGCCGTCGCCGGCGCCGGCGGCGATGCCGGGCGTTCCCTGCAACAGATCGCCGAGACCACCGCGAGCCTGTTCGGCGCCTCCAGCGTCTCACTGCTGATCGCCGATGGCGAGCGCTGGGGACAGACGTTCCGGGTCGGCGCCGGTTCGGAGCGGATCGCCAGCGCGATCCCGCTGGCGCATGTGGCGATCACGACGCAGTTCATGCCCGGCGCGGTCTATCTCGAAAACCGCCAGGTCCATGTACCCGACACCGATGATCCCGCGGCGTTGGCACGGTGGCCGGGAGCCACTCCGGCGCGGGCGGCCGGCACCCGCACCATGTCCGGCACACCGCTTCGACGCGAGGGAGGCGCCATTGGCGCGCTCATCGTGCACCGCGACCGGCTCGAGCCCTTCACCGACGAAGAACTGGCGCTGCAGCAAAGTTTCGCCGATCAAGCCGTCATCGCCATCGAGAACGCCCGGCTGTTCAACGAGACCAAGGAGGCGCTGGAGCGGCAGACCGCCACGGCCGAAATTCTCAAGGTGATCGCGAGTTCGCCGTCGGACACGACGCCGGTGTTCGAAGCGATCGCGACCAGCGCCAACCGCCTGCTCGGCGGATTCTCCGCTGCAGTCTTCCGCTTCGTGGAAGGCCGCGTCCATCTCACCGCGTTCACTCCGGTCAGTCCGGCTGCCGATGCAGCATTGCAGGCCGATTTCCCCAGGCCAGTCGATGCGTTCGAGGCGTTCCGGCTGGCCCAGCAAGGCCAGCCGTTCCCTATCCCGGACACCGAAGAGATCCCGCACGCGCCGATCAGGGAGATCGCGCGGCTGCATGGCTTCCGCAGTATGCTCTACGTGCCCATGATGAACGGCGGCGTCCTGATCGGCATCATCAGCGTCACGCGCCTCAAGCCTGGCACCTTTTCGTCCAACCACGTTCTGTTGCTGCAGACGTTCGCCGACCAGGCCGTCATCGCCATCGAGAACACGCGGCTGTTCAACGAGACTAAGGAAGCGCTGGAGCGGCAGACCGCGACGTCGGATGTGCTTCAGGCGATCAGCGAGTCCATGGCCGACTCGGCGCCGGTATTCGAAAGTATCCTCGATAGCTGCGAGAAACTGCTTCATTTTACCTCGGCGGCGATCGTGCTGATCGACGGTAATCAACAGCTCCTGCAAACCGTGCGCGGCCCCGGAACACGGATCCTGCGATCACTGTTCCCGCAGCCGCTGGATTCGACGCTTGAAGAGGCATTCCGCAACCGGCGGCCGCTCTACACGGCCAACTTCGCCGAGAGCGCGATGACGACCGACACCCTACGCCTCGCGGCGCAAAAGGTCGGGGGCTACTCGCTGCTTCAGGTACCCATGTTCTGGCAAGGTCGCGGCATCGGTGCGATCTACGTGTCACGCCTGCCGAACGTGGCCTTTTCCGACAAGGAGGTGGCGCTACTGACTACCTTCGCCGACCATGCGGTCATCGCAATTCAGAACGCGCGGCTGTTCAACGAGACCAAGGAGGCGCTGGAGCAGCAGAAGGCTTCTGCCGATATCCTGAGCGTGATCAGCAATTCGGTCGCCGACACCCAGCCGGTGTTCGACAAGATCCTGAGCAGCATCGAGCATCTGTTCGGCGGCGACGAGCGCTTCGTCCTTCTGGCGGGCGAAGACGACCTGCTGCATATCGGCGCCGTGCACGGTCCCAGCGCCGAACGCGCCCGCGCGCTGTTCCCGGTACCGTTGCAGGGAAGCGCAAGCGAGGTAGCGATGCGCGAGCGTCGGCTGGTAGCCCATGCCGACGTCTTCAACGACCCCGACGTACCTCCCGTCCTGCGCGAGACCGCGCGCCGTTTCGGCAGCAACTACGCGATGGTGGTCGCGCCGATGCTGTGGGAGGACCGCGCCATCGGCTCGATCTTCGTGGGGCGCACCTCCATGGAGCCGTTCGGCGAAAGGGAATGTGCCCTGCTGCGCACCTTTGCCGATCAGGCCGTCATCGCCATCGAGAACGCCCGGCTGTTCAACGAGACCAAGGAAGCGCTGGAGCGGCAGACCGCCACCGCCGACATCCTGAAGGTGATCGCCAGTTCGCCGTCGGACGTGCAGCCGGTATTCGAGGCGATCGCGGCCAGTTCCAACCGGCTGATCGCCGGTTTGTCGACTGCGGTGCATCGGGTCATCGATGACGCGCTGCACCTTGCCGCCTTCACGCGGACCACTCCGGCCGGGGACGCGGCCCTGCAAGCATCGTTTCCGAGGCCGCTTTCCTCGGCCGCCTGGGGCGAAAACATCCGGAACGGCGAGACCGTCCACATCCCCGACGTTGAAATCGAATGGGCCGGGCAGCCCACCTTGCTGGAGATGGCGCGGTTACGCCGCTTCCGCAGTTTGCTCTTCGTCCCGCTTCTGCGCCACGGGACGACGATCGGGATCATCAGCGTCAGCCGCAAGGAAGCAGGCACGTTCGCCCCCCAATACGTCCTGTTGCTGCAGACGTTCGCCGATCAGGCCGTGATCGCGATCGAGAACGTGCGGCTGTTCAACGAAACCAAGGAAGCGCTGGAGCGGCAGACCGCCACAGCCGACATCCTCAAGGTCATCGCCAGTTCGCCGTCCGACGTGCAGCCGGTGTTCGAAGCCATCGCGGCCAGCGCCAACCGGCTGGTCGGCGGGTTCTCGAGCACGGTCTTCCGCTTGATCGATGGCATCGCTCACCTGAAGGCATTCACGCCAACAACCCCCGCCGCGGATAAGGTGTTGCAGGATACATTCCCGCGGCCCGCGGTCGATTTTCCGCCGTTTCGAATGGCGCAAGCCGGCGAGGTCACGCGCATCCCCGACACAGACGCCTTGTCAGACGCGATCGGGGACATCGCGCGGGCGCGCGGCTTCCGCAGCATGTTGTTCGCACCGCTGATGAACGATGGCGTGTCGATCGGCTTGATCGCGGTGACGCGCGTTCAGCCTTCCAACTTCACCGACCATCATGTCCAGCTGCTTCAGACCTTCGCCGACCAGGCGGTGATCGCGATCGAGAATGTCCGGCTGTTCGAAGAGGTGCAGGCGCGCACCCGGGAACTGTCGCGGTCCCTCGACGACCTTCGTACCGCGCAGGACCGGCTGGTGCAGACCGAAAAGCTCGCCTCGCTCGGCCAGCTCACCGCTGGCATCGCCCACGAGATCAAGAACCCGCTCAATTTCGTCAATAATTTCGCGGCCCTTTCGGCGGAATTGACCGACGAGCTGAACGAGGTGCTGAAGCCGGCGACCCTCGCCGGCGACATCCGCGAAGAAGTCGATGAACTGACCGGCCTGTTGAAGGACAATCTGCAGAAGGTGGTGCAGCACGGCAAACGCGCCGACTCCATCGTCAAGAACATGCTGCTGCATTCGCGCGAAGGGTCGGGCGAGCACCGGCCGGCCGACATCAACGCGCTACTGGATGAAAGCCTCAACCTCGCCTATCACGGCGCCCGCGCCGAGAAACCGCAATTCAACGTCACCCTGCAGCGCGACTTCGACGCGCTGGCGGGAATGGTCGAACTGTTCCCGCAGGAAATCACCCGCGTGTTCCTGAATTTGATCTCGAACGGATTTTATGCCGTCAGCAAGCGCAAGACGGACAATGGCGAAACGGATTTCGAGCCGCTGCTGTTTGCCGCCACGCGCAGTCTCGGCGACACCGTCGAGATCCGGATTCGCGACAACGGCACCGGCATCCCCGCCGAGGTGAAGGAAAAGATGTTCAACCCGTTCTTCACGACCAAGCCGGCGGGCGAAGGCACCGGGTTAGGCCTTTCGATGAGCCACGACATCATCGTGAAACAACACGGCGGCAGGATAGAAGTCGAGACCGAGCCCGGACAGTTCACCGAATTCCGGATCGTGCTGCCGCGGACGAGCCGTATTGCAAACAAGGATAGAGGTCAGACGTGAGCGTATTGGTACTCGTGGTCGACGACGAGCCCGACGTCGAGGCGCTGTTCCGCCAGCAATTCCGGCGCGATTTGCGCGCACAGCGCTTCGTGATGGATTTTGCGATGTCGGCGGCCGATGCGCTGGCGCGCATCGCCGGCACCATCGAACAGTCGCTGATCCTGATCCTGTCCGACATCAACATGCCCGGCATGACCGGCCTGGAAATGTTGCCCAGGGTCAAGGCGATGCGGCCCGACGTCCCCGTCATCATGATCACCGCCTATGGCGATCCCGAAACCCGGCGCAAGGCGCTGGAAAGCGGCGCCACCGGGCTGTTGACCAAGCCTATCGACTTCGCCCTGCTGCGGGAGGAAATCGACACAAGGCTGGAACGGGTCGTTTGAGGCGCCGGCCTACGGCTTGAAGAAGGCGGGATCGTTCAGCGCCTTGATCATGGTGTCGACCATGTCGGCGGCGGCGTGGTCCTCGCGTTCCTCCAGAAGCTCCCACATCTTGCGCAGATTGGCGCGCATCGGCGCCTTCAGCGAGGGGTCGCGCTCGATCAGGGTCCGCGCGATGCAGAAGGCGATGGCCTCGGTGCCCATTTTGGTCTGCTCGATCGAGGGTTTGCTCATGGCCGGCTCCGGGTCGATATCGTTTGGCTGATGTGCTGGCTGTTAGAACAAATCGGCGGCGATAGATAGCAGCGCAAGCGGCAGGCGCGCCCTACTCGGCCATCTCTACCGGCGTGGTCGGACCGGCCAGCGGCTTCTCTTCCATCCGGATCATGCACAGCGCCGCGCAGGCGAGCATCAGTGTGGCGGCGGCGAACACGTAGCGGAACGCCACGACCATGTCGGCGGGAGCAATCGAGTTCACCGGCCCGCGATGCTCCCCGGCCAGCGAAATGTCCGCGCCCAGCGCCATCAGGAGAATGGCGGTGAACGCCGCCACCGTGAACGAGGACATCAGCGCGCGGAAGAAATTCATCGCGCCGGTGATGGTGCCGATCTGCGGCCGCGCCACCGAATTCTGGATCGAAACCACGCTGACCGGAAAGGCCGTGCCGAGGCCCATCGCGAACACCGACAACAGCACCAGCAGCGCCCACAGCGGCGGCGCGGTCAGCGCCAGCGCGGCCCCGGTCAGGGTCGCGACCGACGTCCCGACGATCGCCACGCGCTTGTAGTGCTTGACGCGCGCCATGGTCCGTCCGGCGAACGCCGCGCCGAAGGTCGAAATGGCGGCCAGCGGGATCAGCCCGAGCCCGGCCTCGCTGGCGCTGAGGTGATAGACCACCTCGTAATACAGCGGCAGATTCACCGTCAGCCCGATCATCGCGCCGAGCGCGCAGCCGCCGGCGAGCATCGCGTAGGGCACCACCGTCCCGCCGAACAGCGACAGCGGCAGGAACGGCTCCTCGGCCTTGCCGGCCTGCCATACGAAGGCGAGCGCGAGCGCCACCGCGGCCCCCACCATCGCGATGATGGTCGGCGACAGCCAGAGATACCGATTGCCGCCCCAGGTCAGCACCAGCATGAACAGCACGGCGGAAGCCATCAGCAGCACGCCGCCGAACCAGTCGAGCTTGCGACGGCGGTGGAATACCGGGATCCTGCCCATCTTCGGCAACAGCGTCGCCAGCGAGGCGATCCCGAGCGGCACGTTGATCCAGAAGATCATCGACCAGTGCAGATGTTCGGCGAATACGCCGCCGAGGACCGGCCCGCCGATGCCGGCGGCCATCCAGACGCCGCTGAAATAGGCCTGGTACTGGCCGCGCTCGCGCGGGCTGACCACGTCGGAAATCACGGTCTGCACGATCGGCATGATGCCGCCGCCGCCGAGCCCCTGCAGGCCGCGCGCCAGGATCAGCACCGGCATGTTCGGCGCCACCGCGCACAGGATCGAGCCGGCGATGAACAGGCTGAGGGCCGAGATGATCATGCTGCGGCGGCCGTAAATGTCGGCGAGCGTGCCGAACACCGGCGCCACCGCGGTCGAGGCCAGAAGATAGGCCGTGATCACCCAGGACAGGCTGGAGACGTCGTGGAATTGCCGGCCGATGGTCGGCAGCGCGGTGGCGACGATGGTCTGGTCCAGCGCGGCCAGGAACATCGTCAGCAGCAGGCTCATCAGGATGGTGCGGACTTCGCCCGGGGTCAGCGGCGCCTTGGGCGCCAGCGGCGGCGCCTCGCCGAGATCGATCACCTGCGCCAGCATTCGCGGCAACGCGTCCGCGATGACGTCGGGCAATGCTTCTCGATCGGCCGAATGGCGGCTGTGGCGCTCGAACTTGTTCATGCAGACGTGTGTTTTTCGAAGGCGCGGCAGGCCACGCGGAATCAACGGTTCGACAGCAATCTAGGCGGCAAACCCGGACCGAGGCAGCGGGTTGGGCGCATGGGTGCGTCCCGCCGCGAGCCAATCTCAATCGCGTGATCGGGATTTCAGGAGACCGGCCGCTTCTTCAGCCGCGCCCGCTTCGGCAGCAGGGCCGGCCATTGCACGATGTGATCCTCGAGCTCGTCGTCCGGAATCTCGTTCTCGGTCCCCTCCACCCGTCCGCGCACCGAGACACCCGCTTCGTGCACGGTATTGGGATCGCCGGACACCAGCGGATGCCACCAATAGAGATCGCGGCCTTCGGCCACGAGCTTGTAGCCGCAGCTCGGCGGCAGCCAGTTCAGGGTGCGGACGTTTTCCGGCGTCAGCCGGACGCAATCGGGAACCTGGTCGGAGCGGTTCGCATAGTCCTTGCAGGCACATAGGCCGGCATCGAGCAGCTTGCAGGAGACGTGGGTGAAATAGATCTTGCCGGTATCCTCGTCCTCCAGCTTCTCCAGGCAGCAGCGCGCGCAGCCGTCGCACAGGCTTTCCCATTCGGCGCTGGACATTTCTTCCAACGTCTTGGTTTTCCAAAAGAATCCCTCTTGACCCGAGGGCGGCTTGGAGCGGGCGGTCATGATTTTCCAGCGATTCCGGGCACAGAGCGGTTGCGGCCCTTCTAGAGCGTTTTTGCGCGAAGTGGAAACCGGTTCGCGCCGGGAAAACGCGTCAAATCAAGAATCTAGAGCCCGCTTCGGTTCAATCGAAACGGGGCTCCGGGGCCTGCGGCGTTTCGGCTGCAGGCGGAGCTGGCGGGCCGCCGATAAAAACCCGGGACAGCGTTAGCCCTGCCGATCAAAATCGCGAGCCACGCCATTGGTTTATGGCCCCCGCTCGGTTAGAAGTTGAGCCGAGTCCCCGATGGCGCCAAAGCGCCTTGGGTTTGCCGCAACATTCCCGCAAGACGTCTCGACGGCGCCCGGCCGGGTGTTCGAGCGCCTTCGAACTGACCAAGGGCTTCGGTGCGCAAGATCGTGCCAACGGAATGGAAGAAGAAGATCCGGCACTGGATGCTGGATTTCGACGCGCGCATCGACTCCACCCTGTTCTCCACCGGCAAGGGCGTGCGCGAGCTCTATGAGCGCTACTCCACCTTCATGGACCGCTTCTATGTCGGCCGCTGGAAGCGCTGGGTCTTCATCGAGCCGTTGTCGGAAGCCGCCACCCTCGGCCTCGGCGGCATGATCCTGATGCTGGCGCTCGCGATTCCCGCGTTTCGCGAGACCGCCGACGACGACTGGCTGAAGAAATCCGATCTGGCGGTGACCTTCCTCGATCGCTACGGCAATCCGATCGGCAGCCGCGGGATCAAGCACAATGATTCGATCCCGCTGGAGGATTTTCCGGACAATCTGATCAAGGCGACGCTGGCCACCGAGGATCGGCGTTTCTACGACCATTTCGGCATCGATGTCGCCGGCACCTTCCGCGCGCTGTTGACCAACGCCCAGGCCGGCGGCGTGCGGCAGGGCGGCTCCTCGATCACCCAGCAGCTGGCCAAGAACCTGTTCCTCAGCAACGAGCGCACCATCGAGCGCAAGGTCAACGAGGCGTTCCTGGCGATCTGGCTGGAGACGCGGCTCACCAAGAACGAGATCCTGAAGCTCTATCTCGACCGCGCCTATATGGGCGGCGGCACCTTCGGGGTCGACGGTGCGGCGCATTTCTACTTCAACAAGTCGGCGCGCGACGTCAATCTGTCGGAAGCGGCGATGCTGGCTGGCCTGTTCAAGGCCCCGACCAAATACGCGCCGCACATCAACCTGCCCGCCGCCCGCGCCCGCGCCAACGTGGTGCTGGACAACCTGGTCGACGCCGGCTTCATGACCGAGGGCCAGGTGTTCGGCGCCCGGCGCAATCCGGCCACCGCGGTCGATCGCCGCGACGAGGCATCGCCGAACTACTATCTCGACTGGGCGTTCGACGAGATGCGCAGGCTGGTCGACACCTTCCCGAAATCCTACACCGAGCGCGTGTTCGTGGTCCGCACCGCGATCGACATGAACGTGCAGCACGCCGCCGAAGACGCCATCGAGAACCAGCTGCGCCAGTTCGGCCGCGACTATCACGCCACCCAGGCCGCCACCGTGGTGTCCGATCTCGACGGCGGTGTCCGCGCTATGGTGGGGGGCCGCGACTACGGCGCCAGCCAGTTCAACCGCGCGGTGGACGCCTACCGGCAGCCCGGCTCGTCGTTCAAGCCCTATGTCTACACCACAGCACTGCTCAACGGCTTCAAGCCGACATCGATCGTGGTCGATGGCCCGGTCTGCCTCGGCAACTGGTGTCCGCAGAACTACGGCCACTCCTATTCCGGCGCCGTGACGCTGACGCAGGCGATCACCCGTTCGATCAACGTGGTGCCGGTCAAGCTGTCGATCGCGATCGGCAACGATCCGAAGAACCAGTGGGAGTCCGCCAAGCGGGGCCGCGCCAAGATCGTCGAGGTGGCGCGCCGCTTCGGCATCAAGGCGCCGCTGCCGGATACGCCGTCGCTGCCGATCGGCGCCGACGAAGTCACCGTGCTCGAGCACGCCGTGGCCTACGTGACCTTCCCCAACAAGGGCCGATCGGTCACCCCGCACGCGGTGCTGGAAGTCCGCACCGGCGCCGGCGACCTGGTCTGGCGCTACGACCGCGACGGCCCGAAGCCGCTGCAGGCCATTCCGGCGTCGGTTGCCTCGGATATGGCGGGCATGATGAGCCACGTCGTCAGCGAGGGCACCGCGCGGCGCGCGGCGCTCGACGGCATCCCGACCGCCGGCAAGACTGGCACCACCAACGCCTACCGCGACGCCTGGTTCGTCGGATACACCGGCAACTTCACCTGCGCCGTCTGGTACGGCAATGACGATTACTCCCCCACCAACCGCATGACCGGCGGTGCGCTGCCGGCGCAGACCTGGCACGACATCATGACCGCCGCCCATCAGGGCGTCGAGATCAAGGAAATTCCCGGGGTCGGGATGGGCACGAAATTGCCCACGCCAGCCTCCTCGGCGCAAGTTGCGGCCGGCGGCGCCCCGAGGGCGCCGGAGATCAAGCCGGGACCGCCGCCGATCTTGACCAAACGCGGCGCGGACATCCTGGTGCAGGTGGAAAAGATGCTCGACGACGCCGCCAAGACCGCCGGGGATCCCACGAAACCTGTCAAGCCGGTGTCGTCCAACGCCGTTCCGTTCCCGGACAGTTTTGCAGCGGCGATCCCAGGCAGTGCGGTCACCGCAGCGCCGCGTAAGAACTGACCGTGCGCCTGATCTTCATCACTTTGCTGGCGCTGATCATCGCCACCGCCGTCGGCCTCGGTGCGACGTGGATCACCACGACCCGCGGCACCGATCTCGGCACGCTTAGGATCGGCGCCTGGACCGCCCGGCCCAAGACCGGCACCGCCGATATCGACCCGTATTCCCGCGCCTCGATCGCCCGCAGTGGCGAACTCCCGGTCGGCACCGGCGACGGCGTCGCGTTCTCGGCGACGACCGACGACCGCAAGCGGTCGCTCGACGGCCGCTGCGACGTCGTGGTCTCGGGCGTGACGCCGGCGGCGCGGTTCTGGACGCTGACACTTTACGACCCGAAGGGGCATCTGGTCGCCAATTCGCTGCAACGTTACGGATTCACCAGCCAGGAAATCATCCGCGGCGCCGACGGCGCGTTCGAGATCCGGGTGGCGTCGAGATCCCGGGCCGGGAACTGGCTGCCCACCGGGGGCATCGAGCGCTACGCGCTGATGCTGCGGCTTTACGATACGCCGGTTGGCGTGGCGACCCGGACCCAGCGCGACGCGCCGATGCCCTCCATTGCGACCACGGGGTGCCCATGATCCGCATCCTGTTCACGATCATCGCGGGCGCGCTGTTGGGCGGCATCGTGCACCTGGTCAGCGTGCTGGCACTGCCGCGGATTGCGACGCTGGACGCCTATTCGCGGCTGGCGCCGACGACCAGCCTCAACGCGGTCACCCCGCTGCCCCTGGCCGACCCGAACACGGCGCCGATGCCGTTCATGGACCCGGCATTCGCGATCGCCATCTGCCGCTACGATCTGTCCCAGGGCTCGATCAAACTCTCGGTTCCCGTCAGTCAGGCCTATACTTCGGTGTCCTTCTACACCCGCAACGATGTCGCCTATTACGCCATCAACGACCGCTCCGCCGGACGCAAGGTGATCGAGCTCGACCTGATGACGGAAGCCCAGCACGCCGAACTGCCCGAGGACGAGGATGTCACGGCGGCCGACCGGCTGATCATCGACTCCCCGACCGCAACCGGTCTGATCGTGCTGAAGGCGCTGGCCCCTGAACCCGGCCTGATGCCGCAGGCGCAAGCCTCGCTCGCCGCTGCGAGCTGCAAGGTGCAGACCGACGCCCCGGCCAAGCAGGCGCAAGCGCCCGTCGCCAAGCGCTAGCGAGCGGCGCGCGTACGAACGGTTCGAGTGATCGCCGCATCGGCAATTCTCGACGTCGAGCGGTTCGCGGCGATTGAAAATCGCCTTCACCATCGCGGATCGACTTAAACGTCCGGATGAAAAAGCAGCCTCGCGCCAACGTCGGCGCCGCGATGCTCGAACTGTGCCCTTGCTAACCGCAGCGATCGGTTTAACCGAGATACGCAACTACATGAAATCGCAGCGATTATCTTGTCTGAAAATCGGACGCCACCGTTCGTCCCGGCCAACATCTGCGTCGCCCGCGTTGCGTGCACCCGACGCGACATCGCCGTGCCTGAGGTTGAAGTTGAAGTAGAACGTGAGTCGGTCTCATCAGCGCCTTGCCGACGGGTTCGCGGCTTCATGTCGCTTTACGTAAACTTGAGCAAAGAAACCCTATGCTACGGAAAAGGGCCGTTCGTGGTTCTGGCCGAATTCACGTCCGGCGGGCGCAGCAGGAGACGACAGCATGCCCCCTGAGCGCCACTCGCCCGTCGGCCTGCCGCGCTTGGACCTGTTGGTGCCCGCCCGATGGGAAGCGGTGGGCATTGCGGCGTCGGCACAGCTCGCCATTGGCATTCCCTTTGTGGCGTTCGCAAACCTCGTGCTGCCAGGCGGTTACGCCATCCCCGGCACGCAAATTCACCTGGCAGCCCGGCAGAGGCGTGAAGACGCTACCTTGCTCGCCGGCCTGGTGGCCGCCGAGCCCTAGCCGCGCACGCTCACGGCCGCGCCGGCCACGGGCTTCGCCGCCACCGGCGGGTTCGCCGTCTGCGCCGCCAGTTCGTTAATTAAGCGGTCGGCATCGGCGGCCTGGTTGTCCGGCGCCTGCAGCACCAGCCGCTCCAGCCCCCAGCGGTAGGACGAGACCCGCTGCTCCAGGCACTGCTGCACCCACTGCACGATCAGGCCGTTCTCCTGCATGCGGGCGACCGCATCGTCATGCTCCCGCGGGCTTAGTCCCGAAATATGCGCCAGACTGGCGTTGCGCTTCCGGTCGAGATCGATCACGCGCACGGCGGCTGCGAAGAACGGTTCAAACCGGGTGATATCATCGCGGACGTCGTCCATCAGTTGGGCGTAGCGCGACGCGTGCGAACGGTGGGGCTCATCGATCAGCGTGCGGCCGTAGGCGGTGCGGTCGAACACCACCTTGTGCCGCCATGGCGAGGGCAGCGCGCTGTACTCGCCGAACACGCTCCGCCAGGCGGGACGCGAATGCGGCGGCTCGATCAGGGGGTAGGCCAGATCGCGCAACTGCCGTTCATTGTCGGTGAGCTGGAATTGCGAGGCGCGCAGCCCGACGCTCGAAGTCACCTCGCCGCCGATCCAGCGGTGCATGTCGTCGTTGAGAAAGTCCTGCCGGGTGCGGCCGAAATCGCCGCCGCTGCAGCCACCGAGCGCCGTGGCGATCAAAAATAGCGCCAGCGCCGGTGACAAGCGCCGGCCCGGCCGGCTTGTCCGGATCGGAAAGCTGGTCTCCGGCATATCGAAATTTCCTGACGTCAGCGGCGACGGCGACGACGGCCCGGGGCGGTACCTTCTTCCGGTCCGCGGCCCCCGCTGGTTTCGTCGGGGTCGCGTTCGATCCGGACCACGGGAAGGATCAATATGGTCCCCATGCCATCGCGGGCAGCGACATCCATGGTTGAACCCCGCCGTCGCGACGCGGCATCCGCCGGAAATTCGATGATGGTTCCCATGTCAAAGCTCATCTCTCTCGGTGTCGCTCTGGCCCGATCCTTGCCCTCGACGCACATCATTAAGATCAGGACGTGGTTAACGGCATCTTAAGATGGAGCCAGGTCTCCGAATTCTCGTCGACGCCGACGCCCGCTTGGCTGCGGCACAAGCAAGGTTGAAGTCGGCTCCGCTACTACCCTTAACGGGCGGCCACCAAATAATGCAGTCAACTCCGAGAGATGCCCGGCAAAACCATTGCAAAATGCTCTTTAATGCAGAGCACGCGAAGCGAGTAACGCAATCTGCAGATCGCGCGATCGAGCAACTTGTCTCTCCTCCCCACTGCGCAACCTCAACATTTCGAATCTGGCGTTGCCCGTCGCCATCGCGCGCGACGCGCGGTCCGTCCCACTCATGGGACCCGAGATGGAACCGTTAAAGCAGGCAAGCAAATGGCCGGACGCTGTATCCAGGGCGCGTCCAGCAACTCAACTTCCTGACGGTCTTTGAGCACGGCGAGGTCATTTCGGGAGCGCGAGGCTCTCGACAAAGTTTTTAAAACCGGTATTTTTTGCAATTTAGCGCTGATGGGGGATTTCAATGCCGCTGACGCGGGGCCGTATTTTTGGCTATGATAATTCGCGAATGGCGTTCAGGTTTTCGATGTTGGACGGCGGCGAGGAAGTCGAATGTCAGATCAGTGCAGCTGCAATGGCCGACCTCGTTGGCGGCCCGCGAGACAGTTGCTTAGATCGGGAAACTCAGTTCTCGCGGCTGCGCGAAACCATTGAAGGTCTTGCATCGACCAAGTTCGATACCGCTAAAACCGTTCGTGGCGGCATTCTGCAAATTTTTGCGAAAGATGTTCCTAAAGCACGACGGAACGACGAATCCCGTCCTCGCGCGACAACCGCCCAAGGCGGTGAATGAAGCCCGAGATGGGCTTCGAGACTCCGAGTTGAGACGCCGCTAATCACGATTTCAGAGGCTGACGCGTCAAATCGGCGAGACTTGGGACGACGACGAGACGTTTGATTTTACCACTCTGAAAGGCGACGAAAAATCCCTCGTAGTCCTTGATCGAAACACAACCGTTGGAGTCTCCGTCGGGGCCAAGCATGTACCCGTGGGCGAGTAATCCGGATCTACCAAGGGTCGTGCTTCCTTCCACCGGGATCATGCGCAGAGCCTGTACGCCATGAAACGGTCGCTCCCGGCGCCTCAACTCGTATATCGCCGGCGGGGTAGCTCCAACGTTCTGCTCGCTGACATGGCGCGGATCGTCTCTCATGCTGCCAAACCCTGAGTGGGCCTCCAGCCGCCCCCCATTTGGCAGGTAAACTACCCGCTCTGATATGCCATAGACCGCGGTGAGATTATCATACCCCATTCCGGCAATATCTGGGGTTTCGCGGAATACGCCGTCCCCCGGTGTCAACGAAGCCAAGGTCGTGCGAGGCTGCATCAGATCGGAGAGCTTCTGCACAAGCGTGCGATCGCCGGACTGAGCGACGTCCCTTTCCGGAGCTCCGAGTTTCGATGCAGCGGGCCGCGGTTTAGGAAGCGGCGGGGCGGCAGGCATCCTGCTTGGCAATTCGTCGTGCTCTGACGAGCTGCTAACGCGATCCCTTAGCTTTTGTGCAAGGAGACCTTTGGCGACTCGGAGCGCAATGTCCATAGCGGAAGGAGGTCGAACCTCCACACGATTGAGGGACTTTGCATCGAAAAGAGATGCTTGATCCTTGGAGAAGCGTTGATCGGAGGGTAACGAACCGAACTGACTGGACCAGGCTCCGATTGCTGTGGCAGCGATCAACGCAGCCATGGCCGACGCAGTGCGCCTGACCATCGAACGCGGAACCTTAGCGCACGGCGCCATTCCAGCCATTGCCACTCCCCACGTCGGAGGTTCGCAAACACACCTTCCCAGACTAAATTATCGTGGAAGGCGAAGTGGGACGAAATATGGCCGATGCAGAGGCACGTCTGCCGTTTCAGCTGCGCCTGGATTCTTGGTATTGGCAACAGTAGCGCCCCCATCGGCCAAGCCCGCGAAACGAGCGCTTCGCTGACCCTCAAGATATTGGGGCCGCTTTCAGCTCGGCTTTGAGGTGATTTCCCCGCCCGCGGCGAGCGAGAGACACTTGAACGAAAATGATAGCGCAAGCCGTGGCCACCGCAGAAAAGATGTGTTTGCCCAAGCCGTCATGCCAGAACTCGTACATGGGAAAGCTGTAACAAACGAGCACAAGACGACAGATATTACACGCGAATTGAATGAGCGCCGCGACCAAACCAATATAGATGTCACTTTTCACCCAGTACTGTCGATGCAGCATCGAAAGCGTCACCCAACACAGCGATGCTAGCGACAGATTATGAAACGACGCGCATAGCGCAGTTATTTCCACATCGTGTCCGCTCGGGGTACTGACGATTGCATCGCTCCAGGACGCTCCTGGCACAAAAAGGCTCACAAGCCATCCGACTACACCTGCGTCGATTTGCAAAAGTATAAACGAGATTTTCGAAAAAATTAACGGCGCCCAAACTGCTTGCATTGCCACGGCAGCGGCCACGGTCCCTGCGGCTTTCGTGTTAAGGTCATGACGACCTCTGATAAATAGGAAAACCGCAAATAAGGTGATCGATAGACCTGAGAAACCTATAATCGCAACCAATACAGCAGAGCTGCAAGTTAACCAATCGGGCAGTGACGTGATGCCGAGCCTGCTCCTTGAAAGAAGATACAGCGATACAACGGCACCAAAGAACTCGAACGCCTGCAGGCCACCTCGGCCGCCGATGATATCAACTCTGTCACCTCGAAGTCCAAACGCGTCAAAAAAGAAAATTGCAAAAACAGCTATTCCCGACGCAAGAAGAAACTTGGTTGCTCGCATGCCACGCCCAGAGAGTCAGAAACAAAAAGGCGCCAAGCGATGTACGGCGAACATTAATTTCACTTCGATTGTCGTGATCTCGTCAAACGGGGCAGCACCACAAAAGCTAGCAAAGCGACCGCGGCGACGACTGCGCCCACCACCCCATCGCCAATTTCAGGTCCAGGAGCGGCCGCTGGAACGGCCATAGCAGAGGTGGAAACGACGCATACAATGCTGCTCGGAGTCAGCGCGCGAAAAAATGACATCACAGACGCCCTCTTTTAATTCAACGTTATATGCAACCTTATAATTAATCGTTTTACTAGTCAAATAATATGTTTTACTTCTTGTAAATTAACCATGGAATTAACGGGACTGGCGCCCATTAACCATAAAAAAGCATCGCGGCGCGGCGTTTGGGGCCTGTCCGCATCTAAAAGAGATTCGCAAATTACCCAATTGGCTGACGCGGATCTTCACCAGCAGCCTCGATTCATACGAAGCCTAGGTCTAGGCGCACTCGCCGCTTCGGCTTGTTGACCGGCCGCGAGGCGATTCCATCGTCGTTCAACACAATAGCTTACCCCGCTTGAAACCGCACGGTGCGCTTGGCGCGGCTTATTGCATGCGCAGCTGCCAAATTTCGACCGATGGCGGCCAATCCGCCTCCGGTGGGTGTCTCCGATCGATGCCAGGCACAAGTCGCCCCGCCGAGATCGTCACCCCTGTCGGGCCTGACCGAAGGCGCGCGCCCTATTTGAAAAGCTTGTCGGCAGCGACCAGGAAGGACTCTGGCATCACAAGTTTCAACGCCTTGGCGGTCGTGAGATTGACTTCGAGGTTGAACTTGATCGGCTGCGTAACCGGAAGATTGCCAGGCTTGGCGCCGCGCAGAATTTTGTCAATATAATCTGCAGCGCGCTCATTGAGAGGGTCTGCACCTCCACCGTAGGCAAGCAATAGGCCATTCTCTGCGTATGGGTAATTACCGAAGGTTGGAATCCGATACCGCCTCGCAAGTTCGGCAACGCGGGTGAGGTTCGCGTCCAGCAAAAGGGCCGAGCTCAACATATGCGGCATCGAAACCTTCAGACGCAAACCGCTCAAAGATCGCCTCGTAATCCCCAGGCGTCGCTGGATTGAAGGCTTGCCAGGTAAATTGCAGTTTCGTCCGTCGTTTTCCAACCGCGCACGAACGCCCGCATCCCCTCGTTTGCCCATCGACCCAGCCGAGTTCTGCGAGGCGGCGTCTGAACGGACTGCACACCTTGGAGGAAGTCGGGCACCCGCTAGTTTCCGCGAGCGGGTACCTGCCACGACCAAAGGCAACACCGAATGACGGAGCGACGTCAAACGAATTCAACCCCTACCAGCGGGCGGCTGGGGCAGTCAGTTCTGAAGCATCCAACGGCTTCGGCAGAGATGTCACCACTTCCGCCGAATCAGCCGGATGACCCAGCCGGCCTGCCCCGATCAGAAACCGATCGAGGGTAAGAACGTCTGTTGCCCGAGGGATTGCGACCTCTGCCAGAGGGGCTGATCCTTCGAACCGATCGATATGGCGCTGATTGCAACAGTAAAAAAAGCGCTCTGTAAGCATTGTAGGTGGCTGCGGGGCGACTCGGTGCGGAATCCCACATCACAATGTCTCCTGCGGTCGTGCATACGTGCCACCTCCACGAACGGCCTCGTTTATTCACGACCACTTCAAAAACTGGAAATTCATTGGGCATTGACGTTGAGACCTTATCGTGGCTCCTTGGAAAAAGGTACCCCGGTGCTTTGAAAAAACCGCCGAAGCGGTCTTTTTAGATCCTCTCAAAATTGGGTTTCTGCAGCTTCCGTCTGCCTGACGTCCCCGCAAAAAGTATTTGAAACCTAAATCTTTTACAGGTAGAGGGAGCTGCCGTGATTTCATATTGGTTGCTGCTCCACGGAGCTTGGCACACCGAAATCCCCCACCCGCGCCCTGGCTATCAAAGTGGAGATTGAATTCGCGGTCCCTCGCCCCGGTATCTAATCTTAAAGGTCGGCACTTGAATGGCATCTTTCTTCAACAGGATTGCGTTGTTTATTGACGGCGCCAATCTCTACGCAACCGCCAAGACGCTCGGATTCGACATTGACTATAAGCGCCTGTTGAAGGAGTTCGAGAATCGCGGAACGCTGTTGCGAGCTTTCTATTACACCGCGGTCATCGAAGATCAGGAATTCTCGTCAATTCGTCCCCTGATCGACTGGCTGGATTACAATGGCTACTCCGTCGTCACGAAGCCAACCAAGGAATTTATCGACGCCACTGGCCGCCGGAAGGTGAAAGGCAACATGGATATCGAGCTTGCGGTCGACGCGATGGAACTTGCCGGACACGTCGATCAGATCGTGCTGTTTTCCGGCGATGGCGATTTCCGTTCGCTGGTCGAAGCAATCCAGCGCCGCGGGGTGCGGGTTACGGTGGTCTCGACGGTTTCGAGCCAGCCCCCAATGATAGCAGACGAACTACGGCGCCAGGCTGATGTCTTTACCGATCTTATCGAACTAAGGCCTAAGATCGCCCGCGATCCGTCCGAGCGCCCGGCGCCACGCCATACCACTCCGCAATTCCTCCAGCGTCCGACTACACCGCCAAAGCGCGATGACGACGATTTCGAATAGAGCCGGCCCGCGAGCCCTGGCGAGCCGAGCAATATCCAATGAGAGACAGCTCGCCGGCAAGAGCGAAACGGCCCGGACCTAAGATCGCGGAGTTGAACGGGCATAGACGCCCAGGAACCGCCTCTATTGTTTTCAATCGGCCTGGACCGCACGGGAAAGCGCCCTTTATTAACAGGGAGAATCTACAAGGTTACGTCAGCTCGTCGATAAGGCGTTTGGCCTCTATCAGATCCGGGGTATCTAGCCCCTGTGTAAACCAACCATAAACTGGAGCGAGAACGTCACTGGCTTCCCGACGCTTGCCTTGATCGCGCCAAAGCCGCGCCAGCCCCGTCGCCGCGCGCAGCTCCCAAGATCTTGCCTTTTGCTCGCGCGCAAGCAACAGGGCACGCTCGTAGTACGCCTGGGCCTTTCCGTTAACTGGCTCTTTCGACATCAACTCGAGATCGCCTGCCATTCGGAGAATGTCCGATTCCTGCCAGCTCTCCTTGGTTGTTGCCTTCGCGCTCATGGCTTCACAAATGAAGCGCTTTGCGTCATCGAATTGATCCATTGCGATATGCGCACTTGCCAAACAGGACAAATACCACGGCATTCGCAACAAGTTCCATCCGGTCAACCGCGAGGCGGTGATTCCGGAGGTAATCATGTCGATTGCGGGTGCACCGTTGCCCGTTAGTGCAAACAAGCACCCCTGAAGCATCGTCGCGGCAGCGGTCCAGTATGAGCCTTCCATATCTTCGGTTACGGCCAAAAGCTCTCGGATTTGCGAGGCCGCAGTTTCGTAGTTGCCGATAACAAGATGAAACCACGCGATTCGGGTTAAGGCATAGAGGAACGTGGCCGTCTGCCCGATGTTGCGTGCCTGGTTGAGCGCTTCATCGGCATCATTCAGCGCCGCTTCAGGATATCCCAGAAGCCACAGGGCCAATGGCCGATTCGAAAGTATCGCCACTCCGGCATCCTGGCCGAACCGCGTTGCAAGGGCGCGATGTCCAGCTGGATCATACAGCAACAACGCGCGATCGAGGTGTGTCAAACTCTTCTCAATTTCGCCCAGATACAACTGCGATGTGCCCATCACGCGGTGACCGACGACAAGCGGGAATACGGTCTTCTGCGCTTCCGCGAGGGTCATGAACTCGACCGCCAGGTCGCGCACAGCGTCGCCGTTAAACGCTACATGGTTTGCTACCCAAAAGCCGTGCAGCACCGAGAGCAGCAGCAAGGGGTCCTCGGGCGGCTCGCCGAGTGCCTCCGCTCGCTCGACCAGCAAGCGGGCGTAACCTAAAGCCGCCTTGGTCTCCTGGGCCGCATATCCCTTAGTGTGCATCAAGGCATTCGCCAGCGCGATCTGAAGCTTTATCTGCTCCCGGCGCAGGGCTGGCGTGCCCGGCACGGCCCCAATCAGGTCGAGTGCGCGGGTAAGCTGCGCTGCAGCTTCCTTGAGCGCCGAGCGCGTCAACGACAACTGCCCAGCCTTGCCCCACAGTGCCGCACCCTTCTCAAGGAGTGCGGCCTCGGTGTAGTGATATGCCAATAGCTCTGGCTGGGTGTCGGCGAGATCCGCGAATTGGGTTTCGAGGGTTTCCGCGATGCGGGCGTGCAGTGCGCGGCGTGGCTCGCGCCGCAGTGTGCCATAGGCCGCGTCTTGAACAAGGGCGTGCCTGAAGGTGTATTCCGCATCAGGCGGGCTACCGCGGCGCCGGATCAGGTCGGCCTCTACCAATTCCGCCAGAGCCTCGTCGAGGCGGTGTTGCGGCATCGCCGCCACCGCGCTGATCAGATGGTAGGAGAAGTGCCGGCCCAGGGCCGCACCAATCTGCACGATCTCGCGCCCCGGCCCGATTCGATCGAGCCGTGCCAGCAGCGAAGCATGGAGCGTCATCGGAATTTCCGGCGTAGGACGCGGCCCCTTGGTGGTGTCGTAGTTGCGGGTGTCCGCCAGCGTGCCGCTCTCGACCACCGCCTTGGTCAACTCCTCGATGAACAACGGAATACCGTCAGCGCGGTCAAGAATTTTGTTGGCGATGGCTTTCGGCAGAAGCTTGCCCTGAACTACGGCGGCGATAATCGCCTCGCACTGCCGCGGCGGTAGCCGGCCAAGAACCACTGAGGTCGTCTGGATGCGACCGGCCCATGGCGACAAGAATTCTGGCCGCGCGGTGACCAAGACAAGCAAGCGCCGTAGCGGGGCTCGCTCGACAATCAGATCCATCAATTCAAGCGAGGTAGGGTCGGCCCAATGCACATCCTCGAACACCAAGAGCAGCGGCTGTGATGCCGCTAGCGCCTCGACATGTACCGCCAGCGCTTCGAGGGTTTTCTCCTTGCGCTGCTGTGGCGTGAGGGCCGGAAGCGGATAGCGGTCCCCGGTCGGAATGGATAGTAACTGCGCAAGCAAGGATACCGTATTGTCCAGATTGACAGCCGACTGCCTTACAAGCGCTTCGAGCTTCAGGAGCCGTTGCTCATTCGTGTCCCCGCGATGAAAGCCTGCGGCGCGTCCCAGCTGATTGATAAACGGATAGAGCGGGCTGTCCTGATGATGAGGCGAGCAAAACAGGCGCTGCAACGCGTGCGGCTCAGCCCTCAGTAAGTCCTGGGCGGTTTGGGCGATACGTGACTTGCCTATTCCTGGCTCGCCGACGAGCAGAAGTATCGAGCCCTCGCCATCCTTCGCCCGCCGCCAACGCCGCAGCAGCAACTCGATTTCCTCCTCACGGCCGACCAGCGGTGTAAGCTTGGCTGGATGAAGCGCCTCGAATCGGCTCTCGATGCTGCTCTCACCCAGCACCTGCGCAACCTGCAGAGGGGTCGGCAATCCTTTGAGTTCGACGAAGCCCAGTTCGTGATAATCGAAAAGGCGACCGAGGAGACGTTGCGTGCTTTGATCGACGATGATCTGACCAGGCTTGGCCAGCGCTTGCAGGCGGCTCGAAAGAGCCAGGGTCAGAGCATCTCCTAGAGCGGTTCGGTCTTTCGTGTCTTGCTCGCCGCCAATCACCGCCATTCCGGTAGCGATCCCGGTGCAAGGTCGCACGGCTGCGCCGAGCTCGACGCTCAATTGTTCTCCCAATTGTCGAAGCGCCAATGCCGCACGCACGGAATTTTCAGCATCCTGCTCGCGCGCTTGCGGATAGCCAAAATACGCGATCAAACCGTCGCCTGCACAGCGGGCTATATGGCCGTGGTGGTGCTCGATGATGTGCCCGCAGCGCCGATAGCAAGCCTCATTTATATGCAGCAATTCCTCAACATCCGGGTACGCGGTGAGCCATGTAAGCTCGCTCGCCATGATCGTGAGCGGCCGGCGCTCACCCGGGTAAGGCGCGGGCTTCCCCTCTTGCCGGGAACGGCCGATGACAGCGCCCGCTGCAGCGAGGCGTTCGACACCTTCGGTGCGACGGGTTGAAGGAAGCGTCGCTTTGAGCTCGATGTCGGCAGCTACCGTCGCTTCATCTCCATTTGGGGCCAAATTTGCTCCCGTACCGGGCAGAAGGTCGAGCACCGAGGTGCCAGCCCGGATCGCGTCGGCGAGCGCAACGGTTCTGTCGTCCGGTGCCACGCCGAGTTCACGACGCAGGTGATCACGGCAAGACGCAAATTGACGGACGGCTTCGCCACGGCGGCCGACGTGCACATAGAGTTGCATCAGCAGTCGGTGGCCATCCTCGCGCAGCACATCAATTGCGACCAGCCGCTGAGCGGCGATGATGGCGCTATCGTGATCGCCGGCATTTGAGAGCTTCGTTGCGAGGCGATAGAGCATGCCGCAGGCTATTAGCTCGAGCCGGTTTCGCTCGAGCGCGACCCAGTCCATAAACGCCTCAGACTGGACGTCCAAATCGGCGAGGAACTCGCCGCGATAGAGCTCATTGGCGGCAATGAGATCAGCCAGCCCCGGGGATTGGGCCAGGACCTCGAAGCGACGTGCATCGACCTCGATAACGTCGGACGCCGCCAACAGCACGTCGTCACCGGTCGTTTTGATATGGTCCGGGGCATCGGGTCCGAACGCCCTGCGTATTGCGGCCAAGCTCTGCCGAAGGCTGTGGCGTCCTTGCTCGGCTGCGCTGTTCGTCCAAAGCAGATCGACAAGCTTTTCTCGCGGAATAGCCCGTCCGCGGTAGATCGCCAGGTAGGCCAGCAAGCCCCTGGCTTTCTTGGGTAAATCGTCAAAATTGCCGCCGTTATGTCGAGGTCGGCCAAGCAACTCAATGAGAGGCATTTTTAAGCCGTGCTACTAAGAAAATCAGCCTAGGCGCTTAATGACAGTCAATTTTGGCGATGCGTTGACCTTGACTGCATGCGGCATCGACGCCGGTAGCTTAATATCTTTGGATGATCTGCACAATTAGTTAGCCGGTGGATCCATAATGATCCAAGGGATGCGTTGCCGCTTGTCTTCGCCGCGAAGGAACGCCGTCGAAAGTAGGAAATCTAGCGCCATTTAAGAGCGCATTAGTAGCTAGGGTTGCAAACGCTACAATCCGCCCCCAAGCTTCGTGAAGGCGTACACGTGTTTGCTCAAAAAATCCTGGCAAGCGATGTCAGGCTGGGTCTGGCCTATCGTGTGATGCGCGATGAAGTTGTTCAGAATTTACAATCGAGGTTCGCGAGATGCGCCCCAAAGCAGGTAAGCAGTGAACGCGGAGACTGCCGTCCAACCAACGGTTAGGCCAAGTAGCAACCCTTGCATCGTCGTCATTGTAAGGCCCCACATCAATGTCGATTCGCAAATTCTGCGGATTTCAGAGGCTTTGCCAAGCAAAAGCTGTTGTGCAGCGCAACCAAATCGAACAGAAGGCCGCCTTCGCCCTGGTCTCTCTCATTTCAAATTCGACCCACTCCACACTACGACCGCCCTTTGACCAATGCAGCCAGGCGACGGCAATGTCGGCCCTACCAAATTTACAGCGCCAAACATCAACGAAAAGGCATACGCTGCGCCGCAACAACCACGAAGTGCATTCGCAATTAACGCCCACTCGGCCGTTCAATTCAATTCGGTGCCTTCCCGAACCCTCCGGATGGACAATTTAATGCCTGGTGGATTCATGGCTTACCGCAACAACCTCTCGGTTCCTTCGCTGGAACTGAACTTTTAATTGGTTCGCGCGGCAAAAGTCTGTGAGGAATAAGGCTCGCGGCGGCGCCGCTTATTGTGAGAACCCAATCAGTCAAGGCATTGTCATGAAGGCCCGAAGATTGACACAGTCAAAAATTGCTAGGAGCAATTCCGACGCAAGCCTGGCAAGGAGTTATTTTGATCTGCAAAGACTGCGCGACGAAATTCGCAAGGCAGAGACAGGCTGCGCGCTACGACGCTCAAAAAAACGCCCTCCCCGCAAGCATCTTGCTAGTTGATCTCATCTGACGTGAGAGAGCGACTCAAGGCTCTTCAGTGCGTCCTGGCGATCAGCAGGTCGTCAACTTTCATTCCTGACCTCAGTTGTGTTCCGACCCAGCGCGGTTGCCTCCCTCGTCCAGACCAGGTTTCAGAGGGCCGCTCGGGATTGCGGTACTTTGGAAGCACCTTCGGATAAGGTCGACGCACCTTTTGTTGCTTGTTGAGAATTCGACCGTCGAGCCGGGCCAGGCGTCGCTCCAGTTCCAGCTTTTCAGCATCCAATTTTGTTGATAAAATTGTGCGGATGTCTTCGTGCAAACGCCAAAGTTCGTCGGCAGACATCGTTGCGAGATATCTATGTTTCACGCTCGACTCCCTTTTTCCACAATTATCATGCCCGCCGAATAAAATCGGCGTCAGATTAGGCCGAAACACGACTCAATTGCGTTATATCGTTGAATTTATCAGTACAATTTGCAGACCGCATCTCCGTATGACTACGTCCCACTCCAAGAGGACATCCTGCGCGCTGCCGCACCCGTGTTTCAACGGTGTTGCCATCAAGTTGCCTTCCTCTCAAGATAGGGTTTGATGCGGTTTCCCACTTTCAGGCCTGCCCGGGCAGACACTTTCATCGCTCGCCTGCAGCGCGCGCGGCGCGAGGGCTATATGCGCGGAACGATTGAAGCGGAGCTTTTTAAGCGAGCTGTTGGCAACGCCGTGTTCCAGCGACCGCAGGCCATTGACTGGCTAAACAACGCAATCGGTGACGGCCGCACCCAACTGGAGTCCCAGCACGCGCTGGAGCGTGAGATAGAAGCGTGGGATATGTCTTGCCGGATCGCGTTTTTGGTCGCGATCGTCTAGCGGCCGCCAGGTTTGCGAAGGGCGGCCGAGGATCGTCTCTTCCAATTTTGGCGAATCCGTTTTCGTCTGCGCAGCGACCTTGGCTCCAATAATGTAGCCGGCCGAAATACTGTTTTTGATGAGGCACACTGGGAATGCAGCAGGTCGGCGTTGCTTCTAATCACCTGCGCAGCCCAACCGCGATGTTCGCCTTGCCTCCACCGTCCCGGC
>Ga0302320_10004952_pt1 | contig 30050 bp, 25 predicted proteins | sample Bog_T0_3_FD_202130 | JGI IMG/M metagenome (GOLD analysis project Ga0302320, IMG submission 202130) | Peat permafrost microbial communities from Stordalen Mire near Abisko, Sweden - Bog_T0_3 | ecosystem: Environmental > Terrestrial > Soil > Wetlands > Peat | place: Sweden: Abisko, Stordalen Mire... | reverse complement strand
GAACGACCCACCTTCTCCTGTCCAGGCGACAGCTGATCCTAAAAGTAGAAACTCTATTGAAAATATTAAGAAATTTTCTGAATCGGTCCCCATTGGAAAGCCTGCAGTTCCTGCTGCCTACCCTTTTAGCTTATTGATCACCGGCCCATTACTTGCCGAAGAAAAGGAAAAATTACTGGACCTTCTTTCGCGTGAAAACATGGGCATTAGGGAAATCGATTTAGAACCTCAACTAGCGAGTGGAAAAATTCTCATTCCACGAATGAGTGAATATGCTGGAATTTTATTAGTGCAAGCACTTCGAGGAACTCAAGCTGATATCCGATTTGGCCCTTCAGACAGCATTTTTCAATCGAAGGACGACCCACCCGAAAATAATGAAGGTTTTTTTGATGCAAATCAAAATCAGGTGATTCAAAGTGCCGATCAAACCCACCCGGCTGAACAGCTCCCCATCACCTCAGAAAAAGACCTGCCACAAATCCCCCACTTCAAGGTCATTGACACGATCACAGCCAGCGCGCTCTTAAAACTCCAGGCTGTGGAAGTTGAAGCATCTTCGGAGTATCAAGCTATGGTCGACGCACTTCAGACGGAGATAAAATACAAGGCGTATAGAAAGGGAGCGAGCGCGATCATCAACTTTAAAGTTCAACTGAATTCTCTGTCTTCTCCAGCCGAATACCGGCTTTTAGCGCTGGGAACTGCTGTTCAACCCTCAAAAACTGTGTTAAAATAATTGCTCTGGGGACGATCCGGCTTCGACGGAAGTGTTGAAGTCCCAGATGCATGTCGAGGTTCCGCTGGCCTCGTAAAAAAGCGGAAAACTGTAATTGACAACAATTACGCAATGGCTGCTTAATTTAAGCTAGCTACGTCTTTCTTAGGTTCTCCCATGACTTGGGAAAAGACGTCATTCAGTGGGATAGTTTTGAAAATCTCGTAGGCGTTTTCAAAGCGAAACTCAAGACTGCGAGGGATGAGTTCAGTTTGTCTGTGGACGGTACTCATTCAACTTAAAGCACAGAACACACATGTAGATTCTGGCGATGGAGGACTTTCGGACGTGGGTTCAACTCCCACCGTCTCCACCAAAATAAATAAGGGAACTATTTTGAATAAAAATAGTTCCCTTATTTATTTTGGTAGACCTGAAAAAAGACAAAGGCTCTTCCCCATTTCGTGGGGCTCTTCCCAAATTACACATCGTCTTACCGCTGTCCTCTAAACAGGTTTTTTTAAAGGCCTTCTTCTAGTGGAACCTGTAATGAATCCAACACGCGAGGGACCATTGCATAAAAACTCGCAGTCAATGTAAGCTCAACGTATTCCGAAGGAGTGAATTGGAGCAACATATCTGAACTGACGCTATCAGGAACCTGACCAGAGATAATGCTTTCCATGAATTTAAGTGCTGCTTTCTCTTTTTTTGTATAAATAGAAGCGTGACTCCAGTTTGAAAGTTGAGAAATCTGTTCTTCGCTGATTCCAGCTTCCTTAGCCATCTTTAAATGATGCTTCCATTCATATTCAGAGGATGAAAGTTGTGCTCCTCTTAAAATCATGAGTTCTCTCAGTTTCCTAGATGTAATGCAGTCTCTTCGAAGAGTATACGCAAAATCAATCCAAGCAGACAAAAGCTGCGGCTGGTGAGCCAATAACTTATAAAGATTGTGTGGTTTACCTCCAAGGGCATCGAGTTTCTTTTGTATTTCAGGACGAATAGACGTTAAAGGAATGCGACTCATAGTCTTTACTTCTTTCTGGTCAGCGGGCCTTTGATAATACCTGCTTGTCGAACGAAAGCTGTTCGTTTGGAAATTAAATCGATAATCTGTTCGTTTATTGAGCCCTGATGCCGAGTGCGTTTTTTTATACAGTTCGTCTCAAACTTCGGTGCAATGGTCCTCAAATGGTCGACAGCTGCGCCCACGTCTTGAAATGTGCCGGGCCATCCACCGCCTACATCATCAATGCACCGAAATTCAATGTTTCAAGTTGCACTATTGAATTGTCTAAAGACATCGGCAAAGGCCGACATGAAATCCAAAGTGGCCATACTTGAGGTCCAGCAGCCTCCGTGAATGACCACTAACACAGGATGCTTCTCGGAGGTGCTTTGTACTAAGGAATTGATTCGATGCAAAACTGTCATGCCCCATACTTAGGGGAAGATCCATCTGCACCCTACTGGAACCAGCGAATGCACCATTCAGTGGAAGAAGATCAGGACTATTTGCTTATTCCCCAAAGTACTCAGGGGACAGGTGTTCCACATAAAATACCCTACTTTGTTATGGAAAACTGGTTAGACTATGGGGCCGGAGATCCAAATGAACTACTAGATCTTAAAATTTGTAAAATTTGAATGAACACACTAACACCATCTATTAACAACCCTTGGTTTAATAGATTTTTAGAAATGAAGGCTATTTAATCCAATCCTGTTCAGGGTTTTTGGCTGAAAATGGGTCCGTTCTTCTGCCTAAACCATTTTTGATTCCTTGCCTGCGGAGCAGATTCAAAACAAAGGTTTTGGTAAAAACTCAATGATATCAACGACGAGTGAGGTGTTCGTTCCTTGTCCCACCGTCTCCACCATTATGTACAATATGGAAAAGATACCTTGCTGTTACTATGTTATCACTCTTTATGCTTTTGTGTTAGCTGAGTTGCGATTTCACTGTGAAAAAGGAATTTATGCGAGTCCGTTTCCTGACGTTGAGTCTTTTGATTTTTAATTTAACTATTGCGAATGTACATGCTGAGCCCAATAAGCTTTGCATGAACAACTCTCTTTCTCATTTTAGGTTGCGCCCAGGTTTTGAAAAACTACCCAGTAATGAGTTAGACTATTGCACAGTCCAACTACCCCATATCCCGGAACTACTCCAAACATTAATCACACACATGGGTGACCTCCACAGGAAGGTTGCGGCCTATTTTGGAATGCTTCCCCATCAGCTCTTTCCAAAAGGAATAGACGCAACTTTTACTCCGTCCCAGATGGGAGTCGATTACTATGCTGAGGGAGGATGGATTTCTCTAAGTGCTTTTCCAGATTGGAATGGAGAACCCATGGATGACTCTGCATATACACATGAACTGGGACATTTGTTCTTAGAAAGTCCGGCGATTGCAAAATTTATAACATATGGAGGATTTGGCGCTCGCACCGCTTGGAACTCTCCACTTACAATCGAGGGCTTTTCTGATACCCTTGCTCTCCTTCTCACTGGGAAAACAGCCGTCTATCCTAGTCTATCTGAATGCTTCACAAAAACAATAAGAGGTCCGTTCACAGGTGGTGAAATTGGCTTTGATGGTCGTTCAAAATTCTTTGCTCGTCCTTATTCTTTTATTGAACAGTACAATGAATGCTGTGTGAAGGAATGGATAGGAGCTGTACTACCTATGGATCAGCATACGGATTCAATTTGTAAGAGTATGAAAAAACAACTTGATGAGATCGGCATTGAAAATGAAGATCATAATCGCGATAGCCAGAGTGAATCAGACCCTTTTAACCCTGAGCAGTGTTTTGATCCTTCGACTCATCAATTCATTGATAAGAACTGTGGTCCATATTCAACAGGATCGCCTTTTAGTCATTTTCTTTATTCATTAAGTCAATCTATAGGATCTCAACCCTTCGCAGAAATCATCTTAAATAGCATAAAGAAGATCGGCAGTTCTAAAGCAAAAATGGACCACTACACATGTAAAATGTCCAGCTCTTCGGACTATGATGCAATAGAAGTCAAAGTAAAAAGAGAAATTCCTTTTTTTGTCTCCAATATTCGAGATGCTCTTTCAAGCTCGGAAAAAAAGACATTTGACGAACTATGGTATAAATATGGAATGAGCACTGGAATGAAGCTAGATGATTTATATAATCAACATGTCGTAGCAGCAAGTCAAGCCGGATTCTGGATGTACCTCCATCTAAAGATGAATCCACTATTTAGGTATAGAAATAGATCTTGTATTGGAATTGGTCGTCCTAATATTGAAGAATTTTCAAAGCTACCAGGTTGTGGAATTATTTGTCATAGAATTATCCAATAGAAATCCGAACAGGAAGTAGGATTCCATTCACATGGGATCAAGAACAGCTAAAATCAACATCGAAAATAATAAACCACTCAGGAGTGCCTATATTCAGGCACTGCACACTGTGAATAAAAGGAAGTTTACTGACCTTATCCAGTTCGCACGTTCATAAAAGCGACCTAAAATAGCAGAAATACTTTCACCAGTGAAAGATGGCTCACCTCATAATTTTAGGCATCCCAGTTGTTTTTTGGAACCCCCATCTGATAGAGAGCCTAGATAACACTCTACATACCTACAGTCGCAAACTTCTTATACAGAGACTTGAAATATATCTTAAATATATGTATGTACGTCTTCATTCTCTGAATATAACAAAAAACTGGAACAACTATTGCATCCTTAATTATTAGAAAGTTATGAAGACATTAAAATTAATTATTTGGATAATCTTTGGATTAGTACTTGGCTTAACTAAAGCTATTGCAGGTAAAGATGACGGCGCAACAAAAGCCACAAATTCGCCCCTTGAAATTATGGTCTTAAATCGCCACATTAATCAAGTCGACGACGATATAGTCAACTTGAAACCTGTTGTGCCTTCTCGTATTTTTCATGGAGGCACCAAAGAGGTGTTGTTACAGAATGCAGGAAAAACCACTTTTACAGAAAAAGAGTGGTCTATCTTCATGAAGAGTAACAAGTACCCTCCTTTTAGAAGAGGGTTATATGGTACAGCAAGCCTAAAAACGAATTCCTATGCTTCTCATTGGGTAGCGGAAGTTCAAATTCAGGATTCTTGCAGAGACCCACAAAAGGTAGTCAGCTTGCATGCATTGCAAAAGGACAAGAGATTTCATGAGTGGTTTCATTCTAAGGCTCCAAAAGAATTTCCTTCTTTAGAAAGGTTTTTTGACAGTTGTTATATCACCGCTGCTCAAGCTGGAATTCAAGGGGCTGTGAGTGAAATAGCAAAAACCTGGGAAGTTGCCTTTCCGATGACAAATGGCAATGGTCTTACAGAAACATTTCCAAGCATACCTGCTACAGTAAAAGCAGCAAAGGATGACTGCGCTAACGTCTTTCAACAGTTTCTCACTGACTTTGATTTTAAAATAGTCTTTGATGAATTGCACTCTCCTGACCCAGGAGAGGCTTTTTATATTCGTGATAGACTTTGCATTAAGAAGATTTCTACCTCTCCGGAAGAAATATTAAGTCTATTTGCTGATTCTCCGCACCTTTGGATTAAGGATGTAGACAACGAGATTATTAGAAGCATGGAAGGAAAAAGGAGTTGTATTTTTGGTTTGACTACAATCATTCCCAATGCGCTCGATAGTCTTAATACCTCACTACCAAGGGAATTGCTTGAAAAGCTTCTCAAAAATAGTGAGCTACTACCTGACTCAATGGACTTCCATAAAGATGTGGTTGAGGCGAAAAAAGTTCTGAGAGAGAAGATTGAAAAGGCCATAGCGCTAGCCCCACCTTCAATTCCAAAAGAAGAACGAGCTGCCAATTGAATGCTCGTTTATTTCAGCAGCTACTATCTCATTTTCTTACCTGATAATAGCTAAACGTACCCAATCGTTTTGTCATAGGTTCGAACTACCTCTTTCCTCCCTGGGACAGTTTCAACGGCCCGTTTTGATTGAATTAAGCAGTTTACCAAAAACTTGTTAATTCAACAAGTCGCGACACTCCGGTTTTGACATAAAAGATTGAGTAATATAATGCAGAGAATCTTTCATTGCGAGCGCAGGACTTAGGAACAACCTCTCCTGAAAGTCTTCATTAAAGTAATCTCTAAAACGCCTTTCAATATCTTCTAGGTCTTTTGAATCCCACGTTCCATTTATTTTGAACCCTTGAGCTTTGCAAACATGAGCTAATTTTGGCAAGAAAAAATTAAAATCGTTCCACCTGAGATCCGCATCTGTCACAGAGGATAATGGGAAATATTGATCAAACGTATCAACGACATTTTTATGAAAGAGCGTCGTCAGGAAATTATTTTCTAGAGGCGCATCTGGCGTTGAGAGTATATCTCCAACAAAAGCGCACATCTTCTCCCGCTCTTTTTTATCCTCGCCAAACAGCAATTGGATCGGTTTCTGCTCCAATGCATGCTCCAAGAGGAATCGAACAAGACCAAACCTTCCTGTAAAAAGCTCACCATGTTTCAACATACCCGATAGAGCATCTGTAGCATTACCATAACGAAGCAAAAACAAGAGCGTTTGGTTGAGTTGAGCCTTGACTCTACTCTTCATTTGCAGATCTACAAGAGGTAGTTTTTCAATGTACTGCAGAATAGACTCAGATTTGATGCATTGAATGAATTTCTGTCTTCTACTAAGATCCCACTGTAATCCAAACTCTCTGAACAAGTCACTCATGACAAAGGCTCGTCCAATGTCATTATCTGCAAGCTTGCGGACTGAACCTGTAAGAGGTTTATCTTCAAGTCTTGCCTGGGTGGGACAGTCCACAATCTCAGATAAATCCCGCGGGGTTCTATTGCGTACACTCATGGGCACAATCCCCATCGGCAGCCAATTAACTAGCGATCCATAGGAAAAAACACTTTGCCTTTTCATGTCGTTGGAGACTGGTACGGACTCACTGATCGACGGAAATGGAACAACCCCGTTTTTAATTGCATTTTCTATCAATTGTTTGAGCGGTATATCCACTCCTGACACTACATCATTGGAGTTTTTCTCCCCATCTTCCCTGTCTTCAATCTGAGCCATCTCCTTATATAGTACGTCGAGCCGCTCCAAATACAGATCTTGAAGCTGCTCCAATGTAAAAGACTCAGCCACAGCACTGGTCACTTCACCAACAACACGATATTCTCGTATCAACGCTTCATCCACGGCTTCAATAGCTCGACGCAAGAGCCACTTCTGACGATCACTAGAGTTACTCAACAACACCGCCTTACCTTCGAGCAATTCGACATAAAGCCTACTAAAAACATCGGATTCAAAAGTCTGCGAGTACGCAGGTAAGTTAGCCCGTTTAAACCAGTTTATCCCTGCTGTAGTAGGGTATTCTGAATTTTGTCCTTGGCATGATCCTTCTTCCTGCATGGCATGAGCTGCTTGGATCGTCACCGACAGAGCGAGAATCAAAATCCAATTCTTGAAGCGGAAATCCCACTTTTTACGATAGAACATCGAATAAAATCCTCGCGTTAAACAGACTAACCTGAATTTTAGTTCAATTTTACATCAGAATAGTCGGTCGGTTTTATTATCATGATTTATATTTATTTATGATAATTACTACTCAAACTCTTTTGACGTCAATAGAATATTCTCAGACATTTTCCTAGCGCCAACTGGCTAAACTCATCCTTCAATAATAGTATTTACTAAGTCTTTGCAACCAAGAATCCTTCGGCTCTTCCAGCTCTTAGACCGTCGGTTCGGTTAGCAAAATAGCGTTGATAGAGATCATGAGAGGAAACGTGTTGGGACTCAATAAAGCCAGACTCTTTCGCCATCACCAATATCTCAGACGGAGAAAACAAGCTAAGAAAAGGCGTTCCCGCTTCTCGTGCTTTTTTCATCACAAACTCCAGACTAGACCTTTCTTCGGGATCGAGAAGATCAGCTGAGAGCATGAAAGTCATAGCAAAGATCGAACCTGGAGCCAGCTTCGCCATTTGCCGAAGCGTAGCCAGATTCGCCTCTTTCGTTATATAGATAGAAACCCCCGTTGAAACAACAACGGCGGGCTTGCTCTGATCAAAGCCAGCCGCGATCAGCTGTTCCCACCAAGGCTTTCCTACCTCAAAGTCTACAGGCACGAAATGGTGCCATTCGGGGACAGCAAAACCCATTTCAGTAAGTCGTTTTCGCTTCCAAGCCTGTGGTCCTGGTTGATCAACCTCAAATAGATGCAGACGGGAGGCAACTTCAGGCCGGCGCTGCGCGAAGGTGTCCAATCCAGCACCCAGAATTACATACTGAGTCACGCATTGTTTTGCCTGCTCTTCAACTATGTCTTCAATAAAACGAGCACGCCCTACAATGGAAGCTCGCATCCCCTTTGAAAACTCCGGATTCATATCTGGACGTCTACGCCAATCCACTTCTGCAACGAGTTGTAAACCAATCTCGTCAGTAAGTATATGCGGCTTAGGATCAATCTGAACATGGAGTGCCCGCCACAAGGCAACTCGTACTGCAGTATGCTCTGGTGCTTCAATTCCCTTATTTGCTGACATATTTTACTACTTTACCATATTGCAGTAGTATGAGCTATCTGATAATTTTTTGTAATTATTTTATATATAATAAACTAGCAAAGATAAACATCATGAAAAGTAAATCCGAAAAGATTCTCATCGTTGGTGGTGTTGCTGACAGAGCTTTACCTGCTGACCGAGCCAGAAGGCTATCTAAAAATGCTTCTATTACACTACTTAGATAATAATAGATCAAGCATTCCTTGCCGCTCATGCATGACCCTAAAAGCTCCTCTTTCAGACCTAATGACTTAAAACAATTGACAGTCACAAAAAGATCTTGTATCCACTGAAAACTATATTATGAACCCCGCAAGATCTGCTTACAGCAATCAGCAAAAGTCAGCCTCCCTGAATTCAGGGTGCGGCGTTCTATTCTTGAGCTGCAATCTCAGTGCTCATCTTCTTTCTTGGCTTGGCCGCTAGGCCAATAAAAATTATTTTCCATCAATCTATTATTACTTTCACCACTTAAAAAATCTAAACACTAGAGAGAAATAAGCATTTTATGAAAAAACGTATTACCTACAACGGTTTGATAGCGACCATCTTAATCTTTGGGGGGATGGAAAATCATTTGTTTGCTATGCACAGAGTATGTTGCTGCTTAAACAAGGCTAGATATACCTTCATCAGAAAAATTGAAATTTTTGACACTACTTTACGAGATGGGCAGCAAAGCCCAAAAGCTGCAATGTCGCATGCTAAAAATAGGGAATACATGCGCTTAGCTACCAAAATCGGATTTGATATTATAGAAGTTGGCTTTCCTGCTGCTAGTAATGCTGAGTTCAATAGAGTTAAGGAAATAGTACAATTATATTCAAATTGTCCGAGTTCACCAAAAATAGCAGCTCTTTGTCAATTAAGGATAGATCAAATTGAAAAAACAGCATTAGCACTGCAGTATGGGATTTCTAATAATAAATCAAGAATTCATATTTATGTACCTGTCGACCCAAACTTAATACAAGCTTCTTTTGGAAATAGAGACAAGACCCAAATAATTAGAGATGTCTATTTTTTTGTTAAAAAAGCTTCTCAGATGGGACTGGAAGTGCAGTTCAGTCTCGAGGGATATTCCCGTCAAGGTGAAAACTTTGATTTCTCAACAGATGTAATTCGCGCTGCATATGAAGCAGGTGCAACGATTATTAATTGTCCAGATACCATTGGTGGCGCATGTCGGCGAGAAAAAAACTATTTTGTTAAACAAATGAATCGTCACGCTAAAATAATAGATAGGGAGTATCCTAATAACAACATCATATGGTCTGCGCATTGCCACAATGACCGCGGATTAGCAACAGAAAACACCATGTGTGCTGTATATGATGGCCCCGCCCGTCAAATCGAAGGATGCATCAATGGGATTGGTGAGCGAGCAGGTAATGCTGCATTGGAGCAGTGTATTATGTATTTAAAACACATTGCCCCTAAGAAGCCTTCTGACCCATTTTATACCGGAGTAGATACGAGACAGTTGGGAGCGATTTCTGACTTTGTCCATGAAAATATGCTTCCACGGCAGCCGCATTCACCCATTACTGGAGAAAATGCCTCAACCCATAGCTCTGGTGGTCATACAAATGCTATTTTAAATAATGTAACTGCCTATCAGCCTTTTCATCCTGAAGAGGTTGGGAAAAAAGTGAAATTAATTTTTGGGCATTCCAGTGGTGGAAGTCATGCTCGAGAAATTATAAAAAGCACCGGTATCGATTGTAGTCATCGAGATAAAGCTCATTTTGCTCGGTTTGCTCAGTTTGTTAAGAACAAATACCAAAATCAGATAAAATTTATATCTGATGAGCAGGTAGTTGCAGCTTATCCAGAGTTCTGTGATCTGGAAGATCAGATAGAATCTAATTCTGATGAACAGATGGTTTCAGCTGATCCAGAGTTTTGTGATCCGGATTTTTATGATCCGGAAAATCAGTAGTACAAGAAGCACCCAGGAAGAGCCTGTTTTAAAAGTAGAGATTTTGGTTTTTTTTAAAACAGGCTCTTAACTGATTTTACTTATTCAGAACAGGCACTTCAATAATGAAAAAATCTACCACAAGACGACGCAACAAGTTAATATATACGTTTACACTTAATTAATATAATATTATATTAAAAAGGCTAGAGAGTATTTAAATTCTTTCTTAGAACAATATAAAAAGCTGAACAGGAAATGACTGAACCAGCAAAAAAATAAGTCTTTCCAAAGATAGATTATAATATACAAACCTCGATGAACATGCTAAATACTTTACCTTAAACACAGAGGTGTAAGTTATGATTTCGCAGAATAAAAAAAATTCTAGACGATTCGGATTAACGTTCATGATTTTTCTTACTGCAACTCCTGCTTTTGCAACGATTTACTATTATGGTCCGGCGCAGGGTAACGAAGAGAACAGTTATGTTGTTCTTCGCGATCATGACATATTAGGAAGGTCTGTTCTCGAAAAAGATAAAGAAGAACTCAAGCAACTCTTTACTCAGCATCATGGATCTAACTCCCCTGCTTGCTGGGATAATGCAGTTTATATGACAGATTTTTTTGATCATTTTTTTAATCGTAACCAACAGCGAATTCAGTCTACCAACCCACCCCCCTATGACCGAAAACCTTATCAATGGCTCTACTTGAAAGATGATCATTCAGGAGAGTTTTTAGGATTGTTATTTGTTGAGCGTTTGCAACGGGCTGTTTTACATCCCGAAGAACAACAGTCTCAACTATTGATGACCGATTGTTTCTTAAATACGCTGCAGGTAGTAGATGATTCTCATGCTGCAGATTTATCCCTTGAGCAGCGAGTGAGTTCAAAAACCTACGGATATCAGCCAATACAAGATAAAGCCGTATTGCAAATTCGGCTTATACTCGCCATGAATACACAAGGCGAATCGAAGATGAGCTTAAACCAGCAAACGTATTTTTTGCGAGCGGTACAAAAATTTTTCACCCAAATGCGAATAGATGGCCATAGAATCATGCCGTACTCAGCTAAGCCACTAGACACTGAGCACGGCCTACCAGGCGTGATGGTTTCCTTTACCAATCATTATGCAGGAGAAGCATTTAAGAACGCTCAGTTTTGCAGATATGATGCTAATTGCGTGAATGCTTGGTACCCTCCCCATGAAGCCAATAACCCACAACACTATAGAATTGATGGAGAAAGAACATTATTTCACTGTGCCCTACCTCAAGAACCAGGGAATGAGGAGCTAGTCTTGGATGAAAGTTTGCGAGCCAGGATCTTTGACTGACTAAAATTTTAAATATATAAGAAGAGCCTTATGCTTAAAATCACCGACTGGCTACTGGATCCTCATGAACATAGTGGCTTTCTCAAAAGCGAAGTCAAGGGCCATATTAATACAGGATCCGCAGTACATCACACAGAGCATTTATACTTTCATATCAACAAGCGATACGCCCTCATCAATATCACACCCATGATTGAGGAAGTTTTACATCGATCTCGTGTTTTTGATGGGTTCTGTTTTGTAAGCGCAATGCATATTACTGCCGGTGTTTACATCAATGATGCTGAATCCGGATTATTACAAGATATTGCCCATTGGATTGAAAATCTCGCTCCCTTTAAAGCTGAATATCACCACCATCAAACGGGAGAAGACAATGGAGACGCCCACCTCAAATCTTTTCTAACAAACCACGCGTTAACTGCTCCCATAACCAACGGTCGCCTGGATTTTGGAACATGGCAACAAATATTTTACGCCGAATTTGATGGACAGAGAGAAAAGCGGATTCTAGTTAAAGTAACAGGGATGCCCGGTAAATAATCGCTGCTGCGAAATAGAGAATTTGGCTTCAACCGCATAGAAGTTTTCATGAAAGCCATACCATTCATTTTTTTAATAATTTCTAGCTAAATTTTTCTGCTCCGTGTAAATAAAGCTACTTACACGGAGATCCAAAGATGTTCATTTATGCGTCAACAGTTCAGGATAATATTTTTGGATCGTAAAGATTTGGAGCACCTATGAGCCATACCAAATTTGAACGTTTGAATTTAACCACTTCGCTAGATGAAATCCTGTCTCTAGTACATATTGGCGGATGGGAAATTCGCGTCAGCCATAACTTATTGGCCTGGACTGATGAAACTTTCAAAATTCACGAAACGACTCCAACCGAATATCGACCCTCTCTCGAAAGCGCAATTGCATTTTACGCACCTTCAAGCATTCCCATCCTCAAAGCTGCTCTATCAGCAGCACTTGAACACGGGGAGAGCTTTTTTCTGGAACTGGATCTTATCACAGCTAAACAGCACCTCATCCACGTCGAGACTCAAGGAAAGGCCATCTTTGAAAATGGACAAATCGTAAAAGTAATTGGAACTGTTCGAGACATCACCGACAGAAAACAAGCACTACTTGAAGCAAAGACTCATGCTGAATCTGCAAATATTGAGAAAAGCCAATTTCTGGCAATGATGAGTCACGAAATTAGGACTCCTCTGAATATTATCATGGGATTTTCAGAGCTTTTAGCTAACCATGAACACAATGGACATAATAAAAACTCAAGTAATATAGCTGATTATATTAATCGTATCCGACGTAATGGACAGTTTCTCGTCCATTTAATTGATGAAATTTTAGACCTTTCCAAAATTGAAGTAGGAGAACTAAAAGTCGAAAAAATCGAGACGCATCTACACGAACTCATTTCTGACGTGGGAGCAATGATTTTAAGTCAGACTGAAAAAAAGGGGCTTTTTTTTTTTATCCATGTTGAAGATTCAATACCAAAAACATTTTTGACCGATCCAATGAGACTTAAGCAAATTCTATTAAATATTATAGGAAATGCAGTTAACGCTACACCGACTGGCGAAATCAACGTTCTAGTCAAAAACAATCCCAGCAATACGAAGCTTCATATCATGGTAACAGATACAGGAGTCGGCCTCACCGCAGCTCAAGCCTGCGAACTATTTCAACCATTCACACAAGTTAATACCTCAAGTGCACTCAAGCTTGAAGGAACAGGATTAGGCCTCATTGTCTCAAAAAGACTTGCCCAAACATTAGGAGGTGACGTTACCCTAATCAATAGTCAGCCAAACAAAGGAAGCTCCTTTGAAATCACGATCGCAATTGAAGGCGCAAAATACAATACCCGTTTCACACAAGTACCACTTGCACTGAACCCAGCAACCAATCACCAAACTAAACTTAATGGAGTCAGAGTACTCTTAGCTGAGGATATGCTAGACAACCAGATTCTCATCAAAAATTACCTTGTAAATGCAGGTGCAAGTATCGAGTTTTCAAACAATGGTGTGGATGTCGTAAAAAAAGCACTGGAGGCTCATTATGACATCATTCTCATGGACATCCGAATGCCAAAGCTCGATGGATATGAAGCTACAGCAAAACTTCGTTCATCGGGCTATCAAGGCCCCATTATTGCCCTCACCGCTCAAGCGATGCCTGAGGATATCAAACGTTGCAAAGATGTTGGATGCAACGGCCATCTTGCAAAACCAGTAGCAAAAGATGAATTAATAGAACTGATATTTCGCATAGTAAGACGCATCGTAAAACAAGGTCAAGGAAATGGAATGAGACGAATATTGACAAGAAAAATGAAACAAATTGATTAATTCACACCATTATAATAAAATTTAGGCCGTTTTTTTAAATACTTTATTTTGCCTTATTGGGAGCTCGATGATAAATTTTGTATGAACAGATGTGCGGTCTAACCAAAATTTTCCACCATGATCTTCCACAATCCCTTTAGAAATACTTAAACCTAAGCCAGTTCCTTTTCCTACTTCCTTTGTGGTAAAAAACGGCTGCATGAGCTTCTCAGCAATAGCATCAGGTATCCCATGACCGCTATCTGTTACTGAAAATTGAACCTGACTCTCTAACACTTTTATATCCACTCTTACCCACTTCTCTGGCAACAGCATGACTGCATCATGAGCATTATTTAATAGATTCAAAATTACTTGGCTCAGTTGAACCCCTCGACATTCGATCCCTATCTTAGGCAATGAACCAATTTGCAAATCAACACTTTTATTTTTAAAGCGCTCTGAACAAAGATCTAATACACTACCCATTAAAGATTCGACGCTTTCCAATTCAAATGGATCTTGCTCTCCATTTCTTGAAAATGATTTTAGTCCTCGAATAATTTTTGCAATTCTGTCTGAAGTGGAAACTATTTTTCCCAGCTGTTCTACGATTGCATCATGAGAGAACACACCTGATTTTACCATCTTGAGAATCTGACTGGCTTTCCCATGAATTATTCCTAGTGGATTGTTTATTTCATGAGCAATTCCACCTGCCATCTCACCCAATGAGGACATTTTTGCGCTTTGGATCAACTTTTGTTGAAGTTCTTTTGACTGAGTGATGTCTTGTAAAACAGCAGTTAAATAGTCCGGTTTACCTGAAGCGTCTCGAATCAACGCGAGGTTCACTAAATTCCAGACAATCGATCCATCTGGTTTCAAAATACGTCGTTCAAACACAAAGAACCCAGCTTGACCCAATTTGATCTTATTGACAAATTCAGAGCTTTTTACCAAATCGTCCGGATGAGTTAGATCAAAGATCTTTTTCCCAGAGAGGTCCTTAGCCGAATACCCATATAGATCTCCATATTTTTTATTTGCTTCAATAATTTCACCTTTAAGATTAATAAAGCAGATCGCAACACCTTCTTGATGGAATAATGAATAGAATTTCCCTTCTTTCATCTTTTTCTCTGTAATTTCGTGCCGAATCGCTGCATATTGTTCAATCTGGCCATTTTCCCCTAGCATTGGCACAATGGTCGTATAAACCCAATAGTTTCTGCCATCCTTAGATCGATTGCAAATTTCTCCTCGCCAAATTTTCTTAGAGGAAATGGTACTCCATAAATCTTCAAAGAACTCCTTACTATGGTACCCGGAATTGACAATTGAATGGGGACTTCCGATAAGCTCTTCTTTCGTGTACCCAGATACCTTACAAAATTCATCATTAACATGCAGAATTTTTCCAGCAGGGTCTGTAAATACTATAATTGCTGAAGCCTCTAACGCCGCCATTTGTTTTTTAAACTTCGTCTGCAGCTCCTGAGTGTGAACTGTTAGATTTTTTTCGTCCAATATCATATAATAAGTGAACAAGCTCAAAATGGCAAAAACTACCAAAAAATTCAATAGTGAGAATGTTTTTGCGTAGTTCTCTGTAACGGAGTCCATCAGAGGAAGAATAAATGAAAAATCTCCAAACCACGCAAGGCCTATGAGTAGACCTGTCCAAACCAATGAAAAGACAACCAATCTCAATTCCCCAAATTCAAAAATAATAAATGGAATTTGAGCACTCAAAAAAAACCAATAATGAAATCCTGAAGAAGCACCCAGTAATTTATAAAATACAAATACTATTATATTCAAACTAAACACTAAAAATAATCTTGAGATATTGTATTTTTTAATTTTATTAAGTAGAAGCACTAGAGAAAAGCTCGAACCTGACACCAGGGAAATAAGTGATATCACAACAATATGCTGAAAAGCGTAAATAACACTATATACACATCCTACAACAAAAAATATTAATGAAAGAATGTTTGCATTTGTTATTTTTTTTGCATGAGATGTTGCCAAATCGGAAAGAACTCCAAGTTCGGCAAAAGAACCAATCATTCGACTTAGCTTTATTTTAAACTGGTTCCTCATGATTTTTGTATTCCTTTTGGAATAAATGCTCTTGGCTTTCCTTTGCTCATTAATTTTGAATATACATGATAAGATTTTTCAGTGAGATGAGTAAACTCGATACCTATTCCCGTTGGCAAATTGGGCTCAGCAACCGCTCGACTCCAACGACATATTCCGATTCCTTCAAAAATGGTCTTCGATATGAGATTTGAGGTCATCAAAAAACTCACACGCATCCCAACACAAGGCAGTTTTCCAGTAATAGGGAGGAACATCCCCCCCCGACCCATACTAAAAAGCTTTTTTTGAATCGCATCGTCGAAGGACTTCACCCGAAGCTTAATCTGGAAATCATTACTAGCGACTTCATACTTTTGGACAAAGCGTTCCTTCTCTGGAAGCGATGCGCGATAGATGGCTTCAACCAGCTGATCGAGATTGCAGGGCTTTGAAAAAATAGCTTCAGCTCCTTTATCGTAGCCGTCTTCTGGCTCAAGGTCCGCAAAGCCAGTGATCAACATAACAATAGGAGTCTTCTCATTTTTGGTCTTCACCCGATCTAGAAGTTCAATGCCATTTCCTCCAGGCATTCGAACGTCAGAAATAATGGCACAGATGTCCTCATTTTTAAGAATATCCAATGCTTGAGAGCCATTTCCAGCAGTAAGAACTGTGGCATCAGCCATGCGAAATTCGTCTCTCAAAACCTCTTGGTAGCCTGGTTCGTCATCAGTTACCAAAATTTTTTTCTTCTTAAACGAGATCACAAGCTTCCTCTTCCAACTTTCGCTGCAATTCCGCAATACCCTGAAAGTTTATCGGTAGGTAGGATGAGAATCTAAAGTTTAAACTTTACCAAAACACTTCAGAAATGATATCTCCTCTAGATGGCAAACCTAGGCCAAAATTGCCGATCCAGGACATTGAGTCGATCTGCTCGACCCGACAAAGACACTGAAATCCAATTGGAAGCTCTTCTTTTTTGCCCCCCTTATTGGAAAGCAATGGAAGTTGCTGGCATGGAAAAGCTAACTGAGGTCTTGCCTTCTCAGTCCAAGAAACAGCAAGATCACATTCTGAAAGGCATTTTTTCTCATTATGAACGAGCTTTTACCTCAATCAGCCCAGCTGAGGAGCTCATTGCTCCCAGCTTCCGAGACCCAGCCTATCAAATCCCCTTTACTATCACTCGTTTGGAAGAGCAAACAGGAAGGATCGAGGGGACACTTCAATATCTTTTTTCTAATGGATGTATCCTATCGGCAGGAGAACTCGTGCGCCATCGCTGGGCAACTCGGGTAGACTGCCAGCTTTTGCCTCTCCGGTCTGACCTTTCTCAAGAAACAAGTTCCATTCCTCTGTGGGCTAACTTAGTCAATGAGAAGGTTCAACCATGGAGAGCGGAAGAATCGCGCAAGTTGAGCCAAATTGTTCTTTGGACCATTGAACGAGCTCTCAAACGTTCAATTCCTGTTTTTATTGTCGACTCCCAGAATCGACTCCAAAAGCGAAAAAAAGCTCCGTTGCTGGGAATTTTACCCGCAGGTAAAAGCCTGGGGCCTCTCTACTTTAAGCAACAGACGCACCTAGTCTTTCAACCGGGCCCATCACACAATCAAGGGTCAGTAGCACTGACTCCTTCTTTGGATAAAAACATCCAGGAATCTTCCATTCCCACTTGGGAGTTGTGCAACTACCAGATGGTTCTCAGACCTGAATCCATTTTGAATGAAATGATCCTTCAGCTGGATTTAGATTCCCTGGAAGGACAAGGCGTCATTCGACAAGGGCTGAAGGCGCTTGAACACCAGGTGCAGACTCTCGGATTGCCAAAGTTGATCATAGATCATCCTGCGTTACACTGCTCATCACAAGTACATTTTGAAATTTGGATAAATACTCATCGAGCAGGGGGTTATAGTGCCCAAGGTAAAAATTTACTGGAAGCAACAGAAAATTTACAAATATCCTGGATGATTAAAGACCTTGGGGTACGTGTTTGGAATTTTCCTTTTCCTCTGCAGCGCTGGTTATTAATCCTGCAATCAGGTATTGGCGCCTTCACAGAAAAAGACCCTAAAGAAATTGCTTTTGGGCACTCAGGATCCAAAAGAGATTATGAACTAAAAATTCTTCGACACACTGGATTTGCCGCTGCATTACTTTTAGAAGTTTTTTCTTTTGGACTTCATCATACCGCCTCCACAGGAGAAAAATTTGAAGATCTAGCCTCATTCAAGAAATGGCTCAATTTCCGACTTGCTAGTTTGGCAAATCGGATCTTTCATGGAACAGAACACCAGCCGATTCGATCCATGGAAAGCGGAGTTTCACAGAGAGTCTGGAACCTCCTTTCCGAGGTGATTGAAAACACTGCTTCGCTATGTATTCAGCCTCTCGCTCCGGACTTCAACTCGGGAGTTATTTATTTAGCTGATCGTATTATTGCCATTCCGGATATTTCGGTGCATTTTTCTCAATTCCTTTTTACTTTGCTCTGCCATACTTCCAGACATACCCAAGGGGGTTGTTTTTTAAAAGCACGCATGCCCGTTGGTTTCACTTACCCCTCTCAAGATTTATCACCTAGCAAACTAGACTGGTTTGCACAGAATGATTCACCAGCCGCTGATAAACAACATCCTGATGTGCAAACTTATATTCCATCCCCAGACAGCTCCCTAGAACCAGAAGCCTTCATACACACTTGCTTGTCTTTGATCGGTGACCACGTTGATTTATATTTGAATCAAAAATCAGTGAAAACACTCAGCCCCCAGGATCTAAAAACAGTCTTCGAACTTTGTGATTCTGAAACCCAGACTACCGATCCCTTAGATTGGTTTGAACTCAACCCTCGCGTTTTTTTGATGGGTCAGGAAATTGACCAGCAGGCAGTTCTTCGATTAAGTAGGGAGGGAACTGTGGAACACCAGGGAAAAGTGTTTGTTATCCCTACATCCCAATTACCATCGCTTCGACGTCTCAGTGCATTCTGGAGCCGACTTCAAAAAGGTAAGACAAGCCACCACGGGCTTGTACTGGACTCTCAACCTATGAACTATCAGAAGCTCTCTAGAAGTGAGACCTTGGAATTCTTGATGTTAGGTGATCAACTCCAGGCAGAATTTCGTAGCCAGAACGGAAAAAACTCAAAATGGAATGAAGTCTACGATTTTTATTTATCTTTAAGCACTCCCAGACCAACTGTCCCTCTTCCCCCTTCCATTCAAGCAGAACTTAAGCCCTATCAAAATACGGGGTTTCAGTGGTTTTATGACCTCTACCGTCTGAGACTAGGAGGAATTTTAGCAGATGATATGGGATTAGGAAAAACTCTCCAAAGTTTAGTATTTTTAGAATTTTTAAGACATGAAGGACGTCTCAGTTCCTCTTTAATTATTGTCCCAACCAGTCTTACATGGAATTGGAAATCAGAGGCTGAAAAGTTTACTCCTCAATTGCCTATCCAAATTTTTGATCCTAAAAAAAAATTAGAACCGAGGCCTTCAAATTCTGTTCTGATTGTCACCTATGGCCTTTTAGTCGAACATGCAGAATGGTTCCTAGGAACTCCTGAGTCCCCCTGTCGATGGAATTTAATCATTTTTGATGAAGCCCAAAATTTAAAAAATTTTCGATCCAAACGGACCGAGATTTCCAGAAACCTTTGCGCTGACCATAAATTTTGTTTAACGGGAACACCGCTGGAGAACCATGTGGGAGAATTGTTTTCTCTCTTAGATCTGGTTGTACCAGGTTGTCTGGGCAACTACTCGGATTTCAAAGCCCTTTTTGGGGAAGTTTTTGATCCTGTGGCAAGCTCACTAGAACTTGCATTTTTAAAGAAAAAAATCAAACCTCTGGTACTGCGAAGGTCCAAATCTACGATTCTCAGTGAACTACCCCCTAAAGTAGAAACACTTCATCGCCTTCCATTAGAAACTCAGCAAAAAAAGATCTATCGAGATATTGCAATGTCCTGGAATAAGCAAGTGAATGAATCCATTTTAAGACTTGGTGAAAACAAAAGCCAACTCATGATGCTCACTGCGCTCTTAAGACTCAGGCAGGCATGCTCAGATCCAGCCTGTCTTCCGCAAGTTAACTATCATAAGACCCCTCCCAAATTTGAGCTACTAGGGGAATCATTGAGTGAAATCCTGGAATTAGGCGAAAGCGCAATTATTTTCACTCAATTTTTAAAAACATTAGAGCGGATCACTTTTTTTCTCAGGAATCGAGGAGTTCAACCTCTTTGCATTCACGGGTCTGTCTCGAGAAAAGAAAGAGAAATAATACTTCGAGAATTTCAAGATCCAAAAACTCCTCCTCGTGTCTTAATCATGACTTTAAAAACAGGAGGAGTCGGCCTGAACCTCACCAGAGCACGATATGTTTTTCATCTGGAACCCTGGTGGAATCCAGCCGTTGAAAATCAAGCCACTGACAGAACCCACAGAATTGGCCAAACAGGATCCGTACAAGTTTATCGATATGTCATGCAAGACACCGTGGAAGAAAAAATTGAAACTCTCAAACAAAGAAAGTCGACCCTTTTTGATGCAGTGGTTAATGAACCCTTGGGCACTCACGAGCTTCCCGAGGCAGAATCTCTTGCCCCCCAAGAGACAAAAGGATTTCAAAATCTCACTCGGAAAGACTTTGAGCTCTTACTCAGTGAATAAAATACCTTGAACTCCGGTTCGCTAAATGAATATAAGGAGCTTTATGTCTCATTTTGCCTCAATAATCGAGTTCATTTCACGTGGCGGTTTTATGATGATACCGCTTTTACTTTCATCACTTGCTGCTCTGACTGTCATTCTCGAGCGACTGTTTATCCTTCATCGCTCTTACGCGACTCCTCGAAAAGTCATTGCTGATATTTTTCAGCAAGTAGGAACCAGCCAGTTTGGACCAGCTCAGGAAACCTGCCAAAAATGGAAGACACCGGTAGCCTCTATTCTTCGAGTTGGAATTGAACACTTCCATCACCCCTTGGAGGAAATGGAACTCTCAATGAAAAATCAAGCAGAAAACTGGGTTCCTCTTCTTGAAAAACGCATTGAAGTCATTGACACGGTGATCACGGCAGCTCCACTCATGGGACTGCTAGGAACTATCACTGGAATGATGGGATCTTTTCAGGTTCTTTCTGAAAAAGGAGTCAACGAACCCAGTGCTATCACTGGAGGTGTGGCCGAAGCCCTCATTGCCACAGCAACTGGACTGGTGATTGCTCTAGTTTGCCTGGTCGCTTACAATTACCTCTCCACTCGCATTAAAGTCCTGATTTATGATGTTGAGTCGGCTGCTTCACGTCTCGTGGAAATACGACTTGCAGTCGAGCGAAACGAAAAATGAAAATTCGGCAAAGACCCATTAAGCGCCCCAGAATCGAGATCATTCCAATGATTGACGTGATCTTCTTTCTCCTGGTCTTTTTTATGGTCTCCTCCTTAGCAATGACAAAAATAAATAGCTTACCCGTTGCTTTGCCAAAAACTTCCACCTCTGCTCAAGCCCTCAAAACCACAGTCATCCTGACGGTCAAAAAAGAGGGCTCACTATTCATCAACCAGATCCCAGTCACTTTAGAAACCCTTGGGCAACAGCTGGCCCATGAAATGCAAGAACATCCCCAGGATATTTTAGTTGTCAATGCTGACCAAGGAACTTCCTATGGATTGGTAATCCAAGCAATGGACAAGGCTAAAAAAGTAGGCGTCCGAAAGTTTGCACTTGCAACGGAAGCCCAAGGAGAAATGAAAGGAAAATGAAAACTTTAAACTGGGAAGATTTAAAGTCAGCCGACTCTAAAACGGTTCTCTGGCAAAGTGCACTTGTTGCTGGGAGCATTGAAGTAGCTTTGCTTGTTGCATTAAGTTTTCAGGCGCCACGATTTTCTTTGACTCAAAATAATCCCACCCTTATTTCTCCCAATATTGAAGCACAAATAATTGAATTCCCTAAAGAACCTTCCCTACCGGAAGAAACCAAAAGTCTAGCGCCCCCCTCCTCCACGATGCACTTAAGCCAAGTTCCTGGAAAAGGACGTTCCCAATCGAATAAAGTTTTTACAGATGAACAAAATTTGACTCAAGCTGCCCCTATCCTTGCTCCCACCCATGGCGCAATTGCTCTATTCTCCCCATACCCCGTTATCCCCCCCTACCTCATGAATCGCGATCTCAAAACCTATGTTGTGATTAAATTTTTAATCTCTTCTCAGGGGCAATGTTTTCCACAGTTGGTGGGCGGGAGCGGCAGTGAAGAACTCGACGCCATTGCTTTAGAAACTGCAAAAAAGTGGCAATTTCAGCCCGCAACTAAGGACCATAAGCCTATAGATACCGAGGTTCGGTTAAGAATCTTGTTTGAGGTCCAGTAAGGGACCTGGTAAACTTGAACGGTAGACACACCTAAAAGATTCCATTAGAATGCATGAATCTCGTGGCATCAAGCCACGAGATTTTTGAGGAACAAAGATGACTACATTTCAGGCTTTGGTTTATGCAATCATTCAAGGATTGAGTGAATTTCTACCGATCAGCTCGAAAGCTCATTTAATCTTATTTCCCTACTTGATTGGCTGGCAAGCTCCATCGGGTGCTTTAATGGCTGCCTTAACGTTTGGGTCATTTCTAGCCTTACTCATCTACTTCCGCCACGACTGGGCGAGCATGATTTCATGCTTCCTTCAAGTCATTATTTTCCGAAAAAGGCCTATGACTCTTGATGAGCGAATGCCTTTGTTCTTGGGGATTACGAGCCTACCTGTCGCCTTAGCAGCATACTATTTTAAAGACAGAATTACTGAAATGGAGTGGAGCCCCGTCTTCGTAGCTGGAATTCTGGCTCTTTCTGGGATCCCATTGTACTTTGCCGACTCGATCAACCGAAAATTAAAAGGGATGTTTGATTGGAATTGGCTCAGCGCATTGATTATTGGACTCACTCAAGCTTCTGCTCTTTTTCCAGGATGGGATTCTATTAGTGCTATCCTTTTAGGTGCGTTCTTCTTAGATTTTAAGCGCGAACCAGCAGCAAAATATGCCTATTTTTCCCTCACTCCGCTGATTTTTGCAAAATGGCTTTCTACCATGAAAGAAGTCGACTTTCATAGCTCCTCTCCTAGCACTGACCTGAGCTGGCTTTCTTTTGGAGTCACCTTGGTCGTTACTTTATTCGTTGGACTGCTCACCATTGGCGGATTTTTAAAACACATGCAGCATAAAGGAGTCGGACAAACAGTGGCATACCGTTGGGTTTTGGCAATCGTAGTTTTTATTTTTGTTTGGGTTAGAAACTATTTGTAATTACTAACATTTTTTTAAGCACTCGCATTGACATTTTGCATCAATTCAGATAGTTAAAAGCTTGTTCCATACAATTGAGCTCGTCTCCAGTAAGGGTGCAGTAAAGATGTTAATACAAACTCAATGGAAAGACAAAAGCGTGCTCGTCTTAAGATCGAATGATTCATCTGCAGATCGAGAAAAAATTGCCATGAGAAGAGGGGATTCCTCCCAACAGATTCGACTTCTTACTATTTTTGCAAGTATTGGTGCTCTGGGGTTAACAGCTAGTTGTAGTCCTCTTTATTCTGGCCGCAACGGCTCCTCCAAAGCTGCGATAGTACAAGTGCGCACCCACTATAATAACGAGCCTGAACCCCCGACAGAGTCAACCTTAGGGACTTGGAAACTGGTTGAAGCCTCTGCATTCATTCCTGGAAGTAACCCTAGTCGATTAGGTGCAATTCGAGCTTACCTTCCCCAGCAAGGCGGGGAGTTTTATTTCTACCTTTCGCAATCAGGAGGTAGCTCTCTCTTAGCTAGACGACACGAAGACACTGAGGATCGACACAGTAGGCTCCAGTTTTTTGAAGCTCGGGAGAATCGGCGAGTAGTGAAATTTCCAATGACAGCCGCTTGGAATATTAGCAATCCGAACCACTCTGAAAAGCAATTTGATCGTGCCTTTGGAATAGACACAGTGAATTCATACCAATATCAAGTATCCAATGGTCACCTGACCCTGACAGAAGAAATGAGACCTGGGCATGGCGAAGACAGTAGGATTCAATTCATTTTTGAAAAATCTACACTGAATGCCTCCCTGCACCTCGATAAAAAAAGCTCCCTCCTGAATTATTGGAAACTGGAAAACTTTAAGTGTCTAGACACCAATAAAACTTCTTCTAACAATGGTGAAAACCTACAGACACCTATTACCATCGACACTGAAATTCGAACCGACCAACCAGGTCCACCGATTCCGGAAAATCAATTTACCGTCTTAAAAGTTTTAAGAGCCTATTCATCTGTCATGTTCTCAAAGAACAATTTCACAGCCACCTTCCATTACGGTTCATTTGAATCGCCTACATCGAAGTCATACTCGATGAATATCAACCGATCCATTGGCGGTATCACCCATGTTTTTTTTACTCAATTCAGCGAAGAAACGAAGAGTGAAGTGGATAACACCAACATGTGGCAGCTAACAAAACTCGCCGCAACAATTGCCAACGACATTACCACACATTTAAAACAGCAATTTAGTACACTTTATAGAGTGGGTCATCCTGAGCCGACAATTTACTTGTATTCAGTAACCAGAAAATTAACTGAGTCGACGACGAGTAATGAGGTGTCCAATAAGCTTTCACTTACTCTCCTGTCAGTAGACCATCCGATGTGTCGTGGCAAGCCAGGGCTTTTTGAATTTTACAGCGACAGCATTTCATCATCCACCACGTGTCCATCTTGCGGCGGCCCATCTCTGTAGGTTAAAGCTCAGTAGGGGACTTCGAGATCTCCAATGAGCTTAATGAATCAGCTACTACTAGCCCCTTCTTTAGAAGAAGCAGAATAATCAACCATTTCTTTTAATTCTTTTCCCACTTTGAAAAAAGGAACCCTCTTCGGAGGAACTTGAACCACCTGACCAGTTTTTGGATTCCTTCCCTGATAACTTCCATAGCCTCGGTTCACAAATGATCCAAACCCGCGAATTTCAATACGATCATCTTTTTTCAACGCATCTGACATCATATCAAATACCATATTCACTACAATTTCAGATTGTTTGTGTTGGAGATGCGCCTTCTCAGCTATTAAATTAATCAGATCTGCCTTAGTCATAGGAACTTGAGCTCCTTTAAATTTCTCAGTACGTTACTTAAGAAGACTTTACTGACTTTAATCGTCTAATGCCACTTAATAATAGAAATGATGATTTCAAAAGTGATCAGCAAAATAATAATCATCTCTAAGAGCGTTTCTCTTTTTGATTTAGCAAGATCGACAATCACGTCTACACTTTCCTGAATGATCTTAATTTTATACTCCAAGGCCCGATAGCGAGTATCAATTTCCATCATTGCCTTCAGATCTTGATGAACTTTATCCAGTTCTACATTTTCCCAAGTTTCATCGGGTGAATCGACAATATAAAGATTAGAAATAATCTCCTGCTTAGTATCCATGCACAAACCAATAAACTTAATAAGCTCCTCACCACTCTCCAGCATTCGACCCTGGCGGCGTAAGCTTTTTGAAAAAGTGTTTGTCTTCAGCAAAAGATTTTCAATGAGGTTTTCATAGTACTCCAAGGCAGTACTCTCTGCGAGCAGCATGCAAGCAATCTTGATAATTTCATAGGAAAGAGACTGCACAACCACCCGATCAAAGTAGACTTTATTACTCCCCCCTGCCAGAGTCTGCCCCACTGCCGTTTCCCCAACCTCTAAGAGAAATATATCAGTAGCCCTGCCTGGCTGCTCTGAGGGGAGAATGTACTCTTGAATGGAGCTTAGCTCTTTTTCCTGTAACTCTTCTAAAACATTAAAGAAAACAACAGATCCGTAATTATACACAAACAAATAGGAATCAGAAGAATATCGAACTACCATCTCATAGTTGGAAAACTCAATTGCAGGCTGCGTAAATTTTTCACGAAGCTCTTTTAACTTAAGTTTTTCACATACATGAATCGATTTAATGCGATAAGGTTGTGGAATTTTAGGTCCAATACTCATACTCAGATAATTTTCTCATGAATGGACTGAAACTCCAGTCTAAAAAACTGAGTGGTCCTTTAAAAGAATTATGTCTGCTTCACTTCTCGGATACCCGGAATATTCCACAGGTTTAAAATAAACTTCTTATGATCGTTTCGATTGCCATTGTAATGGACCACCATAACGCTATATTTTCCACGGCTGGAAATATTAAAATCATCCAATATCAACTCATTCTGAGCCAAAGCTTGATTAATTGCTGTCCGGACCTGACCCAAGCGATCCTCAACTACCACCTCACAGCTAAACGAAAGAGAACGTCCCAAAATTCGGTCTTCAAAAGCAGTCGCACCCACCAGAATTAAAATCACCACAAGTGCACAAAAAACAGCAATTTCTGCATGTCCAATCCCAATACAAACGCCAATCGCAGCAACAACCCAGATGGTTGCAGCAGTCGTCAAGCCCATGACGGTTCCACGAGATTGAATGATAGCTCCCCCCCCTAAAAATCCAATTCCCGAAACTATTTGTGCTGCCACACGAGAAGGATCCCCATAGTGTCCGCTTTCTGAAATGCTTCCAGAAATCAAAATGGAAACAGAGGTGTAGAGAGTCGCTCCAAGACATATCAGCATATTGGTTTTGATTCCTGCTGCCTTATTCTTGAGTTCACGTTCGAGCCCCACTAGCCCTCCACAAAGAATGGCAAAAAAAACCTTGGGACCAAAATAGTGAAAAAGTTGGAAAAGGGACCACGACAAGGAGGTTCCGGTCATCTTTCCTATTTTAAAGGGGATCTCACCAGAAAGGCAAGGTGAGTTTATTCCTCTGTCAGCCTTGCCAGTTTGCTGCATTCTGCTATATTCGGTAAAAATTATGGAGCCGTAGTTAAATGGATATAACAGTTGTTTCCTAAACAGCTATTACAGGTTCGATTCCTGTCGGTTCCACCAGTTCTAAACAAGACAAAACTCAACCATTCAAAGTAACCGTCATTAGCTTTTACCCTTTTTGACGCAATCCGCGCTTTCGTAAAGGGAAAAAACTCAGCTTACGCTCGGGTTTAGGAAGAAAACCCACTGGATTGACTGCAGCAATGCCTTTACGGATTTCAAAATGGAGATGCGGACCAGTAACATGCCCCGTCGCTCCACTGATAGCAATTTGCTGATCTTGTTTGACCCTTTGACCTCTTTCAACCAAAATTTTTGAGTTATGGGCATAAATGGTATTAAATTTCCCCAAATGCCGAATCACAATCATGTTACCATAACCGCGAATTCGAGAAGCAGCATAGAGAACCACCCCTCCCTTTGCTGCAAAAACCGGCGTTCCAGTTTGAGCCCTCAGGTCAATTCCTTCATGAAAATCTCTCCCCCTTTTTCCAAAATGAGAGGTAATTTCAACCTGTTTTAAAGGCCAACTAAAACCAAGCCCTAGGCTCCTAGCGGACAACTCAGGGGCAGCTTGACGAACTACCACAGACTGACTGGATGGAATAGGTCGACTGGGTTGAGTGGGTGTAGGGGATTTAGCCCACCGATCGAATAGTCCCATTTTCCTATTAGAAACCGGACGATTGGGTGAAAATCGAGCAGAAGAGCAGGAGGTTTCTAAAATAAGAACCCCAATAGGAAGGCAAAAACGAAAGAAAAAACGCAGTCTCATTCCCCTCCTTTCTGGATTTTAAATCCATCCCCATCTTTTACCCATTTTGACAAGCACGAGACATCAGTGGAATCAAGCGTTAAGGGAGTCAGAGAAGCAAAGCCAGACTCCACAGCAAAGCAATCCGTATCCTTTTCCTTTCGAAACCCCTGATACTTCCCACCTACCCAGTAATAATCCTTCCCCCGATGATCCCGACGTCGAAGAATGCTTCCGCTATAAAATCGAAACCCCTGACGTGTGAGTTTAACTCCCTTGACTTGACTCAAAGGACGATCAGGAACATTGAGATTCAGGAGCGTGTGCTTAGGAATTTCCATGGATTTAAACGAACGAATCAGTTTCGCTGCCACCTTAGCAGCCGTTGAATAATGCAAAGAACTTTCCTCTGGAAACTGGCTAAAATCAACGGAAAGACTCACCGCTAACGAAGGAATTCCCAAAATACAAGCTTCTCGCGCTGCAGATACAGTGCCCGAGTAATAAACATCTTGTCCTAAATTGGCGCCTCGATTAATTCCAGAAATAACCAGATCCGGCATTTTCTTCATCACTTGCCGAATCCCTAGATAAACGCAATCCGCTGGACTTCCACTCACTCCATAAAACCGAGGCTCTAACGAAATCATCCTTAAAGGCTTATGAATGGTTAAAGAATGCCCTGTCGTACTCCTCTCCTCCAAGGGAGCAACCACCCAGACTTGACCTAACTTCTTCAGTTCCTGATACATAGCCTGGATACCCCGGGCGTGAATTCCGTCGTCATTCGAAAGTAAAATGTGCATGGTCCTATTCTAAGCTAGATGATGGTAAAAAAGCGAGTAAAAATAGGATGTTTGTCTTCGTGAGTCGGATGCAAGGAATTGCTCTATTTTGACTTTATCGTAATAAAATATCTCGAATCTTAGCTACCTCTTCCAGTTTTTTATTACGCACCTCGCCTTCCAATGTGTTCACACTCGCATAAACACAACGAATCCCCTTATATTCCAGTTGAGCCATGGCGTTCGTCAATATCGAGTGCGCCAAAAATACAGAACCCAAGGTAGAAAGCGGACCTACTGAAACATTTCCAGAAACTGCAATCGCAGCGTCTCCTACAGCCCCCCCCAGATCTACTACTTCATCACAGACCTGGTAGAGTTTTTTTCCGGACGGATGCCGTGACTTCACAGTTCGGCTATGAGCCAAGCTCGTAAAAGCTACAGTGAACATCTTGCGACGCGACGCCTCTAACGCTAAATCTACACTCGCAGGATTAATACCCGATTGGGAAGCTAACCAAAGCATCTCTCCAGGTCTAGGAATCACTCGGTCTAACAAAAACTGGACACTACCAGGAGTTCTCTCTAAAAATCGAACCACAGACGGTCCAGCACTTGGAAGCAAAAAGTCCGCTACCAGAGGAATCATAAAAGAAGGTCCGCCCGCTCGATGGTAGATTTCTAAAGGGAACAGAGTAGAATGGCCACTTCCAAAAACGAAAAGAGAACGATTCGATTGGACGTCTTGAATGATTCTATCTGAAATCTTTTCTAGAATTTTCAAATTTCGAGACAATATATTTTCTAAATGAGGAAGAGCAATCCTGGAGTAAGTCCTGATATCGAATTTTTTTTGAAATTTTTTCACTAGTGTCCTCCTGTGACCCCTGAAGCAAATTGATCTGCAATTTGACCAAAACTGCCGAAACCACCTCCAGTCAAATTGAGCTGTAATTCAAAATTCAAATTAGTACTGTTCGTTCCTGCGGCAAAGCTCATTCCTGTTACCAACTTCCAGCATTGAGAAGGACTTTGAAATTGCACCCCGAGTCCTGCTCCAGCAAGCTGATTACTCACTAAATTATAGCTCATAGAAAACGATGGAAGTATATAATCAGAAAGAGAAAAAGTGAACTGCCCCGTCAAGTTAGAGGTCACAATAATAGGACTAAAAGTGTAACCGATGGAAATGCTCCTTTCAAAATTCATAATCCTTTGATGACTTCCCCTCTCAAGAATATAGCTAAAAGAAGTAGCAAAATAAGTCCTTTTCGAGGAATCGTAATCTGGATTGTAATAATAAGTCGTTTGGGAAGTAAATTTTTGAAAATTGAAATTTAGTGATGAAGTAAATCGATTCAGAATATGTCGGTCTGTTGGATCTAGAGGTTGGGTCATTTCCAAAAAATTAATTGCCTGCCCAGCTGTCAGCTCAATCATGTTCTGATAAATAGGCGATTCGACTCCATCTGCCCCTTTTCTGCGGATCCACTGCGAGGAAATCCCATAAGCAAGAGAATGCCCGAGAGGAATAAAATACTGAGCTCCGTTTTGGG